>Ga0102925_1001041_pt1 | contig 15177 bp, 11 predicted proteins | sample SalPonR1_A_D1_MG_FD_78216 | JGI IMG/M metagenome (GOLD analysis project Ga0102925, IMG submission 78216) | Salt pond soil microbial communities from South San Francisco under conditions of wetland restoration - Salt Pond MetaG R1_A_D1_MG | ecosystem: Environmental > Aquatic > Marine > Intertidal...
GGTGGCGCCGTAACCCACCCCGTAACCGACCACCATGATGCCGATGGCCGCGACCGTGTCCATGCGCATGGCCACGCAGACCGCGATCAGGATGCCGGCGAACGGGATGTATTCCTCGGCCATTCCCAGCGTGGCGGATGCGGCGGCGAACAGGAACACGCCGAAAAAGATCAGCAGGCCTGAATTGTGGCTGTAACGATTGATCACGCTGCCGAGGAAGGCGTCTATGGCGCCGGTTTCGCGGATCACCCGCAGCGCGCCGCCGATGATCAGGACGAAAAATATGATGCCCTGAGCGTCGGCCATCGCGCGCGGGACGGCGGTGAACAGCGACCACGGCGACAGGGTCTCGGCATCTTCCAGTGTTTCGTAAGTGCCGGGCACCACGACTTCGCGCCCGGATTCGTTGACCACGGTTTCGAATTCGCCGGCCGGCAGAATCCAGGTCAGCACCAGCGCGACGACCATCATGATGAACATCAGTGCGAGCGTGTGCGGGATGCGGAACGGGGAGGTCTTCCGGCCGGCTTGGGATTCGGTCATTTGGGTTCCGGGCCTGTCGTGCAGGCATTGTTGTTTTGATGTCGGTATTGTAGGCAGGCCCGTCCGGGATTGCGAATCGCGCGGAACCGGATTTCGGCCGGACTTTCAGGTTTCGAAATCAACATAATCAGGATATAATTTCAGGATTTACCCGCCGGAGGCTCATACCATGCGACTGATCGAGGAAGCCCTTACGTTCGACGATGTTTCGCTGGTGCCCGCGCACTCCGATTTCCTGCCGGGCGATGTAGACCTGACTACCCGGGTCACGCGCGACCTGGTCATCAACATTCCGCTGATGTCTTCGGCGATGGATACGGTGACCGAGGCGCGCCTGGCCATCGCCATGGCCCAGGCCGGCGGCGTTGGTGTGATGCACAAGAACATGTCCATCGATGAGCAGGCCCACCAGGTGCGGGTGGTCAAGAAGTACGAGGCCGGCGTCATCAAGGATCCGATCACGGTCGACCCGCAGACCACCATCCGGGAAGTGCTGGAAATTACCCGTCGCCACAATATTTCCGGCGTGCCGGTGGTCGACGACGAAGAACTGGTCGGCCTCGTGACCAGTCGCGACATGCGCTTCGAAAAGAAGCTCGACGACCCGGTCCGCAACATCATGACCCGCAAGGACAAGCTGGTCACGGTGCGGGAGGGTGCCAGCCAGGACGAGGTGCTTGAACTGCTGCATCGGCACCGGATCGAGAAAGTCCTGGTGGTCGGCGAGAGATTCCAGCTGCGTGGCCTGGTGACGGTCAAGGACATCCAGAAATCACGCGACTTCCCGAATGCGGCCAAGGATTCTTCCGAGCAGCTGCTGGTCGCCGCCGCGGTTGGAACGGGCGGTGACACCGAGGACAGAATTTCCTCACTGGTCGAGGCCGGTGTCGACATCATCGTCGTCGATACCGCCCACGGGCATTCGCAGGGCGTACTGGATCGCGTTTCCTGGTGCAAGAAACACTATCCGCACGTGCAGGTCATTGGTGGCAACGTCTCGACGTCCGATGGAGCGGAAGCACTGGCAGACGCCGGGGCGGATGCGGTCAAGATCGGGCAGGGGCCCGGTTCCATCTGCACCACCCGCATCGTCGCAGGCGTCGGCGTACCGCAGATCAGCGCGGTTTCGGCTGCCGCGGCTGCGATGGCCAAGCGTGATATCCCGGTCATTGCCGACGGCGGCATACGTTTTTCCGGCGACCTGGCCAAGGCTATAGTTGCCGGCGCTTCCAGCGTCATGATCGGCAGCCTGCTCGCCGGCACCGAGGAAGCACCGGGCGATGTCGAATTGTTCCAGGGGCGCTCGTACAAGAGCTACCGCGGCATGGGCTCGCTGGGCGCGATGGCACGCGGCTCGTCGGACCGATACTTCCAGTCCGAAGTCGCGGCAGAGAAGCTCGTGCCCGAGGGTATAGAAGGGCGCGTGCCGTACAAGGGTCCGCTGGGCAGCGTCATTCACCAGATGATGGGCGGCCTGCGCTCTTCCATGGGTTACACCGGCTGTCGCACCATCGAGGAAATGCGCACCAAGCCCGCCTTCGTGCGCGTGACCAACGCCGGCGTAACCGAATCACACGCCCACGACGTGTCGATCACAAAGGAAGCGCCGAATTACAAGCTTGGTTGACACCGACGGGTTCGGGGTTCGGGTTTCCGGTTTCCGGAAAATCGGACCCCGACCCCGAGCCCGGCAAATGAAGAGACGGCCGATAGCTTGTAGTCGTCTGCTTGCAGGCGAACCGTAAACCCGAAACCGGAAACCCGAAACCGTGGCCGGTCTGCCCGAAACGAGGAATGCTCGCCGATGCCAGAAAGCAACCCGACATCCGATATTCATGCAAGCCGCATCCTGATCCTGGATTTCGGTTCACAGTACACGCAACTTATCGCCCGGCGAATCCGCGAAATCGGGGTGTACTCCGAGATCATGCCGTTCGACGTCGGCGACGACGCGATTCGGGACTTCGCGCCGCGCGGAATTGTGCTTTCCGGCGGGCCGGAGTCGGTTTCGTTCGACAACAGTCCGCGCATACCCGAAGTGGTTTACGAACTGGGCGTCCCGCTGCTGGGTATCTGCTACGGCATGCAGGCGATGGCGACGCATTTCGGCGGCACTGTGGACCCCTCGAATGAAAAGGAATTCGGCTATGCCGAGGTCGCGATCGCCAATCGGTCGCGTTTGCTGGACGGTATCGAGGATCGGGTGGCCACCAATGGTCGAGGCGTGCTCGAGGTCTGGATGAGCCACGGCGACAAGGTCACGGAATTGCCCGAAGGCTTCGTGACCCTGTGCACCACGGGCTCGGCGCCGATCGCCGGCATGGCCGACGACGATCGCGGATATTATGGCCTGCAGTTTCACCCCGAAGTTACGCACACCGCGCAGGGCCGGCGCATCTTGGAGCGTTTCGTGCTCGAGATCTGCGAGTGCGGCGCCGACTGGACCACCGAGGCGATCATCGAAGACCAGATTGCCCGGGTGCGCGAGCAGGTCGGTGAGAGCAGCGTCCTGCTTGGGCTTTCCGGGGGTGTGGATTCCTCGGTGGTCGCGGCGCTGCTGCACCAGGCGATCGGGGATCAATTGCTGTGCATTTTCGTCGATACCGGCCTGCTGCGGTACCAGGAGGGCGACCAGGTGATGGCCACGTTCGCCGAGCACCTGGGGGTTCGCGTCGAGCGCGTGGATGCGCGCGAGCAGTTCCTCGATGCGCTGGTCGGCGTCGATGATCCGGAGGAAAAGCGCAAGGTGATCGGCCGCGAATTCATCAACGTGTTCGACGCGGCGGCGAAGGGTCATCGCGAGGCCGGCTGGCTGGCTCAGGGCACCATTTATCCGGATGTGATCGAATCGGCAGGCGCGGCTACCGGCAAGGCCAAGGTGATCAAGTCGCACCACAACGTCGGCGGCCTGCCCGAGGAAATGAACCTGAAGCTGGTCGAGCCGCTACGAGAACTGTTCAAGGATGAAGTGCGCAAGATCGGCGTCGAGCTCGGCCTGCCGGCCGAACTGGTCATGCGCCACCCGTTTCCCGGCCCTGGCCTGGGCGTGCGCATCCTCGGCGAAGTCAAACCGGAATACATCGAGCCGTTGCAAAAGGCCGACCACATTTTCATCACCGAGCTCAGAAAGGCTGGGCTGTACGACAAGGTCAGCCAGGCCTTCGCCGTATTCCTGCCGGTCAAGTCCGTGGGCGTGGTCGGCGACGCCCGTCGGTACGAATGGGTGATCGCACTCAGGGCCGTCGAGACCATCGATTTCATGACCGCGCGCTGGGCCTATCTCGATCATGAATTCCTCGATCACGTTTCGCGCCGCATCATCAACGAGTGTGATGGCGTCTCCCGGGTCGTCTACGACATCTCCGGCAAGCCGCCGGCGACCATCGAATGGGAGTAGGCGGCCGGTACGATCGTGGTTCCAGTGCCAATGAGGCCTGAGCGTTCAGGCCGTTCAGTTCGCGAGCTCGGCATGAAGTACAGGCCCGAGGTCGACGGGCTCAGGGCCATCGCGGTATTGAGCGTGATCATGTATCACGCGCAATTCGTCATCTTCGGCCGGGACTGGTTCCAGGGCGGCTATATCGGAGTCGACATATTCTTCGTGATCAGCGGGTACCTGATCACCAAGATCATTCTTTCCGAGTTGCGCGAGACCGGTTCATTCGACTACCCGTTCTTTTACGAGCGCAGGGCGCGGCGTATTCTGCCGGTGCTTTTTGTCGTCATGCTGGCGAGTTTCCCCTTCGCATGGCGTTTCCTGCTCCCGGGCGATTTCGTCGAGTACAGCAAGAGCATTCTCTCGGCGGTTTTTTTCGGCTCCAATTTCTTTTTCTACTACGCGACAACCGATTACGGTGCCGACAGTTCCCTGCTCAAGCCATTCCTGCATACCTGGAGCCTGGGCATCGAGGAGCAGTTCTACATCGTATTGCCGTTGCTGGTCGTGTTCTTTCATCGCTTTCTGAACCGTTATATCCTGCTGTTGTTTTCGGCACTTTTACTACTGAGCCTTTTCTGGTCTGCAAGGATGGCAACCAGTCAGCCGGAACTGAATTTCTATTTTCCACTCTCGCGTTTCTGGGAGCTGCTGACAGGCTCTATCCTGGCGTACCTGGAAATAAAAAGAGGACGCTTGAGCAACCGGCTGGCAAGTCGGCTACTGCCACCAGTCGGAATCGTGCTGATTGCAGCTGCGGTTTTTCTTTTTGACGACTCCACCCCCCATCCGGGTTACCTGACTGCGTTGCCGGTATTGGGTGTCGCGCTGATCATTGCCGCCTCTTCTGCGAGCGACCCGGTGGGCCGAATTCTCGCCTGGCGTCCAATGGTGGCTGTCGGATTGATCTCGTATTCGGCCTATCTCTGGCATTTTCCGGTCTTTGCATTCGCCCGCATCAGCAATCCAAGCCCGGGATGCGGCGACAAACTCGAGTGGCTGCTGATCACGTTTGTGCTCTCCGCGATCTCCTACGTCGCAATCGAGCAGCCATTTCGGCGGCAATCGCTCATGCGGCGAAGGACGCTGGTCTGGATTTTATCGGCAACCGCAGCCGTCATTATCGGATTGCAGGCTTCGGCGCTGTACACACAAGGCTTCATTGAGCGGGTGCCTTCGATATTCCGCGAAGATTCCTTTGAGAATGAACCCTGGATGACACTGAAGAATTCCGAGGGCAATCCTTGTTTCGACGCCGGTCTTTGCGTGTTCGAAGCCGATCCGGGTTCGGATGGCAATGAACACAAGCCCGGGATCTTTTTCCTCGGCGACAGTCATTTGGCGGCTGTGGCCAGCGGTTTGCGGGAACGCCTGGCGGACCACGACCTTTATTTCGATCTGCTCGGCGGTTGTCCCTTCTATCTCGGCGCCTCCCGGTATGAGTCCGACGGCGTTGCAAACAAGTGTTCGGCCGAGCGGCAGGCCGAGCGTCTGGAGACCGTCGTCGGCTCGTCTGCCGAGGTCGTCGTCGTCATGGGGCGTTATCCGCTTTTTCTGAGCGGTCGATGGTTCGATAACCTGGAAGGCGGTGTCGAAAGCACCGACTACATCGAGATACGCAGCGAGCAAGGGCTTTCGCCTGTCGAAGCGGTTCGCCGGGGTATTCAGCGTCTGGTGGATGCCGGAAAGCAGGTGCTGCTGGTCTACCCGTTGGTCGAGGTGGGCTGGAATGTGCCGGAAAAGCTCAACAGCGAGCGCCCGGATGATTTTGCAGAACTGAAGGCGTGGCTGCGGGAGAATCCGCTGACCGTTAGCTTCGAGGCCTACATGACACGAGCGCAAGAGACCTTCGAAGCGTTTGATTCTTTCGACCACCCGAATGTGCACCGAGTGTATCCACACGAGCTGTTGTGCAATACTGAAATCCAGGGACGTTGCGTGACGCATGACGAAGATCATCTCTATTACGCCGATGACGACCATCCCACCAGCAGGGGCAGCGAAATGATCAATGACCTGATCATCGAGGAAATTCGCGCAATCGAGGATTCGATGCGGCAATGAGGATTTTCAGAAAAATGGCGCCGCGCCCTCGATTCGAACGATTTCTAGAGCCCCTCGACCGAAAGTGACTTCAGCGTGTAGGGGGGTGGAATGGGATTTAATGCGAGAATTCGCGGTCCTATACTATGAAGAGCAACTTTCAGCTAAGGAGATTTGAAATGAAATCAATGGCTTATCTTATCGGCCTGCTGGTCCTGATTCCGGCCGCAGTGTGCGCCCAGATCCTGCCTTCAACCGAAGGCTATGACGTTGAAGTTTCCTTTTCGAGCGACTTTCAGGATCGGATGGCTTCGATCAACAGTAATGAACAGATCCTGGAAGAGCGATTCCGGGCCAATCGGCATAATGCAACGGGTCCCCTGGCGGCCGGCAGCCAGCGGTTTGCCAGAATACGCACGGCGGGTACCGAGTGGGCAGGGGAGCGCCTGATCGCCGACGCTTCCGATTTCACGCTGGAAAATCTCGTCAAGGCCCTGGTAGCGTACAACGTGAACCGTGCCGTGCCGGGTTTCGCCGGGCGTATCGAAATCGAAATCGACGGGCTCAGGCTCACCAATCCGTCGATTGCCTCACTGGAGTCGTTTCAGTCATTCGCGGAAGGGCGTGTGAAGGTGACCGACGCCGATGGCACCGTTTTATTCGATGAAGACGTCCGGACCAACCTTGTGATCGACAGCACGGTTGACACCTCGTATGACGGCCCCGACCTGGCGTTCGCGGAGACTGATCCGTCCAAGCGCGTGGGACCCACGCTTGCCTATTTCGTCGAGCGTGCGCTCGAGCGCGTCTGGCCGGAGCAAAAAAGCGAAATCGCCGGCCCCGTGATCATCCGCCTTTCCGGGCCCAATGAGCGCGTAATTCTCAATTGAGAACGCAGACTCGCACCCGTGCGGACGATGTCTTTGCGCGTCTCGACCCCAGGGCGTCGCTCGCAGGTACACAATCGCCAGGTGCGAGCGCAGCCTGAGCCCGAGATCCAACCGGCCGAGCAACTGCCACCGGCGGGCGTTCATTGGTCGGGCAAGGGGCCGGCTGGCTGGGCAAGGCTGCCGGGCCGGTATTTTCGGCAAGCAGGCAGGGGTTTGCGCCCAGGCGGTGATCGTGACTGGTGAGTGTCCGCAGCGCCAACCGCTGAGCTCCAGAGGCGGCGGGCGGATGCGACGGGCCATGTGGGATTCTTTCGTTCCTAGATCACGCCGATCGCTTCTGACGCTATCTTCAAGGAGAAAATGATGAAACGGCTTCTTGGCGTCTACGACGCGCCGCCGCGCCACTGGGTTGGCGACGGTTTTCCGGTCCGCTCGCTTTTCACCTATGACAGCCACGGAAGGCACGTCAGTCCTTTCCTGCTCCTGGACCATGCCGGCCCGATGGAATTCACCCCGGCCGAGCGCCCGCGCGGCGTCGGCGAGCATCCGCATCGCGGGTTCGAGACCGTCACCATCGTCTACTCGGGTGAAGTCGAGCACCGCGATTCGACCGGCGCCGGCGGCCGGATCGGGCCCGGTGACGTGCAGTGGATGACCGCCGGCGGCGGGATCCTGCACGACGAATTCCACTCCGAGCAGTTCACGCGCACCGGCGGCGTGCTGGAAATGGTCCAGCTGTGGGTCAACCTGCCGGCCGCGCACAAGATGACCGAGCCCGGATACCAGACCATCGCCGACGCCGACATTCCATCAGTTGAATTGCCGGACGGGGCAGGCGTGGTCCGGGTCATCGCCGGCGAGTTCGACGGTCGTTCAGGGCCGGCCCGGACTCACACGCCGATGCACGTCTGGGACGTGCGCCTGAACCATGGCGGTGCAGGCCGGCTGGACCTGCCGGACGGCTGGAACTCGCTGCTGGTGGTGCTGCACGGAACGGTGCAGGTCAACGACGCCGAAGTCGCACGCGAAGGCCAGTTCGTGCTGCTGGACCAGGCGCGCGAAGGCGTGGTCGTCGAGGCCAACAACGACGCGGTGGTGCTGGTGCTCTCCGGCCAGCCCATCGACGAGCCGATCGTCGGCCACGGGCCGTTCGTGATGAACACGTCGGACGAAATCCGCCAGGCCATCCGCGACTTCAGCACCGGCCGCTTCGGCCGGCTGGCGCCGCCGCAGTAGATCGGCTGGTGAATGATCCGGGCTCAAAGCATGAACAGGCAGACCAGTCCGATCACGCAGATCAGGATGAAACTCGAACTGATGAACACGATGATCCGAAACGGCCAGCGTCCCAGCGCCTGACGGCCCAGGTCGTTCATCCGGCTGCGATAACGAAGCGTGGCCACGGCCGTGATCGCGATGGCGACGATGCCCAGCAGCGTGGAGCCGCCCAGGATCATCGCGCCGTGCAGCGAGTTCAGTTCGGGTTCCATCAGTTTCGTCAGCCCCAGCCCGCCGGCCAGGAAGCCGATCGCGGTCTTGACCCAGCTGTTGTAAGTGCGCTCCACGGCCAGCACGGTGCGTGCAAAGGCCAGGTCGGTGCGTCCTTCCGGTTCTGGATGCTGTTCGCCCATATTGCCCTCGTGCGGTTCCCAGGGATTCGAGACTATGTTGCATCGTCGCGTAGCGAAGTCAAATCCCGCACCTGAGACCGCCGCCTGAGCCCGCGACATGAACCGCCCGGCGCTGACGTACATACAGCCGTCGTCTTCATTGCTTGATCCGGCCGACCATCCGGGCGGCGAGCGGCGTCAGGCCGGCGACAACGGCAAGCATCATCGGCAGCACAGCCCAGGCGGCGTCCAGCGCGTGCAATATCAAACCGGTCATCAGGCACCAGAACGCTGGAATCATCATGACCAGAGCGGCGCGCAGCTTCGTGACGACAAGCAGAACAATCCCCAGCGCAGCGACGGCGGTCGGGTCGGGGTGCAGGCCGAAGACCTCTGACCGGTTCCAGCCGTGGCCGGCTAGAACCGATATGAGTGGCCAGGCGGCTAGGCCGATCACGGCGATGGCCGTGCCCACGATGCGCTGAATCGCGCCGGGGGGCGGTTGAGGCGGCCGCGGGCCGGGCAACGCAGCGATGACTGCAAGCAGCACTGCCTGGGCGATAAAGGTCCAGCCGAACCACGGCGCGGCGATGTTGATCTCGGCGTAGTAATCGAAGTGGAAGGCGAAGGCGCTGACAACCAAGCCCGGCGCGAGCACGATCAGCGCGGCGCGACCATTGCCGCGAAGCGCGAGCGCAAGCGCAGCAAGACCCATTGCGAGGGTGACCAGTTGCAGCGGCCAGAACGCCTCGTTGACGCGCTCGATGAGCCGAAAATAGACCTCCGGGGCGAACGGAATGAAATCGCCCAGCCGGTAGGTCTGCCAGTCGTTGATCATTTTATTAATCCGGCATTCAAGTAGGGGTGCCGGGTTAATACCCGGCCGGCACGGCCGGGCCGCGCAGCGGAGCGATATGCGGACATGCGCCGCATATCGCGAGCAACGAATACCATAGGTATTTCGTTGCCGGATTAATAGACCCGGCCGTCACAGCGATTCGATGTGGTCGATCATGCGCCGACGCGCCTGCGTCGACGGCATGGGGCCGCGCCCGGCGCGCATGTTCTCCACGACGTGTTCGACGCGGGTCGTGGCCGGAATCGCGCATGTCATGGCCGGGTGGCTGACGATGAACTTGAGCAGAAAATCGGCCCAGTTGGTGCAGTCGCATTCCTCGGCGGCCCATTCGGGCACCTGCTCGCCGCGCCGCTGCAGGCCCTTGATCAGGCTGCCGCCGTCGTAGGGCCGGTTGGCGATCACGGCAATGCCCTTTTCCTCCGCCAGCGGCAGCAGGCGCTCTTCGACCCGGCGATGGGTGATGTTGTAGGTCAGTTGCACGAAGTCCAGGTCGTGGTCGGTCATGACGCGCTCGAACTCGTCGTGCCGCCGGCCGTGCGAGGTCGTGATGCCGACGTGGCCGATCTCGCCTTCGGCCTTCATCTGCTGCAGCGCTTCCAGGTGCTCGTGCCAGTCGACGAGGTTGTGCACCTGCATCAGCTCGAACCGATCAATGTCCCAGCGCCGCGAAAGCTCGTCGACCTGCTCGCGCGCCGAGCCGCCGGCCGGGCTCCAGACTTTTTCCGCGGCGAACAGCGAATCGGGCCGGCCGAGCACGTCCAGCGCATGGCCCATCACGTCCGGCGCCGAGCCGTACATCGGCGAGGAATCGACCAGCCCGCCGCCGTGCTCGAAGAACGCGCGAAGCACTTCGGTGCGCGCGGCCAGCAGTTGGGGATCGCTGCCGACGTTGAAGGTCTGCCAGGTGCCCATGCCAATCACAGGCAGCGTGCCGCCGCCGGGAATGGGCTTGTGCACCAGGCTGCCGCTTCCGTCGGCGAACAGGGGTCGGTGAGAAAGCCAGGCGCCGGCCAAGCCGGCCCCGAGCAGCTTGATCGCGGATCTGCGCGATAGGTTGAAGGTCATGACGACCTCGTGCGGAATCGTTCGGGCCTGGCGATCACCGTACCAAGCATGAGCACGAATGCGGTGAGCACGAATACCTTGTTGACGAACCAGTTGGTGCGCCAGATCGACCACTCCGGATCGGCCAGGAAGCCCGCGAACAGCGTCACGATGATGATGATCTCGACGACCGACATCCCCGCCGCCAGCCAGCGCGTGTACACCGGCTGCGCCAGCAGCGCCCAGCCCAGCCAGACGTGCGCGACCGGCCACAGATCCCAGTAGACGTGCGTGTGCCAGGGCAGGCCGGCGAACAGCGCAAAGGCGACCGGAAACACGTACTTGATGAACACCGACCACGCCGCCAGCACGAACATCAGGTGGGCCAGGAACGCGATCCAGGCCGACGGGGTTTGATGTCTATGCTGCATGTCTATGGTTCATCGCTCGTGCGCACGGCGACAGGTGCGCGCAGGGACTCGTTTGGAGTGTAACGCCGTGTAGCGTAAATGCGCCGGGGCAAGAGGGGGGAACTTGCCAATTCCGGAAACCCGGGTGTAGCCGGTCGGCGCGTTGTGACAAGGCGACGAGACAAGCTGCGTGTCCAGACTCAGACTAGATTCAACCTGGAAACACGACTGCAGACGTTGCTCAGAATTCAGCCGACGAGGGCACCGGCTCCAGAATGCCGCGCTCGATCATCTGGTGCAGGGCCATGGTCGAATAAGGCTTGTCGAGCTGGTCGCTGGTGGCATTGGGGCCCGCGAGCAGGCCGCGCCAGCGGTTCTTGCCGGCCGCCTTGGCGGCGTACAGGGCGCGGTCGGCCAGGTCGACGGTGAGTTCCCAGCTGTTGGGTTTTGCGGCCGTTTCGAGGAGTGGCCAGGGCGCGTAGCCGACGCTGCAGGTCACATCGAGATCTTCGTTGTCGCTCGTGAGCAGCGGTTTTTCCGAAACGGCCCTGCATGTTCGCTCTGCCAGGTCGGCGCCTCTCGCCGGGTCGATATCGTTGACCACCAGCAGGAACTCCTCGCCGCCCCAGCGAACCAGTATGTCCTCGGCACGGCAGAACTCTGCCAGTCGCTGGCCGAACGCAACCAATATCCGGTCTCCAACGGCGTGACCGCGCTTGTCGTTGATCTGCTTGAAGTTGTCGATATCGATCATCAGGAACAACAGTCTCGGACGGGAATCCCGGTCATGGCTGTCCTGTGCCTTTTCCATCCAGTCGAGAAAGTCACGCCGGTTCGACAGGCCGGTCAGCGGGTCGCGCCGGGTTGCGCGATCGAGTTTTCGGTTGCTGCGATACAGCTGCTCGTTGAGCTGCTGGAGCTCCACCGTGCGCTCGGCGACCTGTTTATGGAGGATCTCGACTTGCCGTCGCTTGTTGCGAATGTTGCGTCGCACTCGCCAGACGATCAATGCCAGCAGCAGAATCAGCACAAGCGCGTAAAGCCCGTAGGCCGCCGGATGACGCCACGGTGGCGGCGCCAGGATGATATCCAGCACTCGGCTCCGGCCGAACCGGCCGTCGCGGCCGGCCGCCTGAATCTGGAGCTGGTAGCTGCCGGGCGAAAGATAGTTGACCGAAAACTCCGCCTGCGGTCCGTTCACCTGTACCCATTCGTCATGCAGGCCTTCGACCCGGTAGCGCAAGCGTGCCGCGCTTGGTGCATTGAAGTCCAGCGCCACCATCCGCAGCGCGAAGATACGCTGTTGATGGTCCAGTCGAAGCTCGTCGGCATAGGGCAGGGAAGCATCCAGCCCGGCGAACTCGTCGAGCACGCCGATCTGGCGATGCGCGATGGTGAGCCCGTCGACAACCGGATGCGCGGCCGGGCTCTCGAACGAGAAGGCCGAACTGTCGACGGAATCGACGCCGTCCACGCCGCCGAAGTACAGCGCCCCTTCGCTTCCTTTCCATGCCGCCCAGGCATTGAACTCCCGGTTGATCAAGCCGTCCCGTTGCCCGAGCTGCTGCACCTGCCGGCTGTGCGAGTCGACCACGCCCAGACCCTGATTGGTGCTCAGCCACAGACGCCCCTGATCATCCTGAAGGATGCGATAGATGACGTTGTTGGGCAGTCCGTCGGCCTCCGTTATCCGGCGCTGTACTTCGCCGTTGCGATCAAGCTGCAGCAGGCCGCCGCCGAAGGTACCCAGCCAGACCCGGTCATCGTCGAAATGAATTGCCCAGATCGAGCTGCTGGAGGCCTCTCGTGAACCGGCAAAGACGTGGTCGCTGGATTCGCCCGGGCTGAAACGGAATACGCCGTTTTCGTTGCTGCCGACCCAGATCGTGCCGCGCTCGTCGACGCGCAGCGTTGTCAGGAATCGCTGGCGGAGCGCTGCCGGCACCAGCTCCGGATGCAGCCGGCCGTCGGCGAGAACGGCCAGACCGCCCTGGGTCGTGATCCAGAGCCGGTCTTGATGCTCGACCAGGTCGGTGATGCGCTCATCGGGCAAGCCGTCCGGCACGACCGGATGCGGTTCCTCGGGTGGCTTCCAGCGCCACAGCCCGTGATATGTGCCCACCCAGTATCCGCTGCCGGATCGGTCGGCGGCGAGCGCGATAATCGGGACGCCGGCAAGTGCCGGCAGTGTATGCCATTCGTCACTGCCTGCGGCCTTTACGATCAGTCCGTTGTCGGTACCGAGCAGGCTGCGCCTGTCGTTGCGCCGGATCGCCCAGACGATGCCGTTCGGCCAGTCGACGGGTTCGGACGATTCGGACGCGGTGCCTGCCAGAATGGTTTCGGACATCGGCAGGACCCGGTGGAGGCCATCGGTAAAGGTGCCGATCCAGAGCACACCTGCACTGTCCCGAAAGAACTTCGACACCTCGCTGTTACCGAGATCGATTCGCCAGTGCGAATACTGCAACGGTTTGTCCGGTTGCCATTCGGTCACGCCCCCCTTGCTGTCGCCGATCAGCAGTCGCCCGTCATCCTCCGCATACAGGCTCGAAACACGTGCCTGGGGCGCCTTCGGGCGAACAGGTGTGCTGATCACCGAAACGTCGTCGGGACGAACGCGCACCAGTCGGCCGCTGTCGGTGGCCAGCCAGGCCGTGTCGTCGGGCGCTTGTATCAGTGCCACGCACACCGACCGTGCGGGCAGGTCCGGCTTGTGCAAGCGACCGTCGCTGAATGCCAGCCGGCAGTCGCGATCGGCCGTCACCCATTCCTGCCCGCCGAACCGGACGAGCCCGATCAGGCCGACCCCGGCGATCAGATTGGTGACGCGCTGCTCGACCAGATCGACGAGATCGACGCCGGCCGCCGTAGCGACCAGCGCGGACCGGCCCGACGGCGATACGGCCAGGTCGATCACCCGCAGGTGAGACAGCCCATGCTCCGGCGCGAATCGCCAGCGCTGCAGACTGGCCAGATCGATGACTTCGATGCCGGCGTCGTTGCTGCCCATCCACAGCCGCTCGTTACCGTCTACCAACAGCACATCCATCGTGGAACTGACCAGCGTGCCCGCATCACCCTGTCGATGCTGCAATACGTCGAAACGGTGTCCGTCGAAACGGTGCAGTCCTTCCTGGGTGCCGAACCAGAGAAATCCGTTGGAATCCTCGGCCATGCTGATCACTGTCGATTGCGCCAGCCCCTCATCCAGGCCGTAGGACTCGACGGCGAGCGTTCGTTGCGGCTGAATTTCGATGCCGTCATCAGCCGAAAAGGCGTGCCCGGTCAGTGCCAAAACTGCGGTGACGAACAGGCAACAGCGGGACGAGGCCGCCAGACCGGCGGAGAGAACCGGGCCGATGCCATCTTTTTGAAAATTCGAGAGAATTTCTGTCATGCGTGACTGCATCATTTTCAGTTTAGCGTCAAATCGCGCGAGACGGTTCTTCGGGGGCGTCGGCGGAAGTTCAAGAAACCGACGGAAGCGGGGTGGACGAAGTCCCTGTGAATCTCGTGCGAAGCAGGCACATCCTACCGCTTTGGCCCAGAGCGGCGGGCGGATCGGCTCAAGTGGCGATCGGATGATCTTTTTAGAATTTGTCGGGGGTTCGCCGGTGCCGGGAAGGCTATGGCAATATCCGTGTAGCCCCACGGGAGCCATTCAGGTTGATCTGGTACGAGCAGGAAATACAGTTGATGCGCCGGGCCCTGGCCCTTGCGACGGCTGCCGAGGCAGCCGGCGAAGTGGCGGTGGGGGCGTTGATCGAGCGCGACGGGGAGATTCTGGGCGAGGGCAATAACCGGGTGATTCGCGACTCCGATCCCAGCGGCCACGCCGAGATGGTCGCGTTGCGCCAGGCCTGTGCCCGAGACGGGAATTACCGGTTGCCCGGCGCGACGCTGTACGTAACGCTTGAGCCGTGTGCCATGTGTGCCGGCGCGTTGGTGCATGCGCGTATCCAGCGGGTTGTATTCGCAGCCTGGGATCCGCGCGTCGGCGCGGGCGGCTCGATCATGAATCTGCTGGACCACCCGCACATGAACCATCGATGCATCGTGTCGGCGGGATTGATGGGCGAGGAGGCCGGTGAGATGCTTCGGGGATTCTTCTCGGGGCGGCGGGGTTGATCCAGGCCGGTTACCCGGTGGGTTTTGCCTTGCTCGACGGCGCCCTGCGCATTCTCTTCAAGCTGGGCGTATTCGCGTGATCCGTGGCTGAATTTTCTGGGTGAATTCAGGAATATGGGCTATAATGGCCGGCTGCCTCGCCTCCAATTCAGGTCCCGCCCATCATGAAGCTCCGAAACGTCGCCATCATCGCCCACGTCGATCATGGCAA
>Ga0102925_1001044_pt1 | contig 15164 bp, 9 predicted proteins | sample SalPonR1_A_D1_MG_FD_78216 | JGI IMG/M metagenome (GOLD analysis project Ga0102925, IMG submission 78216) | Salt pond soil microbial communities from South San Francisco under conditions of wetland restoration - Salt Pond MetaG R1_A_D1_MG | ecosystem: Environmental > Aquatic > Marine > Intertidal...
CTCGGAATTTCGCTTCGGGCATGGCGCCGAACACCAGCTGGGCAAGGATCACTGGATGATCGACTCCTACCACTGCAGTCGCTACAACACGCAGACGAAACGCCTGACCGGCGAGATGTTCCGGGAGGTCATGTCGCGTGCCGCGCGCAAGGCGGGGGTCGGCGATCCGCGATGAGCGGGGATTCCTCGACTCCGGTGAGCCCTGAGTCCGGCGAGCGGGGGCGGGCTTTCGACCCGCGCCCGGTGCTGAGTCGCCTGGGGCATCGTCCCGGGGTCTACCGGATGCTGGGCGACGGCGGGGAAATCCTCTACGTCGGGAAATCCCGGGATCTCAAGAAGCGCGTTTCGAGTTATTTCCGCGGGACGCCGCGGCCCGGCAAGACCGGTTTCCTGGTGCACCGGATCCGCGACATAGAGGTCACCGTGACGCGTACCGAGGCCGAGGCCCTGGTGCTCGAGAACACCCTCATCAAGGCCCACAAGCCGCGTTTCAACGTCCTGCTCAAGGACGACAAGAGCTTTCCCTACATCCGGCTGGATACTTCTCACGCCTATCCGCGCCTGTCCTTCTATCGCGGAAGTCGGCGCGTGGGCGGCCGCCTGTTCGGGCCCTACCCGAACGTCCCCGCGGTCCGCGCCACGCTCAGGGACCTGCAGAAACTGTTTCGGATCCGGCCCTGCGAGGACAATTACTTCGCGCATCGCAGCCGACCCTGCCTGCAATACCAGATCGCGCGTTGCTCCGCGCCCTGCGTGGGCCTGATCTCGGAAGAGGATTACGCCCGTGACCTGGATCACGCGATCCGCTTCCTGGAAGGCCGCGGGCACGAGATCCGCGACGAGCTGGTGCGCCGCATGACGGCGGCGGCGGAGCAGCTGGAATTCGAGGCGGCGGCGCGTTACCGGGACCAGATCGCGCGCCTGGCAGCCATCCAGGAAAGCGCGGTGGGCGGGGAGGCCGGCGCGCTGGACGCCGATGCGCTGGCCGTCTGCGAGCAGGGCGGGCTCTATTGCATTGCCGCCATGTTCATCCGGGGCGGACGGATACTGGGGAGCCGCAGCTGGTTCCCGCGGGCCGCGCCCGGCACCGAGCTGCCGGAGGTGCTGGGGGCTTTCGTGGCCCAGCACTACCTGGGCGGCAATCCGCCGGCGGAGATTCTCAGCGCGCTGCCGCTCGAAGACGAGGCGCTCTTGTCCGAGGCACTGTCCGAGCAGGCGGGGCGGCAAGTGCAGGTCCGCCACCGGGTGCGGGCGGCGCGCACGCAGTGGCTGCAGATGGCGACGGACAATGCGCGCCAGGCGCTGGAACTCAGGATCGCGGGCACCGCGGGGTACACCGCGCAGCTCACGGCGCTGGGCGAGGCGCTCGGGCTCGAGGGCACGCCCCGGCGGGTCGAGTGTTTCGACGTCAGTCACACGGGCGGCCAGGCGACGGTGGCGTCCTGCGTGGTGTTCAACGCCGAAGGACCGCTCAAGTCGGATTACCGGCGCTTCAATATCGCCGGTGTGGCGGCGGGCGACGATTACGCGGCCCTGCGCCAGGCGCTCCTGCGGCGCTACAGCCGGGTCAAGCGCGGCGAGGCGCCTGTGCCGGACCTCCTGTTGGTGGACGGCGGGGCGGGGCAGCTGGCCGAGGCGCAGTCGGTGCTCAATGAGCTGGAACTGGAGGGCGTCGAACTGGCCGCAGTCGCCAAGGGCTCCACGCGCCGCCCCGGGCTGGAGCGGCTGTTCTTGGCCGGCCGCCCCCGCCCGCTTATACTGCCTAGAGACTCGAGCGCGCTGCACTTCGTGCAACAGGTGCGCGACGAGGCACACCGTTTCGCGATCACCGGGCATCGGCAACGGCGAGCGCGAACGGGCCGTGTCAGCCCGCTGGAGGAGATTGCAGGGCTGGGGCCGAAGCGGCGGCGAAACCTGTTGAGCGAGCTCGGCGGGATGCAGGGCGTCGTCTCCGCCGGGGTGGAAGACCTGGCCAGGGTGCAGGGCATCAGCCGTGACCTGGCACAACGCATATACAACGCGCTACATCCGGTGGATTGACCCCATGCCAGCACGGCTGAACATCCCCAACACGCTCACCTGGATCCGCATCGTGCTGATTCCGCTGATCGTGCTCGCCTTTTATCTGCCGCACTACTGGGACGCCATTCCGGCCGCCTGGGCCGGGCCGTCGGCGGCCATCATCTTCTCGCTGGCGGGGATCACGGACTGGCTGGACGGCTATTTCGCGCGCAAGCTGAACCAGTCTTCCGCCTTCGGGGCGTTCCTGGACCCGGTGGCCGACAAGCTGATGATATCGACAGCCCTGGTGCTGCTGGTCTCCAGCAATCCCGGCTTTGTCGTCGCGATCCCCGCGGCGGTCATCATCGGCCGGGAAATCGCGGTCTCTGCGCTGCGCGAATGGATGTCGGAGCTGGGCGGGCGCCACCACGTCTCGGTTTCCGGGATCGGGAAATACAAGACCACCGCGCAGATCACCGCGCTGATCATGATGCTATGGGAGCATGACTTGTGGTTCATCCCGATGTACGGGATCGGCTACGGCTTCCTGCTGGCCGCGGCCGTGCTCACGCTCTGGTCGATGTGGAAGTACCTGGTCGCGGCGTGGCCGCACCTGAGAGGGCACTGAGCGCGCCGGCCGGCGGGCCGAAGCTTGACAGCCATCCCCCAGCCCTTAGAATTGCGCGTCCTGACGCGGGAATAGCTCAGTTGGTAGAGCACAACCTTGCCAAGGTTGGGGTCGCGAGTTCGAGTCTCGTTTCCCGCTCCAGATTTCAATAAGTTACGGGTGTCGCGCCAGCGAGTGCCAGAAATGCTCGCATGACTACCAACGGTCCAGTGGACCACCCGTAACAGCCAAGTCGCGGTTTTGGCGTATCGAGAAAGGGCTTTGGTCGGCAGACCGAAGCCCTTTTCATTTTGTGCGCGATCAAGGGCTGGCTCGTCGCGAAAATCGGGCGCTCAGATTGCTGCCGATCCCGTTCCGGCGACCTGACCGCGGACGACGGCGCACCCGCACTGCTGCTCTTCAGCCTGAGCCGCGCCCTTCCCAGATCCGGGACGGCATCCCGGAACCGGAACGCCCGCGGTGCGCCGGCGCTGCCCGCGACCTTCCTGATCTCAATATATTGGGAGCATCGCAACGTCTGGCACACGATGTGCACCTAGGACTAGGACGAACACTCGCCAAGAGCGCAGACTGGAACACCGGATCATGGATATCCCTCGCCCTGAAAATAATCGCAAGCGTCGCCTCCGCCAGGTCGCCATTGGCATCGGCGCGATCGTGCTGGTGGTGCTGGCAACGGTGGGGCTCGCTCGTCTGGAGCCGGCGGCGCCCTCCGTGGCGCGTGCCTCGGTTTGGGTCGATACCGTCCGAGAAGGCGAGATGCTTCGGCAGGTGCGCGGACCCGGGACGCTCGTGCCGCGCGAGATCCGCTGGATCGCCGCGCAGACCGACGGCCGGGTCGAGCGTATCGTCATTCACCCAGGTGCGGTCGTTGAGCCTGACAGCGTGATTCTCGAGATGTCCAACCCGGACCTGGTGCAGCAGGCCGAGGAAGCGCGCTACGCGCTCGAGGCCGCAGAGGCGGAGTTCATCGACACGGAGCTGAACCTGCGCAGCCAGGAGCTGGACCAGCGCGCCGCGCACGCGGTCGCGCGCGCCGAATACGAGAGTGCCCGCCTCCAGGCGGAGGCCGAGAAGACCTTGTCCGAACAGGGCATCGTCTCGACGCTTCAGTACCGGCGATCGGAACTGCTGGCCGAGCGGCTCAAGGTGCGGCTCGACATCGAGTCGGACCGCGGACAGCAATTTACGACTTCGGTCGAGGCGCGCCTCGCTGCGCAGCGCGCGCGACTCGAGCAGGTGCGCAATGCCTACAGCCGGAGGTTGGAGCAGGTCGCGTCGCTGAACGTCAAGGCGGGTATCAGCGGCGTGCTCCAGCAGGTGCCGGTCGAGGAGGGCCAGCGAGTGACGTTGGGCGCCAACATCGCGCGCGTCGCGCGTCCCGAGGAACTCATGGCGGAATTACGCATCGCGGAGACGCAGGCGCGTGACGTGCAGATCGGCCAGCGCGTGGAAATAGATACGCGCAATGACACCGTCGAAGGGCGCGTAGTCCGCATCGATCCAGCCGTGCAGGCGGGTACGGTGCAGGTCGACGTCGACCTCACCGGCGCGTTGCCGCGTGGTGCCCGCCCCGACCTTTCGGTCGACGGCACGATCGAGATCGAGCGCCTGCCGAGCGTGGTCTACACCGGGCGTCCGGCTTACGGCCAGCCGGACTCGACCATCACCCTGTTCAAGCTGGTCGACGGGGGCGCCACTGCAGTACGCATTCCCGTGCAGCTGGGGCGCAGCTCCGTCAATGCCATTGAAATCATCCAGGGACTCGAGCCGGGCGAGCAGGTGATCCTGTCGGACACCTCGGCCTGGGATGAGTACGACCGTATCCGCCTGAACTGAGGAACATGTAAATGAGCCAGGCCGCTGAAGCAATTAACGACGCGAAATCGCTGATTCACCTCGAGGACCTGAAGAAGGTCTTCTACACCGACGAGGTCGAGACACACGCGCTCTCGGGCGTGCACTTCACGATCAAGAAAGGCGATTACGTGTCGATCTCCGGGCCGTCCGGCTGCGGCAAATCCACGCTGCTATCGATCCTCGGACTCCTCGATACGCCGAGCGGCGGTAGCTATCAGCTGAACGGCACCGCAGTCGAGGAGCTCGATCATTCACAGCGGGCCCACATCCGGAACCGCGAAATCGGCTTCATCTTTCAGGCCTTTAATCTCATCGGCGATCTCACCGTGTTCGAGAACGTCGAACTGCCGCTGACCTACCGTACAGGCCTGAACAAAAAGGATCGCAAGCAGCGTGTGATCGAATCACTCGAGCGTGTCGGCATGGCGCACCGGTTGCGCCACTACCCGTCGCAGCTTTCCGGTGGTCAGCAGCAGCGCGTGGCGGTCGCGCGGGCGCTGGTGGGCAAGCCGTCGATCCTGCTCGCCGACGAGCCGACCGGCAACCTCGATTCGAGAAACGGCGAGGTGGTGATGACCTTGCTGCAGGACCTGCATGCTGAAGGCGCGACGATCTGCATGGTCACGCATGACCCGCGCTACGCGGAATACGCGGATCTCCAGATCCACATGTTCGATGGCCGCGTTGTCGAAGAGGAGACGCTAGAGCGCCTGCGCATCGAAGAGGACAAGCGCATCGCCGAACAGGCCAGGCGGGGACGAGACTGATCGATTAGCTCGGGAGAGCGACTATGGCGGTTTTCCATGACCTCAGGCTCGCGTTTCGCTCGACGATTCGCAGTGTTGGCTTCAGCGCCACGACGATCATCGTCATGGCACTCGGCGTCGGCGCGACGACCTTCGCCTTCGTCGCCATCAATGCCGTGATTTTGCAGCCCCTGCCTTACCCGGACGCTGATGAACTGGTGCACATCGAGCTCGTCTCTGCTGAGAGCCCTAATAGCTTCGAGATCGGGTTGCATGATGTAAGCGACCTCGCCGAACGCCAGACCTCGTTCCGCAGCCTCTTCGCCGTCTACAGGGGCACGATCAACGTCCGTGGAGAAGAGCGTCCGGTACGATACGACGGCGCCTTCGTGAGCGCGAACGCGTTCGCCCAGCTCACCCTGCTCGCCTTGGGTCGCACCTTCGCCGTCGGCGATGACATTCCGGGCACGCCGCTCGCGCTCGTGATCGGCTGGGAGATCTGGCAGCAGCGCTACGGCGCGAAGGCGTCAGTGATCGGTAAGCAGATCCGGGTCAACGGGACGCCGGCAACCATCGTCGGCGTCATGCCGAACGGCTTCATGTGGCCGACGCGCAAAGAGATCTGGGTGCCGATGCAAAACGACCTTGTCGCGCTGCCGCGCGCTGAGGCGGCCAGGGTCGAGGTTTTCGGTCGCTTGCGCGAGGGCGTGACGCTCGAGCAGGCGCGGGCCGAGTTCGCCACGCTCTATGCTTCCATCCTCGACACCAATCCGGGCTGGAACGTAGGCGCGACCACGGACCTGAAGCCGTATCGCGAGGAATTCGGCGGTCAACAGACCATGGCCATCCTGACCGCCATGCAACTGGCGACGGCGTTGGTGTTGCTGATCGTCATCGTGGCGAGTCTCGTGCCGGCGCGGCGCGCGGCGCGGGTCAACCCGATGGCGGCATTGCGATACGAATAACACACGCGACACGCGCACGGGACGCGCCGCGCACATTCAGCCAATCGAGGCACTAAGACATGAATTATTTTCGCTTCGCCCTGCGCCAGTTGGTCAAGCGGCCCGCGTTGTCCGTCGTGGTCGTCCTGATGCTGGCTGTCGGCATCGGGGCGAACGCCGCGATGTTCTCGCTGTTCCACCAGGTTCTGCTGCGCCCGCTGCCGGTGCCGAACCCGGCCAGCCTGGTCAACCTGGGCTCTCCGGGCCCGAAGACAGGCTCGGTCTCCTGCAGCGGGATCGGCAGCTGTGATTACGTGTTCAGTTACCCGATGCTGCGGGATCTCGAGCGCGAGCAGAACGTGTTCACGGCCATCGCCGCACACCGTAACTTTGGGGCCAGCATCTCTGCCGATGGAAAGGCGGTCAGTGGCAGCGGCCTGGTCGTCAACGGCGGTTACTTCCAGGTGCTGCAGCTCGCACCCGCGCTGGGCCGGCTGATCGGTCCGCAAGATGAGCCCCGAGTCGGTGAAGGCCATGTCGTGGTTTTGAGCCATGCTTACTGGCAGAACACGCTCGGCGGCGATCCAGGCGTACTCGGCCAGACGCTGATCGTCAATGGCCAGTCACTTGAAATCATCGGTGTCGCGCCCGAGGGTTTCACCGGCACCTCGTTCGGTCCCGGGCCGCAGGTGTTTGTGCCGCTGACCCTGCGCTGGCTCATGCAGCCGTACTTCGAGCTCGGCGACGATGATCGGCAGTCCTACTGGGTGTACATGTTCGCACGCTTGAAACCGGGCATGACGCGGGAGCAGGCCGCACGCGAGATCAACGGGCCGTACCGCGCGATCATCAACGACATCGAGGCGCCGCTGAACAGCGGCATGTCCGAGCAGACGCTCGCGCGTTTCAGGGAGAAGACGCTGGTGCTGGAGCCTGGCGAACGCGGCCAGAGCAGTGCGCCGGAGGAGGCGCGCATGCCATTGACGCTCCTGTTCGGTGTGACCGGCCTGGTGCTGCTGATCGTCTGCGTGAACATCGCGAACCTGTTGCTCGCGCGCGGTGCGGCGCGCGCCGGCGAGATGGCTGTACGTGCCTCGATAGGGGCCAGTCGCCGCCAGATGATTACGCAGCTGCTGACCGAGGCCGGCGTGCTCGGCGCGCTCGGCTGCCTCGCCAGCCTGCCGGTCGCGGCGGCCACGCTCGGCGTCATCGCCTCGATCATGCCGGCGTCCACACAGTCGGTGGGGCTCGCGCTGAGCGGTCCCGCAATCGCCTTCGCAGTAGTCGCCGCGATGGGCACCGTGCTGTTGTTCGGTCTGTTCCCGGCGCTCACCGCGACGCGCACGCCACCAGGCACGGTGCTCAAAGGTCAGGCAGGGCAGCCGTCCGGCGGTCGCGGCATGGCCCGCTTTCGCAACGTCCTGGCGACCGTGCAGATCGCGTTCTCGATGGTCCTGCTGGTGCTGGCCGGCCTGTTCACCCAAAGCCTCGCAAACGTCGGGAAGGTCGATCTCGGACTGCGCGCTGACTCGGTCGTGACGTTCGCAGTGGCGCCAGTGCTGAACGGCTACACCCCGGAGCGGTCGGCTCAGCTGTTCGATGCAATCGAGGAGGAACTGGCCGCATTGCCTGGGGTGGCCAGCGTCGCCTCGTCAATTGTGGCGGTGGTCGCCGGCGAAAATTGGGCCAGCACCGTCACCGTCGAAGGCTTCGATGCGGGGCCCGATACGGACCAGAACGCGAGCTACAACGAGCTCGGGCCGGGATTTCTCCGCACGCTGCAGATCCCGCTCCTGGCCGGGCGCGACTTCAACGAAGCTGACGCGCTGGACGGCGCGCGTGTTGCGATCGTCAACGAGACGTTTGCGAGCAAGTTCGGACTCGGCAGTGATGCGGTAGGCAAACGCATGGCGATCGGCTCAGCGGACGAGCTTGACATCGAGATCATCGGGCTCGTCAAGGATGCGAAGTACAGCGAAGTGAAGGATGAAGTCCCACCCCAGTACTTTCTCGCGCGGCGCCAGAACCAGGATCTCGGCTTCATGAACTTCTACATGCGCACTTCATTGGCGCCGGAACAGGTCCTCGCCGCCGTGCCGGGGGTCGTCGCATCACTCGATCCCAATCTCCCCGTCGATAGCCTGTCGACCTTGCCGAATGTCATACGTGACCGGGTTTTCCTTGACCGCCTGATTGGCCTGCTATCGAGTGGCTTCGCGCTCCTCGCGACGCTGCTGGCGGCGACCGGGCTGTACGGCGTCCTGTCGTACTCGGTCGTGCAGCGCACCCGCGAACTCGGCCTGCGCCAGGCGCTCGGCGCGACTCCGTTCCGCTTGCGCGGCATCGTGCTGCGTCAGGTCGGATGGATGGCCCTGGTCGGCGGCCTGGCCGGGCTGGTGCTCGCGATCCTGCTCGGCCGCGCCGCGGAAGCCGTGCTGTTCGGGCTGCGAGGCTACGATCCGGTCGTGCTGTCTGGCGCGGTGGTGGTGCTGGGCATCGTCGTGCTTGTCTCCGGCTACCTGCCGGCGCGCCGGGCATCGCGAATTACGCCGATGGAGGCGTTGCGCTATGAGTGACCCGCGGCTTCGAGCGTGGCGCGCACAGGGGCCGGCAAGGCCATGCTGTTGAGCGGGCTCGATAGGTTCGATAGCGGGTGGTCGGGCGGTTGCCGGCTCGACGACTGGATGAATTGAGGTCGGTAGCCGGGTCTCCCATATACTCGCCTGATGAAGAAACGCCCACCCAGGATCCTGGTCGCAGACGACCAACGTGATGTTCTCGAGGCCCTGCGCCTGTTACTGAAGGGCGAGGGATACCAGACCGAGAGCTTCAGCCATCCGCACGCGCTGATCGAGTCGCTGCGCCAGCACGCTGCCGATGCGGTGTTGATGGACCTCAATTACACGCGCGACACGACCTCGGGCGACGAAGGGCTGGATGCGATCGGGCGCATTCGCGCCTTCGATGCGTACACCCCGATCGTGGTGATGACGGCGTGGGGCACGATCGAGCTTGCCGTCGAGGCCATGCGCAGGGGCGCGCAGGATTTCATCGAGAAGCCGTGGGACAACGCGCGCCTTTTGACCGTGCTCGGGACTCAGGTCGCGCTCGGCCAGGCCCTGCATCGCGCTCGCGCGCTGGAAGCCGAGAACCGGCAGCTGCGCGGTAGCGACGGCGAGATGATTGCCGCCTCGCCCGTCATGCAGCCGGTGCTCGAGACCATCGAGCGCGTGGCGCCAGCCAACGCCAATGTGCTGATCACCGGTGAAAGCGGCAGCGGCAAGGGACTGGTGGCGCGCATGATCCATGAGCTCTCGCCGCGCCGCGAGCGCAGCCTGGTCGTGGTGAACATCGGCAGCCTTGCCGAGACCGTGTTCGAGAGCGAAATGTTCGGCCACGTCAAAGGTGCGTTTACCGACGCACGCACCGACCGGGTCGGACGTTTCGAGCTGGCGGACGGAGGCACACTGTTCCTGGACGAGATCGCCAATCTGCCGGTGGCCCAGCAGGCGCGCCTGCTGCGGGTGCTGGAGGACGGCGAGTTCGAGCGGCTCGGCTCGTCGCGCACGCAACAGACCGACGTCCGCGTGCTGGCGGCAACGAATGCCGAGATCGCCGTGGAAATCGACGCCGGCCGGCTGCGCAGCGATCTCATGTACCGGCTGAACACGATCCATCTTCACTTGCCTCCCCTGCGCGAGCGTGGCGAGGACATCGTGCAACTCGCGCAACGCTTCCTGGAACGTCATGCGCGGCGTTATGCCCGCCCGGTGGAATCGTTCACGGAGTCGGCCCTCTCGGCACTGCGCCGCTATCCGTGGCCCGGCAATATTCGTGAGCTCGATCATGTGATCGAGCGCGCGGTCCTGATGTGCCGCGGCGCTGCAGTCGGTCCGGCAGACCTGCGGCTGGATGACGCGGCGGCGGCAACGGACCGTGGTCCGGTCACCCTGGATGAGGCGGAACACGAGCTCATCAAGGCGGCCCTGGCCCGCCACAACGGCAACGTCGTCACCGCCGCTGACGAACTGGGCCTGAGTCGCTCGGCCCTGTACCGGCGCATGGAGAAGTACGGGCTGTGAGGCGTCGGCGCAAGCTGCGGTCGCAGGATCGCCTGCTGCTCATCGTCCTCGTTTCGCTGGCGCCCGCGTGGCTGATTGCAGCCGTGCTCCTCTGGCACTGGGACGCTGATGCGGCTGCGCGCTGGACACTCCTGGCACTCATGTCCGTGTTCGCGATCGGTGGCGTGGCGGCAGCCAGGCGGCATGTCGTGCATCCGCTGCAGTCCATGGCTAACCTCCTCGAGGCGCTCCGCGAAGGCGACTATTCGCTGCGCGGGCGCAACGTGGACCCGGACGATGCCGTTGGCGAGGTGATGGTCGAAGTCAACGCTTTGAGCCGGACGCTGCACGACCAGCGGCTGGAGGCACTCGAGGCCGGTGTGCTCCTCCAGAAAGTCATCGCGGAGGTGGACATCGCGGTGTTCGCCTTCGATGCAAAGCGCCGTCTCCGCCTCGTGAATCGCGCCGGCGAGGCGCTTCTCGGCGCCAAGGCAAGCCAACTGCTCGGCCGTCCCGCCGGGAACCTGGGACTGGCGTTGATGCTGGACAAGGCATCCGGCCACATCGTGTCGCACGTGTTCCCAGGCGGCGCGGGCCGGTGGGAAGTCAAGCGACGCAGTTTTCGCGAGGGAGGCCGGCCCCACGAGCTGCTCGTCATCTCGGACCTGAGCCGCGCTTTGCGCGAAGAGGAACGGCAGGTCTGGCAACGCCTGGTACGCGTCATCGGCCACGAACTCAACAACTCCCTTGCCCCGATCAAGTCCATCGCAGGCATGCTGCGACAGCTGATCGGGCGTGACAGGTTGCCGGCTGACTGGCGCGAGGACGCGGATGCCGGGCTAACGGTGATCCATGACCGGGCAGAGTCGCTGAGCCGGTTCATCGGCGCCTATGCCAGGCTCGCCCGGTTGCCGGAGCCCGCCCCGGTGGTCGTGGATTTCCCCGGCTTGCTGCGCCGTGTGGCCTCCCTTCACGGCGAGAGGGTGCTGGTGGAGCCGGGACCTGCAATCGAGCTGGAAGCCGATGCGGACCAGTTGGAGCAGGTACTGATCAATCTGCTGAAAAATGCGGTCGAAGCGAGCGAGGCGCCGGGCCATGTACGAGTCCGGTGGTGGAGGGTGCACGATGCGCTCGTGGTCGAGATCGAAGACGACGGTCCCGGCCTCGCGCGCACCGACAATCTGTGGGTGCCGTTCTTCACGACCAAGGCAGGCGGTACGGGGATCGGGCTCGTCCTGAGTCGGACGGTCGTGGAAAATCATGGCGGCACGATTTCACTGGAGAACCGCCGTGACGCGACCGGCTGTATCGCGCGCATCAAATTACCACTGGCCAGGAAAATCGGGCGGCCCGAGCAGGGCGAGTCAACGCAGTGAGAACTGCGTGAGAACGGCAGCAAGATCAACCTGAGGCAGACCACACATCGACGCCGGCCCGCTTGTGGACCCATGAAAATCCATAATCAAGAAAAACAATGGGTTATAGACGCGCATGAACGCATGAAGACGCGAAAAATAGCTTTGCCAAGGTTGGGGTCGCGAGTTCGAGTCTCGTTTCCCGCTCCAGATTTCAATGACTTGTAAAAAAAGGGGCCCCGCTCTCGGCCGGGGCCCTTTTTCTTTGCTATTGCCGATCCACGAGATTCAGCCCCCGGGGATCGCCGCGCCTAGGCGGGCGCGACCTGGCAAAGGGTGGCCTTGGTCTCCTGCATCTGCGTCACCGAGTCGTAGCCATAGGTGGTGGCCGTATTGCAGGCTTCGCCGCGCACAAAGGGGGCAGTTCCCTCCGGGTAGTTCGCTTCCAGGTCCTTGCCCTGGAACCAGCCGCCGAAATGGAAGGGCGTCCAGACGACGCCTCGCCCGACCCGTTCGGTAACCATGGCCTTGACAAGGATTCGTCCGCCTTCCGGCCCTTCGAGCCAGACCTGCTGGTCGTCCTTGATATTGCGCTCCTTGGCGTCCTCCGGGTTGATCTCCACGAACATCTCCTGCTGGAGTTCCGCCAACAGGATGTTGGAGCGTGTCTCCTCGCCGCCGCCCTCGTACTCGACAAGACGGCCGCTGATGAACACCAGCGGATAGTCGACCGAGTAGTCCTTGGCCTGGATGGACGCGTAACGCGTCGGCAGGCGCCAGAAGGCCTTCCGGTCCTCGTAAGTCGGGAATTCTTTCACCAGGTCATATCGCGGGGTGTACAGGGGCTCGCGATGAACCGGCACGGGATCGGGGAAGTTCCAGACCACGCAACGGGCCTTGGCATTGCCGAAAGGCGCGCAACCGTGCGCTATGGCCACGCGCTGGATGCCTCCGGAGAGATCGGTCTTCCAGTTGCGACCCTCGGCCGCGCGTTTCTCGGCGTCGGACAGGTCGGTCCACCAGCCGAGCTGCTTGAGCATCTCCGAGGTGAATTCCGGGTAACCGTCTTCCAGTTCCGAACCCTTGCTCCAGGATTCCTCGGCCAGCAGTGTCTCGCCGTCGTGTTCCACGCCGAAACGGGCGCGGAAGGTCAGGCCGCCTTCGGCGACCGGCATGCTCGTGTCGTAGAGCACCGGCGTGCCCGGGTGTCGCTGACTGTCGTCGCCCCAGCACGGCCAGGGCAGTCCGTAGTATTCGCCGTCGACGGGGCCGCCCTGGGCCCTGAGCGTGGTCGGATGGAAGGTATGGCGGTGCTCGGCATGCGCCTTCAGTCTTTCCGGGCTCTGGCCGGTGTAGCCGATAGTCCAGGTGCCGCGGTTGATTTCCCGCAGCGTGTCCTCGGGGGAGGGCATGTCACCTTCCACCTCGATGTGCTTGAACATCGGTTCCGCAAAGCCGAGCTTGCCCGCCAGCAGGTAAAGAATGGCGGCATCCGGCTTCGATTCAAACATCGGTTCGATGGTCTTTTCACGCCACTGGAGAGACCGGTTGGATGCCGTGACTGAACCTGCCTGCTCGAACTGGGTGCAGGTCGGCAGGAGATAAGTATTGTTCTTGCGATCGCTCATCACCGCCATGTGCGTGGGATAGGGATCGGAAATGACCACCAGGTCCACCTTCTCCAGCGCTTTCTTCATTTCCACGCCGCGGGTCTGGCTGTTCACAGCGTGTCCCTGGAAGAAGACCGCGTGGAAATTGTCCTGCTGCTGGAAATTCTCCCGGTCTTCGAGGATGCCGTCGATCCACCGCGAGACCGGCACGCCGGCGGTGTTCATCCGCCAGGCCATCGAACTGCCTTCCGGGTACTGCTGCGAAAAGTCGAAACGTTTTTTCAGCCACTCGTAGTCCACGTCCCACACGCGCGCCCAGTGCTGCCAGGCGCCTTCCGAGAGCCCGTAGTAGCCGGGCAGGGTATGGCAGTTGGGGCCGACGTCGGTCGCGCCCTGCACATTGTCATGGCCGCGGAATATGTTGGCGCCGCCGCCCGCGACGCCGATATTTCCCAGCGCGAGCTGCAGGATGCAGTCCGCCCGGGTCGTGTTGTTGCCGATGTGGTGCTGGGTGTGGCCCATGCACCAGACGATCGTGCCGGGGCGGTTCTCGGCCAGGGTCTTGGCGCATGTGTACATTTCCTCTTCCGACACGCCGGTCACGTCGGCGACGCGGTCCGGCGTCCACTTGGCGACTTCGGGCCGGACCTGGTCCATCCCGTAGACGCGCTGCGCGATGTACTGCTTGTCCTCCCAGCCGTTCTCGAAAATGTGCCACAACAGGCCCCAGATGAAGGGTGTGTCGGTGCCGGGGCGGACGCGTATGTACTGGTCCGCGTGCGCGGCGGTGCGAGTGAAGCGCGGGTCGACGACGATCATCTTGGCGCCGTTCTCTTTTCCGCGCAGCACGTGTTGCATCGCAACGGGATGGGCTTCGGCCGGGTTGGCCCCGCAAATCAGCATGGATTTGCAGTTATGCATGTCGTTGTAGGAATTGGTCATGGCGCCGTAGCCCCATGTGTTCGCCACCCCGGCCACGGTCGTGGAATGGCAGATTCGGGCCTGGTGGTCGCAGTTATTCGAGCCCCAGAAAGCGGCAAACTTGCGTTGCAGGTATGCGCCCTCATTGCTGGCCTTGGAAGAACCGCAGAAGAACAAGGAATCGGGTCCGGATCTCTCGCGGATGTTCAGCAGCTGGTCGCCGATTTCATTGATGGCCGTTTCCCACGAGATCCGCTGCCACTTCCCGTCTACGAGCTTCATCGGGTACTTGACGCGTTTTTCGCCCTGGCCGTGCTCCCGGACCGAAGCGCCCTTGGCGCAGTGGGCGCCGAGGTTGATGGGGGACTCGAAATCCGGTTCCTGGCCGATCCAGACGCCGTTATCGATCTCGGCGATGATCCCGCAGCCGACGGAGCAATGCGTGCATACGGTGCGCCTTATCTCGGCGGGCGAGGCGCGCCCTTCCTGGGCCTGTGCCGTGCCGCGTCGCATCATGACGGGCGACAGGGTCGTGGCGATGGCGCCACCGCCAATCGCAAGGCCGCTGTTGCGCAGGAAAGTCCGCCGGTCCACGGCCCGGCCGAGGGCTGCGTGGAGAGGCTTGCGCGTCGCGTGCTCGGGTGTATGCGATACCTTCTTCAGCTTCATGTCGAATCTCCTCCTGGCCGTTGGCAGCCCCTGCCTGTTCTCTACGCGGGAAGTGGGGCATCGGCGTCGCCGGCGAGCGCCGGCCGTTGCCGCGCATAAATCTGAGTCTAGTAGGCGATCAGAGAAGCTGCCACGTGAGCACAAGCCCGCGCGAGGCACGCAAATTCCTGATTTCGCGCCAATTGAATGCGGCTCGAGCGGGGGCGGTGTGGCCCGACCGGTGACCGGACTTCGCATGACGCGCTGGCTACGGAATATCCCCCTCGGTTGCCCGGCCCGGTGCAAAGCGCGCAGACGGCGCAAACCGCGTGGCGCTCGCCGGGCGAAATCGTTTCCTGTTGTGGTAGAGTTCGTGCCCGGATTCCCCCC
>Ga0102925_1001056_pt1 | contig 15109 bp, 13 predicted proteins | sample SalPonR1_A_D1_MG_FD_78216 | JGI IMG/M metagenome (GOLD analysis project Ga0102925, IMG submission 78216) | Salt pond soil microbial communities from South San Francisco under conditions of wetland restoration - Salt Pond MetaG R1_A_D1_MG | ecosystem: Environmental > Aquatic > Marine > Intertidal...
CGCCCGGGCATGCTGGATGACCAGGGGCAGTTGCGCGATCTTTCGGGGGTCGTACCCGATATCGCCGGGTCGGTGCTGGCCGAACTGCCGAAGATCGACGCCGCAGCGCTGCCGCTTGTCGAGGGGGCGCCGCGCCTTGGCGCGCCAGTGGGCGGCGTGGGCAAGTTCATCGGGATCGGTCTCAACTATTCCGACCATGCCGCGGAAACCGGAATGGAACCGCCCGAACATCCGATCGTGTTCATGAAGGCGACCTCGTCGATCATCGGGGCGAACGATACGGTCAGCCTGCCGCGCGGCTCGCGCCACTCGGATTGGGAGGTGGAACTGGGCGTGGTGATTGGCAAAAAGGCGAAATACGTGGGCGAGGCCGACGCGCTTGATCATGTGGCGGGCTATTGCATCGTGAACGACATCTCCGAGCGCAACTTTCAGGCAAAGCGCTCGGGCCAGTGGACCAAGGGCAAGAGCTGCGACACCTTCGGCCCGATCGGCCCCTGGCTGGTGACACCGGACGAGGCGGGCGATCCTCAGGATCTGTCCCTGACGCTGGATCTGAACGGCGAACGCATGCAGACGGGCCATACCGGCAAGATGATCTTCAGCGTGGCGCAGATCATCGCGCATCTGAGCGAGATGATGAGCCTGCAACCAGGAGACGTGATCGCCACCGGCACCCCGCCGGGCGTCGGGATGGGCATGTCGCCGAGACGGTTCCTGTCAGAGGGCGACGTGATGGAGCTTAGGATTGACGGGCTGGGGCGGCAGCGGCAACCGGTCGTGCGCGATCCATAGTCAGTGATTTCTCGCGCGCGACATCCTGGGGGGCGTCAAGGAATTTGCCGATCAGTTCCATCACGCCGCCGCGCATCTCGGGCGTATCCATCAGCACCTCGTGGCGACCAGCCTCTATCACCTCGAGCCGCCCGTCGGACCAGCGCGACATGCGTTCAAGAATCCGGGCGGGGTCGACGATCTCTTCCTCCGATCCCAGAACCGTCAGGCAGGGCAGGTTGGGCGAAGGTTTGCGGGCAAGTGCGCGCGTCTCGCGCAGGGCCTCGTAGAGCCAGTGCAGGCTGGGGCCGCCAAGGCCAAGCTCGGGATAGGCGAGCGCCTGGTCGATCATGTATTGATACATGTCCGGGCAGCCGGTCAGCTTGTTGGTCGCAAAGGGTTCGGTCAGCACATAGTTTTCCGGGTCGGTGCCGGGGGCGTATCGCTCGCCCATGCCCAGTTTGCGGCTGCTCCATGACAGCGACCAGGCCAGTGGTCGCAGCGAACCGGACATCTTGATCCCCCACATCGGGCTTGAAAAGGCGCAGCTTTGAACCGGCAGGCCGTCCAACACGGCACGCAGCCCGATACAGCCGCCCATGGAATGTGCCAGCAAATGCCACGGGCGCGGCAGGTCAAGCGCCTCGGCGGCGGCGATCATGGCGTTCACGTCATGTTGGTAGTCTGTGAAACGCATCACATGGCCGGACATGGCATCGCCCGTCAGCCTGTCCGAAAGACCCTGGCCGCGCCAATCGAGAGCAAGGGTTGCATATCCGCGTTTCGCCAGATCACCCGCCATGCGACCGTATTTCTCGATATACTCGGTGCGTCCCGGAAACAGCAGCACCGTTCCATGCGGTTTCGAGACGCCCCACACCCCCCCACGAACGCGCACGCCGTCCTCGGTGATCAGCCACCAGGCTGCACCATCGGTCGGGCCATCGGCCACGTCGGCAAAGAAGGGGGCGTTTTCCATCAGGCCAGGACACTCCCCAGTTTCATGGCCGTACCCATGTCGCCATCGACGCTGAGCTTGCCCGACATGAAGGCCGCCGTCGGGTCCATGTCGCCATCAAGGATCGCCTGAAAGGTGTCGGCATCCGCAGTCAGCGTGACCTCGGCCTCCTCGTCGGCGGCGCGTGCGCCATCGCCATCGACCATGATCGAGCCTTCGTTCTCGATCACGAACTTGGCGTTGCCATCGAACCCGTCATTCATTTTTCCGTTAAGGGCGTTGACTGCGCTGTCAATTAGGTCGCTCATGTGGTGATCCTCCTGGTGATCGTCGTGGTTTGTCGTTCCGGGGGGTGTGAATCCGGTTTCCACTCGCTACATTCAGAGTCGTTATGAGCGCAACTAGCCAACACCTCAATCGTATCGTCGCGGCACTTCTTGCTGTAGTCATGTTTTCCCTACCTTCCGCCGCGTCGGACGGCGCGCGGTTGGATGGGCTGTTCGAGGCACTCAAGACCGCCGAAACTCCAGCGCAAGCGCGTCGCGTCGCACGCGATATAGAACATGCCTTGGCCCAATCCGGGTCGCCTGCGATGGATCTGCTGCTCAAGCGGGGCAACAGCGCACTTGAGGCGGGTGATTCGGAAGAAGCGATCGGGCATTTCACCGCTTTGACCGACCATGCGCCCGATTTCGCCGAAGGCTGGCACATGCGCGCGGTGGCCCTGGCGGGGGAGGGGCTGTATGGTCCCGCGCTTGCCGATGTGGAGCGCGCCCTGTCGATAACGCCCCGGCATTTCAACGCGATCTACAGCCTTGGCGCCGTGCTGAACGAGGTGAACCGCCCCAGCATGGCATATGAGGCCTTTTCCCGCGTTCTCGCAATTCACCCCCATCACGAAGCCGCCCGCGCGGCGATGGATCGCCTCGGTCCCGAAGTTGGCGGGCGCGACCTCTGATCTGAACGGAGATGGCCGATGGCCGAGCAGTCAAGAACCCTCGCGGTTCTGGGCCCCACCAATACCGGCAAGACGCATTTCGCGATCGAACGGATGCTGGGGTATCGGACCGGGGTCATTGGTCTGCCTCTGCGCCTTTTGGCGCGCGAGGTCTATGACCGGATCGTGTCGTTGCGCGGGCCCTCGGTGGTGGCGCTGATCACCGGCGAAGAGCGCATCGTGCCCGAGCGCACCCAATACTGGGTCTGCACCGTCGAGGCGATGCCCGAAGGGTTGGGTGCCGATTTCGTTGCCGTCGACGAGATCCAGCTTTGTGCCGACCCCGAGCGCGGCCATGTCTTTACCGACCGCCTGTTGAAGATGCGCGGCCTGCGCGAGACTCAGTTCCTGGGGTCGCACACGATGCGGGGCGCGATTGCCGCTTTGGTGCCGGGGGTTGAATTCCTCAGTCGCGAGCGGATGTCGCAACTTTCCTATTCTGGTTCGAAAAAGATAAGTAAGATGCCCGCAAGAAGTGCAATTGTGGGATTTTCAGTTGATAATGTTTATGCAATTGCCGAAGTTCTACGCCGCCAAAAGGGCGGCGCGGCGGTGGTGATGGGCGCTCTAAGCCCGCGCACGCGCAACGCGCAGGTGGCGCTTTATCAAAATGGCGACGTGGACTACCTGGTGGCGACCGATGCCATTGGCATGGGGTTGAATCTTGATATTGACCATGTGGCGTTCTCGTCGCTGAGCAAGTTCGATGGGCGGCGGATGCGGCCCTTGGCGCCTAACGAACTGGCGCAGATCGCGGGCCGGGCCGGGCGCGGCATGAGTCATGGCACGTTCGGTGTGACCGGCGAAGCGCCCACGCTGCCCGATGAGGTGGCGCATGCGATCATGGACCACCGGTTCACGCCCATCCGCAAGCTTGAATGGCGCAACGCGAAGCTGCCGTTCGGGAATGTCGATGCGCTGATCGCCGCGCTGGAGGCTAAACCCGAGGATGAAAGGTTAAGCCGCGCCCGCGAGGCCGACGATCTGGGCGCACTGAAAACCTTGTCGCAGGTGTCAGGCGTGCGTGCGCGCGTCAAAGACGGGCCTTCGGTACGTCTGCTGTGGGATGTCTGCCGCGTGCCGGACTTTCGTGGCATCAGTCAGGCCGAGCATGCCAGCCTTCTGGAAACCATCTTCAACGACCTGCACGAACATGGCCACATACCCGACGACTGGCTTGCGCGTCAGATCCGGCGCATCGACCGGACGGATGGAGATATTGACACGCTGTCGAAACGTCTCGCCTATATTCGGACCTGGACCTATGTTGCGCAGCGAAAAGGCTGGGTCGATGACGAAACCCATTGGCGCGGCGAAACGCGCGCGGTAGAAGACCGCCTGTCGGATGCGCTGCACGAGCGTCTGACCCAGAGATTTGTGGACCGGCGCACATCCGTGCTCTTGCGCCGGCTCAAGCAGAAGGAGGCCATGGTGGCCGATGTGAACGAAAACGGTGAGGTGACGGTCGAGGGCGAGTTCGTCGGGCGTCTTGAGGGATTCCGGTTCATCCAGGACAAGGGTGCACCCGGACAGGAAGAGAAAGCCGTGCGTCAGGCCAGCCTGCAGGCGCTGGCCCCGCATTTTCACCTCAAGGCTGACCGTTTCTACAACGCCCCGGACACCGAAATCGACTACACCGAACAGGGCGGCCTGATGTGGGGCGACCAGGCGATCGGGAAACTGGTCGCGGGGGCGGACCCTCTGAAACCGCAGGCCGAAGGTTTTGTCGATGAAGTGGCGGGCGAGGAGGTGGCGCAGAAAGTACAGCGCCGGTTGCAGCATTTCATTGACCGCAAGGTGGCCACTCTGTTCGAGCCGCTGCTGAATATCCAGCGCGACGAGAACCTGAATGGGCTGGCGCGCGGTTTCGGATTCCGGCTGGTGGAGAATTTCGGCATCATCCCGCGCGGCGACGTGGCCGAGGACGTGAAGGCCCTCGATCAGGACGCGCGCGGCGCGCTGCGCAAGCACGGTGTGCGCTTCGGTCAGTTCACGATCTTCATGCCGCTTTTGCTCAAGCCCGCACCAACGCGGCTTCGGCTGTTGCTGTGGTCGCTGTCCCAGGGGCTGGAAGAATTCCCCGAGGCACCGCCGCCGGGTCTTGTTACCGTGCCGGCAGGTGCTCCTGGGGCGGTGCCGCGTGGCTATCACTCGATGGCCGGGTATCGCGCGGCCGGAGAGCGGGCGATCCGTATCGACATGCTCGAGCGACTGGCCGACATGCTGCGCGCCGAAGACAGCCGTGGCGGGTTCGAGGCCAAAGCCGACATGCTGTCGATCACAGGCATGACGCTGGAACAGTTTGCCGATCTTATGAACGGCCTTGGATACAAGGGCGAACGCGGCGAACGTGAAAAGGTGAAGCCGGTCGATCAGGCTGTGAAGGAAGCCCCGACAGACGAGGCCGTGAGCGCAGAGCCGAGGACGGCTCAAGCCGAGGCCGAGGCCATTCCCGACGAGGGCGAAGCCCCGATTGCCGCCGATCCCGCCGAGCAACCCGAGCAGGTCGAGGATATTCCCGCCGCCAGCGAAGGCGAGGTCTTGCCCGGCGAAGCCCCCGCCGCCGAACCCGCCGAACCCGAGATCGAAGTGTTTTACACCTTCACTTGGGGCGGACGTGGTGGACGTGCGCGCAACGAAGGGCGCGCCAAGCCCAAGAGCGGTGGTGGCAAGCCGCGTGGCAAGGGCGGCAAGCCCGGCGGCGGCAAGGGCAAGCCGCGTGGAGATCAGGGGCCCAAGACCTTCTCGGCACGTCCTGACCGCAAGAAAGACCAGATTGATCCGGACAACCCCTTTGCCGCGGCTCTTATGGGGCTGAAGGACAAAGGCTGAGCGGCCGACCGACCCGTGCAGCAGCAGGAAACCACCGCCAACGCCCGAATCCGCATCGACAAGTGGTTGTGGCATGCCCGGTTCTTCAAGACGCGGGGCCTTTCGGCAAAGCTGGTTTCCGGCGGTCATGTGCGGGTGAATGGCAACAAGATCGCAAAGGCCGCGCATCCTGTGGGGCCGGGCGATGTTCTGACCTTTCCGCAGGCAAGGCAGGTGCGGGTGATCCGTATCCTCACGCTTGGCGCGCGGCGCGGCCCTGCCGCCGAGGCGCAGGCGCTTTATGAGGACCTGAGTCCACCGGCGGAGCGGCTAAATGTCCCAACCGGACCCAAATATGAAGGAAAAGGTCGTCCAACCAAGCGTGATCGGCGCAAACTCGATCTCAACCGTTCGGATGCGCTTGATTGATCCCCGGCTCTGGATTAGGTGAAACCCACTAGCGGCAGAGACGCGAGAGACTGCAATGACCTATGTCGTCACGGACAACTGCATCGAATGCAAGTATACCGACTGTGTCGAAGTGTGCCCCGTGGATTGTTTCTACGAGGGCGAGAACATGCTTGTGATCCACCCCGACGAATGCATCGATTGCGGTGTGTGTGAGCCTGAATGCCCTGCGGATGCGATCCGGCCCGATACGGAACCGGCAATGGAAGAGTGGGTCGAGTTCAACCGTAAGTACTCGGAAATGTGGCCCGTGATCATCACCAAGAAGGATCAGCTGCCCAAGGCCGAAGAGCGGGACGGTGAAGATGGCAAACTCACCAAGTACTTCTCGGAAAAACCGGGCGAAGGTGGCTGAAATCACCCGTGCGATTCGGCGTCGGCGCGTCCCGGTGCTTGATGTTTTACATGGAAACCCGCTCGCAACCCATTGAAGATATGCCCAAAGCGAGACGACTTTGGTGCGGGTACTTCCGAAAGCACGTTTTTTGTGCTATATACTTGTTACAAATGAAGATCGCTGCCTGACATCCATCCTCCCGCCATGCCGACAGGAGATGGATATTTTTGCGCTGTTTTTGTGTCTCACGGGGCCGAATGCCAATGAGCCAAATCCCTGTGCGCCGAAACAGACAGATGTTTGAGGAAGACCCGAATGAGCAAATCGAAGAAGTCCGAGTTCCGCCCTGACGACTACGTTGTCTACCCCGCGCACGGGGTTGGTCAGATCGTGTCGATCGAGGAGCAGGAAATCGCTGGAATTAAACTGGAACTGTTTGTGATCTCCTTTGAGAAGGACAAGATGACCCTGCGCGTGCCGACCAATAAGGCAACCGAAGTGGGGATGCGCGGCCTCTCCAGCCCCGATGTAGTCTCCAAGGCCATGTCCACGCTCAAGGGGAAGGCCAAGGTTAAACGTGCCATGTGGTCGCGTCGCGCGCAGGAATATGAACAGAAGATCAACTCCGGCGATCTGATCGCCATCGCGGAGGTGGTGCGCGATCTGCATCGGACCGACGATCAGCGCGAGCAGAGCTATTCCGAGCGCCAGCTGTACGAGGCCGCGCTGGAACGTCTGACCCGTGAAGTGGCCGCGGTAAGCGGTGGCGACGAGGTGCAGGCGGCCAAGAAGGTCGACGACGTGCTGGTTTCGCGCGCCGCGTAATCCGGCATCACGCCGATGAATGAAGGCCGTGCCCGATGGGGCGCGGCCTTTTTCATGTCATGTGACCAACAGAAAAAGAACCGTGATTTCAGAGGCCTGCTGTGCCGCGCCAAGTATGTCGCCGGTCTGTCCGCCGATCTTTCTGTAGGCAATGACGCCGACACCAAGTGCTGCCATTCCCGCGAGAAGCGTCGCGGGGATGGCGCCGGAGCCGAGCAGCAGGATGGCGAGGGCGAAGGCGAGGGCGGCGGCGAGCCAGGCGGTTTCAGCAGGGCAGGGGCCGGTGCTGTGGGACAGGCCTGAGCCGCGGGCATTGGACAGGGCGGCCATCAGGGCGGGCAGGGTGGCGCGCGACAGGAGGCTGGCCGCCAGGATCGCGCTGAGGGCCACGCCGGGACCGACCGAGAACAAAGCCCAGAGAGCGACCCAACGTGCTGAAAATGCGAACAAAAGAGCCAGAACGCCGTAGGTGCCGATCTGGCTGTCCTGCATGATTTCGAGGCGGCGCAGGCGGTCCCAACCGCCCCAGAGCCCGTCGGCAGTGTCGGCCAGCCCGTCCTCGTGCATCGCGCCGGTCAGGACGACCATAATACCTAATGTAATCAATGCTGTAAGTTCTGCGGGCATGCCGATCCAGTGGGCAAAGAGCCCCGCAAAACCGGCAATCCCGCCGATGACAAGGCCGATCAGAGGATAGGCCCAAGCGGCGCGGGCGCCCCGATCGAACCCGTCCACATGCACCGGAAGCCGACTGAGCAGAGCCAAGGCGACGAAAAAATCCTGTTTTTTTACAATAGGTTCATCGTTTTTCATCTGGATCAGGCCTTTTTGGGCTGCGTCTCATAGGTGACGCTGCGATACACAGGTTGAAGAGAGCATGCAACGGGTGAGACGATGCGCCAAGACTTTACCTCGCTGGCGGAATTTATTGAAATACTTCAAGAGCTTCCGTCGCCGCAAGGGGCGGCGCGCGAGGCCGCGGCGGCCCGCAATGCCTGCCTGACCAAGCCGCCGGGATCGCTTGGCCGGTTGGAAGAGATCGCTGCCTGGTATTGCGGATGGCGCGGCGAGGATCGGGCGCGGGTCGAAGCACCGCAAATCATTGTTTTTGCAGGGAACCATGGGGTCACAGCGCAGGGTGTTTCAGCTTTTCCGGCAGAGGTGACGGGCCAGATGGTGGCCAATTTCGAGGCCGGGGGCGCGGCGATCAACCAGTTGGCGGAGACCTTCGGTGCGAGGTTGAGTGTGCATGCTCTGGGGCTGGAAACACCGACGCGGGATTTTACCCAAGGCCCAGCGATGAGCGAGGCCGCCTTTGTCGAGGCCCTGCTAAATGGCTGGCAAGCTGTTGATAAAAAAGCGGATTTGCTTGTCGTCGGAGAGATGGGAATCGGCAACACCACCAGCGCGGCGGCGATTTCGCTGGCGTTGTTCGGAGGTGAAGCCGGGGATTGGACGGGGGCTGGCACCGGGGTTGCGGGCGCGGCCCTGACTCATAAGGCTGAAGTTGTGGCGCGCGGCGTTGAGAGAAATAAATCAATTGAGAACAATGGGTTGGAAGCCCTGCGTTGTCTGGGTGGATATGAGATCGCGGCGATGGCGGGCGCGATGGTGCGTGCCCGGACATTGCGTATCCCCTTGATTTTGGATGGTTTTATCTGCACCGCGGCGGCGGCCTGCTTGCATGTGGCGCAGCCGGGGGCGCTGGATCACGCGATGGCGGGCCATGTGAGCGCCGAGGTCGTGCACCCCAAGCTATTGAAAATATTGAATAAAGAACCAATCCTGTCGCTGGGAATGCGACTGGGTGAGGGCTCGGGCGGAGCCTTGGCGCTGGCGATCGTCAAGGGCGCGCTGGCTTGCCATTCGGGCATGGCGACATTCGCGGAAGCGGGCGTTTCGGAGGGCTGAAAACCGTACAAATCGTCCGTTTTGTACGGCGGTTTTGTACCAAATTCCGGAGACGCCGCGACAGATTTGTACAAAACCCGCATGTGAGCGCCTGCCGGGATCAACCCTTGGGTATTTTCAGCACGATATTGCGACCGCGTTTCTGGTAGCGCAGCTCACTTTCGCCGATGGCGGCGACCTGCCCGCCGTCGAGCCTGTCGCCGACCTTCACCTTCTCGTAGCGGCCATTCGCCAGACGCACGAGCGCGCGACGATTGGACGGGCTGCCATAGACGCCGATCAGGTTCACCTGTCGCAACGAGATTGCGTTCTGTTCGGTGGCCGCGCGCGCCACGGTGGTGGCCGTTGGCGCACTGGGCGCGACCCGTTGCGTGGCGCTGACCGGGGTCGACTGGGCGGTGGCGCGGGTATTGGCCACGATCTGTTCGAAATTGCCGGGGCGCATGTTCGGCTTGAGCGAGTACGATACCGCCTGCGGCGTGGCCGAGGCGAACGGGTCGGGTTCCTGCGCGGCTTCGGTCAGGGCTGCATTGACCGCCTCGGTATCGACAATCAGCGGCGGGTCGGCGGCGGCCTGCTGTTGCTGGGCGATGCCTTCGGGGCGCGTTCGCGGGCGCAAGGCGGCGAGTTCGGCGCGGCTGCGCCCCCCAACGCCCAAAAGACCGCGTTCATTTTGTTCGCTGAGATCGTCGGGGCGCGTTCGGGGGCGCACGGAGAAGAGGCGCAGGGCTTCGGCCTCGGGCAGGGCGTCGGCGATGGATGCACCGCTGGGGCGGTCGGGGATATTGCCGGGTGTCAGAGGTGGGCGGCCGGCATAGACAAGCACGCCTTGGGGTGTGATCGCGCCGTCGGGCGTGGCCACCACGAGGCCGCGCTCGTCCATCACGAAGCGGGTGCCCGGCGCCACAGGATCGGTGGGGCGTTCGGGCGCGGTGTCGGGTTGCAGCGCATCAACCGCTGGCAGAGCCACGGCATCGCTGGAGCGCACAGGCGCGTCGATCGAGGTCTGGTAGAAATCGTCAAGCGTCATCAGGCCGGGGGCGCTTGGGGCTTCGGGGGCCTGTTGCCAGATTCCGGTGGCGGCGTAGCGGGCGAGCAGTTCATCGGACGAAAGCTCGGAATCGGGGGTTTGCGCGCGTTCGGGTTGCGCGGGGCGCTCCTCGGGTGCGGGGCGCGAGGCGAGGTCGGTCTCTGGTTCGGGTTCTGGCGCGGGCTGGAGTGCCGGGTCGGTCGCGGTGTCGGTGGTGACGCTTTCTTCCGCGGGGGGATCCTCGGGAGCGGGCACAAGCGCGATCTGCGGCTCGGGTTTCGAGCGGAACAGGCCCGAGATGCCTTCGTCCAAGAAGACCGAAGCCCAGGCTGCGACCGCGACGAGGAAGAGCACCAGCGCGGCGGTCAGCGCAAGGCCAAGGTAGCGCGGCTTGCCGCCCACGGGTGCCGCTTCGCGCGCGCCGAATATGGTCATGCGCTGCTTTTCGTCGGAGGGCGGCGGCGGCGCGGCGGTGACGCTGCTGACGGCGGCGTCACGCTGTGTGAAGAAGGCCGCGGCCGGGTCACCTTTGCGCGCGTCCGACGCTGTGTCGCTGTCGTTTTCGTCGGGGTGAAGCCGGTCGTCGGGTGTGGCGCGCAGGTCGGGGGCGCCATGGTCGCGCGCGGACTCTTCGGGGCGCCCGGTGACGGGGGGCGCGGCGCTGTCGGCGGGGGCGATCATGGTGAGGCCGCGCGCCGCGCCTTCGAGACGGCGGGACGCGGGCGCGGGGTCGTCATCGCGGCTGGCGCGCACCGAGCGGAAAGAGGGGGCCGTTCCGTCACGAGCGACGGGGGCGGGCGCGTCCTGCGCCGGTCTGTCGGTTCCTTGGGTGGATTCGGGCGTAGGCTCTGGTTCGGTCTCTGCCGTGGGTTCGGTGTCGGGCGCGGTTTGTGTTTCGGCCTGCGGTTCCGGTTGCTCTTCGGGCTGCGGCCCGGCTTGTGGCTCGGCTTGTGCTGTGGGGGCGGGTTCCGGCTCGTCGGGGGATGCGGGCGCGGGCGCCGCACCGATGATTCGAATCGCCGCGCTGTCGCGTTCAAGAGAGGCCCCGGCCGGAATGTGCTGTTCGGACTGCGCGGCCTCGCCGAACCAGGGTTCGCCGACAAAGCGGCCCTTTGGGGGCATCGCCACGAAACAGACCGGGTTGAACCCGTAGCGGGCTGCGAATTCCTCGGCCTCGTCGAGGGTCTCGCGGGCGACGGCGGCGACTTGGATCTGCCCGGCGTCGCAGGACCAGTCATAGGCGAGATCGTCGATCGCATAGGGTGTCGCGCCGGACAGCCGGTCGCGCACGGCTTCTTCCAGTGCTGCGCCGCTGGCGCCGCCGGGATCGAAATCGAGATAGCGGATCTGGTCCTCGGGGATCACCAGCTTGCTGGTCATCCCGGCAGGGTCGAGCGCCAGCCCCTGGTCGCGCAGCGCTGCGAGCGCGCCGTTCAGGTCGGGTTCATCGAAGGAGACGTCGCCGACGCTGTGCCAGCCCGGATAGGCCCGGTGCAGAAGGGCCAGGCCTTCGAACGAGAGTGTTAGGGCGAAATTCGGTTTCATTTGCACCGCAGTAGCATCGGGTCGGGGCCAGTGGGAGTCCACCGCCCAGCGCCCGGATTTTACAGCAGCTTCCCGCCGAGGGAAAGAGATGTGCGGCCCCCGCCCGAAGAAGCGCGGTGCCAGGGCCTGTGATGCGGCCCTGGCGGTGGGTTTGCGGTCAGGCGGTGGCCTTGGTGAGCGCCTGGTCGAGATCGGCGATGATGTCGTTGGAATCCTCGATGCCGATCGAGATTCGCACCACGTCGGGCGATGCGCCCGCCGCCTTTTGCTGTTCGGGCGAAAGCTGGCGGTGGGTGGTCGAGGCGGAGTGGATGATCAGCGAGCGGGTATCGCCCAGGTTGGCTACATGCGAGAAGAGCTCGAGGCTGTCGACCAGCTTGACGCAGGCGTCATAGCCGCCCTTGAGCGTCACCGTGAAGAGCCCGCCCGCCCCTTTGGGGCAGATCCGCGCGGCGCGGTCGTGATAGGGCGAGGAGGGCAGGCCGGCATAGGTGACGGCTTCGATCCGGTCGTCGTTTTCCAGCCACTGGGCCACGGTCATCGCGTTTTCGCAATGGCGCTGCATGCGCAGGCTGAGGGTTTCGATGCCCATCAAGGTGTAATGCGCCGCCTGCGGGTTGAGGGTCATGCCAAGATCGCGCAGGCCGATGGCGATGCCGTGGAAGGTGAAGGCCAGTGGGCCGAAGGTCTCGTGGAACTTGAGGCCGTGATAGGCGGGTTCGGGTTCGCTGAGCGAGGGGAACTTGCCGGAGGCGGACCAGTCGAAGGTGCCGGAATCGACCACGACGCCACCGGTGACGGTGCCGTTGCCGGTCAGGAACTTGGTCATGGAATGCACGACCAGCGTGGCGCCATGTTCGATCGGGCGGCAAAGATAGGGTGTGGCCGAGGTGTTGTCGACGATGAGCGGCAATCCGGCCTTGTCTGCGATCCCGGCGATGGCGTCGAGATCGGTGACATAGCCGCCCGGATTGGCGATGGATTCGCAGAACACCGCGCGGGTGTCATCGTCGATTGCCGCAGCGACCGCGTCGAGATCGTCGAAATCGACGAATTTCGCGGACCAGCCGAAGCGCTTGATGGTCTGGCTGAACTGGGTGATCGAGCCGCCGTAGAGCCGGGTCGAGACCACAACGTTGAGCCCCGGCCCCATCAACGGGAAGAGCGCCATGATCTGCGCGGCATGGCCCGAGGAGCAGCAGACCGCCCCGGCACCGCCCTCGAGCGTGGCGACGCGCTCCTGGAGCGCGGCCACGGTGGGGTTGGTGAGGCGCGAATAGATGTAGCCCACTTCCTGGAGGTTGAAGAGCGCCGCGGCATGTTCGGCATCGCGGAACACGTAGGCGGTGGTCTGGTAGATGGGCGTCTGGCGCGCGCCGGTGGCCGGATCGGGCCGGGCGCCCGCGTGGATCTGCAATGTGTCGAAGCCGTATGCCATGTTCTTGGCCCTCCCTGTGGAAACCTGTTTGCCGATGTGTAGGGCATCGCGCGCGGGGCGACAACTGGCATGGCGTGGTGGCACGGCGTGGTTTGGGCGTCGCGCCGGGGGGCCAGCCCCCCGGACCCCCCGAGGTATTTGAGGCCAGATGAAGGGGCGGGGTGTGCCCTGTCTTGTGGGTGGATTAGGGGGCGGCCCGTTTCCTAGCGCATCCAGAAGCCGTTGCGCTTGATCGTGTTGCGGATCGCCTGTTCCTTGCGGGGGAGGTTGTCGCGATCAAAGAGGGCACGCACCTTCTGGCCGCGCCCGTGATAGACCATGAACTTGATCGGATCATGGGCTTTCAGAACCTTCTTGATGCGGTTGGGGGCGCAGATCTCCTCGAGCACCTGCACCACGCGGTCGGATTCGCGCGCATAGAGGAGCGGCAGCATGCGGTAGTGGCAGCTGACCGCGCCGTCGAGCAGCCCGGCGGGCAGGGCCTCGCGCCCGCCGCCGAAGGAATGGATCACCAGCGGCAACGCCACTTGGTCGAGCCAGGGATCGAGCGACTGGCAGATCAGTTCGGGGGGTGGGTCGTCGCGGATCGAGAGCGCATAGTCGAGAAAGCGTTTCCCGAATTCATGCGGGCATTCGTAGAAGAAGAATCCGGCATTGAAATAGAGGTAGCGGCGCCAGAATTCATCGGGCCAGGCGGGGTCGAGCGAGGAGTCGAAATCAAGGCCGAACCTGTCATAGAGCGATTTCCACGTGGCATTGTAGCCGGGGCCGTAGAGCTGGATCTCGGGCCAGGTGCCTTCGCGGCGCAGAGAGGCGCCGGGGCGGGAAAAATCGAAGGGCACCGAGCTGAGATCGCCGGTGATCAGCGTGTCGGTGTCGAAGAAGACGAAAGGCTCGCCCCCGGGCAGGGCCATCAGCGCTTCGATCTTGTTTCCATAGGGGTAGGACTGGCCGAAATGGCGCGATTGGAAGGGGATGATCTCGGCGCCCATCTCGGCGAGGAGGGCGCGGGTGCTGTCGCCGCGGATGGTGGGATCGGATGGCCAGAGCGGCCCGGGTTGTGGTTCGGCGACGAAGAGACGGCCGGCGAAGGCGGGGGAGTTGGCGCGCAGGGAGGCCGCGAAGATCAGCGCCTCGTATTGCAGCCGCCCGCCCTGGGCGACGATCAGGATGTTGAACGCCTTGGGTGGCGTGGGTCTGGATTTCGCCTTGGCGGCCATCACTCGCACTCTGCCCGGTGTTTTGCCTCTGGGAGCACTATAGGGGTATCGCGGCGCGGGCAGAAGGGGGGAACGCATGTCTGAACGGCGCGGGCGGCGATGCGGATGCCGATGGAAGGGGGGAGAGTGGTGGGCGACCCAGGAATCGAACCTGGCGTGCGTCTCCGCGAGGGAGTTACAGAGCCTTTAATTATATAAAAAACAATTATTTAAATCATCAGTGCATATTATTGTGCATAAGTTTATCTGATGGAGCGAGTATTGTGTCTACTTGGTTTGTGTATAAGATAGGCTACCGCAACGTGTGTATTCGCTCTCAGGACATTGGCCGATGCAAGCCAAGCGCGTGAAGAACATGGTCTTCAAGGTACTCGACAATGATTTCATAAGGGACTCTCACCTTCGGCATGCCAGCGGCGTATGCGGCAACCTGATAAGAGGCAAAGCTGACTGTTAAACCATCATCAGTAAATGCGAAATTTGAGAAGTCATCCCAATCCTTGGTCCCTTCCTGAATCCAGTTGGTATCCGCTAACCCCGCATCTGGATGATCGAATTCTGACGCAAGCGAGTTTCGAACCTGGCCCTAAACTGCACCAAGAGCGGAGTCGTCACGGAATAACTCCTTAAACGTTGCGAGATGCACTACAGGTTCCAAGAGATAGTTAAAAGTGAAGTAATGGGATGAACTGCCTTCCCACCCAACCGCGGTTACAATTGCGGGGATAGGTGGAGAGAGGAGCATCTGATGGACATCAAAGTTTTGGGCATTGATCTTGGCAAGACCGTTTGCAG
>Ga0102925_1001061_pt1 | contig 15070 bp, 16 predicted proteins | sample SalPonR1_A_D1_MG_FD_78216 | JGI IMG/M metagenome (GOLD analysis project Ga0102925, IMG submission 78216) | Salt pond soil microbial communities from South San Francisco under conditions of wetland restoration - Salt Pond MetaG R1_A_D1_MG | ecosystem: Environmental > Aquatic > Marine > Intertidal...
GTAGCTTCGCCCGGCCGATGACGAGGCCACCGGGCCGAGCCGGACTCGGCACCCGGCGATGACGAGCCCTATGAGTGCCGAGGCCACGTTTCTACCGGAAACTCAAAATCTAACGCGTTCAGCGGCCGATGGTTTTGGCGGGGACGGCGTCTGTCATCGATCCGTTCGTTTCCCGCTGTCGGCGGATGGTCGGTAGGGGGCGTGGGCCTTGGACCGGATCGAACGCCGGAAATCGCCCAGAGTGAGGAATCCGAGTCTCGACCGAAGCTTGATGTGCTCGTATACCCGAGTATACGGCAGCATGAGTAAATCCGTCCGCGTTTCCGAGGAGTTCCACGCGTTCGTCAAGGCTCACAAGCGGGAGGACGAAACGATGGAGGAGACGCTTCGTCGTCTCATCGGGGGCCCAAATCCCGAGACTGTCGCGGGGATCCTCTCGTCCGAGACGGCGGAACACATGCGGGAACGCCTCGAGAAGAAACGGGACAGGGACGTCTCTGACAAGCACGAACTCCGGGAGCGATTCGAGTGATCCTCGACACGTCGTTTCTGATCGACCTCTTCGACGGCCAGCAGGACGCGTTCGAGAAGGGACTCGAGCTATCCGAGGCGCAAACCGTACAGCGCGTTCCTGCTCCAGTCGTCGTGGAACTGTCCTACGGTGCCGAGTTCGGCGGGGATGAGGAACGTCGGAACGTCCGGAACGCGCTCCGGATGTATCCGATCGTCGAACAGGACGAGGCCATGGCTCACCGCGCCGGACAGTTGCTCGCACGGGCAGACCAGCAGGCCGACGGTGAAAGCGGTATCGACAAAGTCGATCCGATGGTTGCCGCAGTCGCCGATCTCTACGACGAACCCGTCCTCACGGCTAACGTCGATCACTTCCGCATGCTCGGTGCGGATGTCGAGGCGTACCGGGACGGGGACAGATCCTGAGTCGAAAGTACCGAGGGCGACCGATTGTCACGGGGACTGTCCACGTGAACGTATTCGATACGTAGTGTTATTCTCCGGCGCGACCTACGTCTACACCCGGGACGGACGCACACTCGTCACGCTGGGAGGGGCTGATCGTGATCGAATTCGAGGGGGGACACGACCGCTCGTGGTTTCGCTCCTGCTGGAGCCCGCTTCTCGAGCCACCCCTCGTCGACGGGTGCGAGCGCTCCGGATCGGAACCGAGCGACTACAGGGGGATCACCAGCCATGAAAGCGATCTGTGAAAACGAACTCGTATTGGACTGTACGGACTACAAGGCGATCGACTCGGGCGTCGTGCTGCTGGGCGACGAGGAGGGATCGGACGTCGTCGCGTTCGTTCCGAACGAGAAACTCGAATACGTCCTCCCGGACGACGTCGTCGAACGGGAGTACGAACGACTGGGCCTTCCGGCCCCGACGATCCGCTCGCCGGAGGAACTCGAGCCCCGACTCGAAACGTTCGCCGAAGAAATCGACGACCTCCGGGAGCACCTGGATCGGCAGGTCGAGGACCTGATCGACGAAGACGCGACGTTCGAGGAGGATGCGGATCCCGAACGCCAGGAGCGCCTGCGCGAGCGGCGGCGAACGATCGACCGCCTGCTGGAAGGGGTCCGCCAGCGCGGCCAGCAACTGCGGCAACTATCGACCGCGGGGACCGAGCGGGAGACCGCTACGGAGACCGAAGGCCAAGGGGCTGCCGAGGAAGCGGACGAAGAACGGACCGCTACCGAGGCCGAAGGCGAAGCACCTGCCGATCCCGAGGACCCGGCCCTGGAGGCGGGATCGACGACCGAGGAGCGACCCGCCTCGCTGGAATCGGAGATGGACGCCCGCCTCGGGGCGATCGAAGCGCAGTTGCAGGAACTGACAGCCGGGGGCGAGGAAGAGGACGACATTCCGATCGAGCCCGGCATCGTCCAGGGACTCGGCTCGACCTACGCGAGCCGCCTTCGGGACGCGGGCATCGAGTCGGTCGGAGCCCTGGCGGACCGAACCCCAGAGGAGATCGCCGAGAGCGCCGAGGTCAGCGAGAACAGGGCCACGACCTGGATCGATCTGGCGACGGAACTCCTCGAAGAAGAACGGACGGCGACGTGACGCGCCCGTCCGTCCACGCCCCGATCGATTCCTGTGGAGACGGCGTGCAGGGGGCCGTTTCGACCGACGAAAGTGTTTATCGTTTCATCTTCCGTAGGTAACAGTATGACGGGATCAGGGGTCGGCCCGACCGTCGGCCGCCCGGGGGAGGGCTCGACGGCATGAGGGGGAATCGACCATCGTAACCTTCACCGAGGAGTTCTACTGGATCGCGGCGTTCGCCCTCGTCGCGGCGGTCGTCAACGGCCTGGGCATCCTCGCCATCTTCCGGCATCGGGAGTGGGCGGAACGCTCCATGCCGTATTTCATGTGCTTCGCCGCCGGGGTCCTCCTCTCGACGCCGCTGATGCTCGCCCTGCCGACCGCGGTCGAGAAGACGTCCAACGCGGGCTTCAGCGCCCTGGCCGGGTTCCTGTTCATGTTCCTCTCGAACGAGGCGATCAAACGCCGGACCAGACAGGAGACGCTCGCGTTCGGGGTGACCGCCGCGGAGGGGATCGGCATCCACTCGCTGGTGGACGGCGTCGTGTACACCGTGACCTTCAGCGTGTCCGTCCTGACGGGAGTCCTCGCCGGCACCGGACTGGTCGTCCACGAGTTCGCGGAAGGGGTCATCACCTATCTCGTGCTGTTGGGCGGGGGCGTCCGGGAACGAACGGCGGGGGTGTACGCGTTTTTCATCGCGGCGCTGACCACGCCGATCGGCGCGTTCCTGGCGTATCCGATCGTGAGCGAACTCGGGGACGAGGACCTGGGGCTCGTGCTCGGGTTCGTCTCGGGCGTCCTGCTCTACGTGTCGGCGGCCCACCTGCTCCCGGAGGCCAGGGAACACGAGAAGAAGCACTCGACGCTGGCGTTCCTGGCCGGCGTCGCGCTGGCGCTGTTCGTCGTCGTTTCGAAGCTGTTCGGGTAGCCCACCAGAGGTGGCCGAGGCCCCGCAGGCTTCAAGCCGCTTCCCACCGACCGGCAGCGTAATGATCTGGACCCGTCGTGGATTCCTGGCGACGGGCGTCGCGGGGATGGCAGGCCTCGCGGGCTGTGTCACCGCACCGTCTCGGTCGGGGCCCGAACCGTTCGACGCTGGATCGACGAGTGCCCGCATCGGATTCGTCGGCGACGTGATGCTGGGGCGGAGCGTGAACGACCACTGGGCCGGACGGGACCCCGCGGGCGTCTGGGGGACCACGCTGGACCGACTCCGGGACCTCGACGGCCTCGTACTGAACCTGGAGTGTTGCGTCTCGGATCGCGGCGAGCCCTGGCCGAACAAGACCTACTCCTTCCGGGCGCCCCCCGCGTTCGCGGTGCCGGCCCTCGAAGCCGCGGGTGCGTCGGTCGCCAGCCTGGCGAACAACCACGTCCTCGACTTTCGTGCCCCTGCGCTGTTGGACACACTGGCGCACCTCGACGACGCGGACGTCGCCCAGGCGGGTGCCGGACCGAACCGCGAGGCGGCCTTCGAACCCGCCGTCGTCGACGTCGGCGGCCTGACCGTGGCCACCATCGGGCTTACCGACCGCTGGAAGCCGTATGCAGCCACGGAGACGGCCGCAGGAACCGCGTACGCCAGACTCGACCGGTCCGACCCGGTGACCCGGTTGCTGGTCCGGGACGCGCTCGAGCGCGCGAATGGGCACGACCCGGACCTCGTCGTCGCCTCGCTGCACTGGGGGCCCAACTGGGAGACGTCACCGGCTCCCACCCAGGTGGCGTTCGCTCGCTGGCTGATCGACAACGGGGTCGACGTGGTCCACGGCCACAGCGCGCACGTCCTCCAGGGCGTCGAGGTGTACCGTGGCCGGCCGATCGTCTACGACGCCGGGGACTTCGTCGACGACTACCTGCACAAGCCGGGATTCCAGAACAAGCGCAGTGCGCTCTTCGAACTGGTCGTGACCGACGGGCGACTCGACGAACTCCACCTCGCCCCGGTCGAGATCGACGACGAGACGGCCACCCTGGCGGACGACGACGCAGCCGCGTGGGTCCGGGAGACGACCCGCGAGCGCTCGAAACCGTTCGGAACGGTCGTCGAGCGGATCGACGACGACGTTTCGATTCCGCTGGGGTCAGGTGCTCCCTGAGGCCCACGGGGCACCCGAGAAACTACGTATCTTCCTCGCGGAGATGTTCATCAGGAATACGACTCGCGGGGCTGAAGGCACGTGGACAGGTGATAGTTCACCGCGGCCGGCGAAACGCGCGGATCGTGTCTCGTTCCGTCGACGACTGCTCGACCTCGTCCAGACCCAGGTCGGTGAAGATCCGGTTCCAGTCGCGGTAATACAGGGGGATGCCCTCGTCGACGTAGTTCACTTGGTTCCCGCGCTCGGTACTGTCGTTCGCTCCGTCCCCGCCCTCGCCATCTGCCGCTCCCTCGTTCTCGACCGTGACCAGCAGTTCGTCGGTGATCCGGACCAGTTCATCGAACACCCATTCGACGTCGGGATGGAGGTGCTGGAGCGTCTCCACCGAGTAGACCGCGTCGAACTGGCCGTCCTCGAAGTCGCCGACGACGGTTTCGATCGCGTCGAGGTAGAACGTTCCCTCGGTAGCGAGGTCGGGATAGTGCGCTTCCATCACGTCGATGGCGTCCCCGTTGACCTCGATGCCCGCCAGGTTCTCGTAGCCGTGGTCGTGGAGATGCGAGAGGTGCCGCCCCGAACTGCCCCCCAGTTCCAGGACGGACGCCTCCCGGCCGACGAAGCGATCGAGAAGCCGTCGGATCGCCTCGCTCGTCTCGTTCGGGCCGTAGTAGGCGTAATACTCCGGCGAATACTCCCCCGTGCGTTCCGCCCATTCGCGGCGAACCTCGTTAGAATCCACGGTGTATCACTTCCGGCAATGCCTAAAGGCCCGTCGGATTCTTCTGGACGTTCGAAGGGACCGGTTTGTTCCAGCAGTTCGGGGGTCCCACGCTCGATCAATTCCACCGTCATTATCTGCCGACCCAGCACCGTCACACGGCCCAACCGCCAGTTACTGTCTCCCATAGGGCGACTGGATCGACGCATCCATATGGCTGTATTGTCCTATAATCCCAATACCACCCAATACCAGGACGCGGTCCCTTGGGGGGACGAAAACTACCATGCAACGTCGCACGTTCCTTTCGAAACTCGGCACAGTCGCACTTGCCGGCGGGGCAACCGCCACCGCCGCGACCACCGCTTCGGCGGCCACTGACGACGGCTACCAGATCGAACTGGAACCGGGAACGACGTTCTCCTACGCGGAAACGTCTCTCGGCGAGTCGTTCGTCTACGCACCCCTCCCGGACGGGAGCACGTACTACCTGTTCCAGCAGCAAAACGGGTGCTGCCAGGTCGACGAGGTCGTCATGGTCCTCTCGGAGACCGGCGAAGTGCTGTACCTGGAGAGTCTCGACGGCGTCCTCTACACGGAAGACCAGATCGGCGAGATGGCCGACCGCATCGGCGAGATGGCCGATCGTATCCTCTACACCGAGGAACTCATCGTCGAGACGGAGTACCTCATCGTGGACGTCATCAAATACACGCAGGACAGCGTGCTCGAGTTCGTGAGCATGCTGAACCCGCTCAACCTCTTCTGAGCTCCGTCGTCGGCGACGTTTGACCGTCGCGGAGCGCCGACGAGCGGCTTTCGGACATCCGTTTCCGTTCGATTGGACGAGCACCCCGGCCGTACGTTCGGACGGTCCCAGGGATCACACGCTCCGGTCGATGACGGCCTTCGCGGCGGTTGCCTTCTCCTTCCAGCCGTAGCCCTCATCGTAGACGTGGCGCTTGTTGTCCACGACCTCCCCGGGGGTGGACTCCTCGAACCCGCCACGATCCCAGGAACCGCTCTCGTGGAGCCACTCGACGACCTGTTCGCGCGTCTCCTCCCAGGAGAGGCCGACCATCTCGTAGTAGGCGATGAGGGCGAAAATCGAGTTGTCGTGACAGCCCGGGACCGATCCCTTCTCGTAGATCGTCCGGACCGGTTCGATCGTCGGTTCGGTGACGGCCTCGCGGTACTCCTCGGGGGTCCGCAAAACGAGGCCGTCGTCGGTTTCCTCGACGCGCTGGCTCGTGACAAGCCGGTTCAACGCGGCGGCGTGCAGGGCGTCCCAGTCGCCGTGGGCCGCGGCGCGAAGATCGGCCTCGGCCACCGGCTCCGCTGGCCGGGAGAGCACCGCGAGACTGTCCACGTAGGCTTTCTCGATCGTCGTCCACTCGGTCCCCGCAAACCGGCAGGCCGGATCGTGGAGGTTGTTCGTGCTCCGGCAGTCCGGACAGGGGTACTCGAAGTGACGGGCCACGCGCGGAACCAGGGCTGGCCGACAAATGAGTGTACTGCTTTTCCGGGGGGATCGCCGTCGAACGTCGGCTATTCGGCGTCGTCGAACCCGCCGCGGGCGATTGCCGTCTGGGCACCCACGTTCTGAACGTCGGGATCCTCGATCAGCGCCTCGAAGTCCTCGACCTCGTCGTACTGATCGCGGTACATCAGCGCGATCCGGCCCTCGCGAGAGAGCTCGTAGAGCCCGGAGTGCTCGGCCGGGCCGATCTTCTCCACCAGCCCGTAATCGGCCAGCACCGGGAGGCGCGTGTTGATGTTCTTGCGACTCTTGCCGACGTGGGACTCGAGGTTCGTCGCCACGTTTCGACCGTGTCGTTCGAGGGCGTCCAGGATCAGGAAGTCCGTCGGGCGTCGTAGCTTCATGTTTCGTTGCTTATTCCCAAGTAGAAATAAAATTATCTAATTATTCTCGAAAACTCTTTACCTCTCTTCGATCGGTCCATCCGTCGGTCCAACCTCGACGTTGGGGGTGGGCTTTTGCCTGCCTGTCCCCTGGGTCCGCCATGGAACCGACGCAACCGGGCTTCGTGGGCGTGGACGCGGCGCCCGACGGGTGGGTGGCAGTTCGCTACGACGATCGATACGTCGACGCCCGCTGGTATCCGGACGCCGAGGCACTCTGGGCCGACAACCGCGACGCGGAGACGATCCTGATCGACGTCCCCATCGGGCTTCGCGAGACGAGCGCCGATCCTCGTCACTGCGATCGTGACGCGAGAGCGCTCCTCGGATCGCCGCGGGCGTCGAGTGTCTTCACGCCGCCGGTGCGCTGTGCGGTCTACGTCGGCAGTTACGAGTCGGCAAAGCGGACCCAGGAACGCAAGACTGGCGGGAGTCTCGGCCGGCAGGCCTACGCCATCGCCGACCGGATCTGGGAAGTCGACGAACTGCTCCAGTTCGCCGACCCGTCGCCGGTCGGAACGGTCCGCGAAGCCCATCCGGAGGTGTGTTTCTGGGCGCTGAACAGGGACGCGGACACCGGCCAGAACGCCCCCACGACCTACTCGAAGACCGGCCAGCCCGGGCTGGCGTTCTGGGAACGGGTCGGCATCCTCGAGGCCGTCGACGGGAACGTTCTCTCTCACCTCCAGGACGCCGGGGCGGCGCTCGCCGAACAAGCCGATGACGACGGTAGCCTCGCGTTCGGCAACGACGACCTCATCGACGCCTTCGTGCTCGCGCTGACGGCCAGTCCACTGACCGGGTCCCTCAGGACGCTGCCCCGCGATCCGGAGGATCACGAAACCGACCCGCGGGAACTGCCCATGGAGATGGTATATGCCGAACCGCTCGATTGATCGGCGAACTCCGGATCGAATTCAGTTTTCGTTTCTCGACAGAGGGTGTTACTTCATCTATGTATGCCTATCCTTGCTTCGTCCTCGCCGGGATCGGCTCCGTTGCCTATTGGGATTCGAGGATTTGTGATGTGAATCCAGTCGCCGGACGGCCCTCGTGACGGTGATCGCCGCCGGAATCCTCGTCGTCGGCCGAGGGATCGCGATCGCGCGGGGCCTTCGCGATCCGGATTCGAAGTGACGATCGACGGGGTTTCGGGGGCAACCGCCCGACCGCCTGACCGTCGCGTTTATCCGGGTTCGCGCGGAAGTCGGGAGCAATGCGGCGGCTTCACGCCCGGTATCCGTTTCTCGAGGCGGCCCGCGAGTCGGTCGAGGCGGCCGACGTCGATCTCGCGGAACTGGTCGTCGCGGAGCCCACAGTCGTCGAGCGGGCCCGCGAACGCGTCGTGAGCGCGCTCACGTCGGGGACGACCGGCGACCCCCACCGGACCACGCGCGTCGAACTGCTTTCCTATCCGGTTGCCCGTGTCCTCGTCTCGCTCGTCGACGAGGGCGCGATGGCCTCGCTGTACGCCCGCGCGGAGGCGGCGGACGCGGCCGAACGCCTCCGGGCGGACGTCGAGGACGACACCCAGTTGCGCTCGACCGGCGACGACCGGATGACGCTCGATCGACTCCTGCGCGAGTTCGACCTGACGGCTTCGACCGTCGAGACCGTCGATGGGTATCGACTGGACGTTGCTGCTTACCTCGATCTCGCGGCCGAACGGGACGGCGAACAGTGGCGACTCGTCGGGCGCGCACTGGACGACGGGTGGGTCCCGGTCGAGTGCGACGAACTGCTGACGCTCCTCGAACGCGCCGTCGAGGACCGCGTGGCCGACGGTCTCCCGCTGTCGGTTCCCGACGCCATCGCGGACCCCCTCGAGGACGAGGTGGCGGCCGTCAGGGCGGCGCTGGACGACCACCAGTTCGCCCACTCGTTCGACGAGGCCGTTCCGGAACGGTTCCCGCCGTGCGTGAGTGCCCTGGTGGACCGGATCCGGGACGGCGAGGACGTGCCCGCCCACTCGGCGTTCGCCGCAGTCGGCTTCCTCGCGGCGGCCGGCATGAGCGCGCCCGAAATCGCCGAGCACATCGGCCCGGACGCGGTGATCGACGACCGCACCGTGGCCCGGCAGGTCGACCGACTCGTCGACGACGAGTCGGGGATCCTGTATCCGCCACCGAGTTGCGAGACGATGCAGACTTACGGCGACTGCGTGAACCGCGACGACGTGTGCGACACTATTTCGCACCCGCTCGAATATTACGAGACGCGACTCTCGGGATCGACGGAGTAACACGAGCGACGGTAAGGGTCAAATCGGACGACGGTGACGATCACGTCAAACGACGGGCAGCGACGGCTTTTCCGTGCTCCGCGAGGGATTCCGTTACTCCTCGTGTTCCGCGTTAGCGAGCCAGATGCCGATGCCGACCATGGCCACGATGAAGAGGACGAGGAGGCCGACGACGACCAGCCCGCCGGTTTCGGTGAGATCGCCGTTGCTCGAATAGCTCGATCCCAGATAGACGAGAAGAACGATGAAAACGATCACTGGAAGGAGGGACGCGCCGATTTCCATGATCGTCTCGCGCTCGATGTCCATGCCTGTTCGTGGCGGTTTCCCCGCACCGGGCAAAAGCGTGTCGAAGCGAGGATGACGGGGATTTCGGGTGACGTCGGGCGATTCCGGCCGATCAGGCCACGTATTCGACACTCCCCAGTTGCCGGAACGCCGTCTCGTAGCCCTCGTGGCGCGCCACCTGGGCCGGGAGGGTCCCCCGAACCTCGACGCGATCCTTCGACCCGATCGACGGAACGATGGCCCCGTAGTGGTAGCCGAGATCGGGATCGAGCGTCCTGGTCAGGTCGGTGCTCGCGACGTCAGTTCCGTTCCGGCGGACGCTGGCGGCGAGGCCCATCGCCGGGATCGTCAGCCGGTTGTAGGGCGTTCGGGCCGAGACTGCGAGATACGATTCGTCCGTCCCCGCCCCGAACCGTTCGGCATCCTCGAGGACGGTCGTCGCCAGCACGGCGTCGTCGGCCCGTTTCGCGCCCAGGACGCGACCGGGGAGGGCGTCACGTTCGGGTGCCTGGCCCAGTGGCATCCCGCCCATGGACATGAGTTTCATCGCGGCCGCCGATCCGGCCCTGTCGGGCGTCGTCTCGAAGGTGATCTCTCGCTTGTCGGCCTCGCTGTACTGGAAGGCGATGGTCGTCCCAGTCGGATCGCCGAGTCGCCCGGCGAACGCCCCGGTTCGACGGATCGAGAGACCGCCGATTTCGACGGCCACGTCGTAGGTCCCGTTGCCCCGTTCGAGGTCGAAGTTCGCGCCGTAGTGGACGCCCATCTTCTGGGAGAGCATCGGGTAGAGGACCTCCTGGGCCACCAGGTCGCCGTCCCGCGTAATCTCGACCGAGACGCCGGCCTCGGGAACGACGGTCCCCGTCGCGGGGTCCCAGACGGTCGCCATGAGGTGGACGTCGTCGGCGTCGCGGATCGACGTTCGCGAGACCGATCGCCCCGAAACGGTCCAGAACCGGTGTGGGTAGCTGTAGGACAGGCCCACCCGAAACGGTCCCGCGTCGGCGGTCCCGACGCCCGCCATCCCCTCGATGTGGGTCGGGTAGTAGACGCCGTCCGGTCGGTCCGAAAGCACCGGCGGCACCGTCAGCGGTTTCGTCTCGACGCCGCCGAAACAGCCGGCGAGGGCCGCGCCGGCGGCACCGGCGACCGTCCCGAGGAACCCGCGTCGGTTCATCGATGCCCGGTTGGAATCCGAGCAAAAAACGGCTGTCGGTCGTGACAACGACGACTCGGGGCCCCTCAGACCCCCGTTTCGGGTGGAAACCTTACCCGTCTCCGGCACGTACGGTAACGCAAGGCAGTCGGGCGGTATCCCGCCCGACCGTCCACGCCAATGACGCACTCAGCACACACACCAGCGTCACGGAAGGAGTCGCTCCCGGTCCCGCCGGACGAGACCCTCGACGATCGCTCCCGGCGCGCCCGCGAGGAGCGGATGGCAGTGACCGCCTTCGGGACCAACGTCTACGAGGTCGCCAGCGAGAGCGGCTACACCTACCTCGTCGACGTCGGTGCCGGCCGGTGTACCTGCCCGGATCACGTCATCCGCGGCGAACGCTGCAAACACCTCCGGCGCGTCGCCATCGAGATCACCGAGGGTCGCGTCCCGCCGCCGGGCCACGTCGCCCGTTCCTGCCGAGTCTGTGGCGATGAAACGTTCGTCCGCAACGACGCCGACCCGCCGTTCTATTGCGACCGCCACCGGCTTTCGGTCGGCGACCGCGTCCGGGATCGCGAAACCGGCGTGAGCGTGGTCGTCGTGAGCGTTTCCGACCGGCGTGCCGACGAGGTGACGGTGACCGCGACGGGCGAACTCGTCGCCGATTACGCCGGCAACGAGGGGTATCCGCGGGACGATTCCGTGGTCGGCGTCGTCTATCCCGAGTCGGTCCGGATGACCCCCGAGGGCGCTCGGCCGCCCGAACTTCGCGTGTACTCGTTCCCGTATTCGCGGCTGGAAGTCGAGTGAGACGACGGATCCGCCACCGAACCGTTCACACGTATTTCCGCAGTTGCGATTCGACGTAGTCGTCGATCGCCGCCCGGTTTTGCCGAATCACGTCCGGATCGTCGAGCGTCACGCCGCGTTCGATCGCGCCGAGGGCGGTCGAGTAGACGTACTCCGCGACGCGCTCGGAGTTGACGGCCCGGAACTGCCCGGCTTCGATCCCGCGTTCGATCGCGCGGACGAGTTCCGAGACGATCAGGTCGTCCGAGCGCTCCAGTTGTTCGTGATACCCCTCGTGATAGGGAGCCTGCGACCGGAGTTCGAGCAGCGCCCGCCGAAACTCGATCCCTTCGTCGTCCATCTCCGGCGGCAGGAGTCGGTCGAGTATCGCCACGAGGTGATCGCACGGATCCTCGTCGTCGATGTCGGCCAGTTCGGCCTCGAGTCGGTCCAGCAGGAACCGCAGGAAATCCTCCAGGAGACTCGCCTTGTCGTCGTAATGATAGTAGAGCAGCGACCGACTCTTGTCGAACTCGTCGGCGATGTTCGAGATGCTCGTCTCTGGATACCCGTGCTTGCAGAGCGCCCGGTAGGTCGCCTGCATGATGGCTTCCTCGGTGGTTTCCGGAGACTCGGCGTCGGTCATCGACTGGTCGTTTGGTCAGGTCGCGGGATTAAACCCCCTTTCGATTCCCGGACTGCAAGGGCTGGGCGGATCGGAAATCGCCTTCGGATGCACTACCGTCGCCGACCCGGTCCGAAAACGGGACTCCCGTCGTCCGCCCGGGGACGGTCGAAAAACTTATGCCTAGCTGAACGGCCATTCAAATCGTGGCCGGTCCCCGAGAATCGACCGTCGAAACCCGTAGCCGTCGTGTGGTCAGTCCCCGACGCGGGTCATCGCTTCGCAGGAGGATCGACGTCCGACAGTTCCACCGATGCCCGTGAACACCGACCTCGACTCGCGACTCGGTTCGTGGCGGCGAGAGGTACGCGACCACGTCGAGGGGGTCGTCGACTCCGACGTCGCCGGTCCGATCGGCACCGACGCCGATCCCTATTCGGACGACGGTCGCGTCGGCTATGCACCGTTGCTCGTCCTCGTTGCCGGACGACGGATCGCCGAGGCGGACCGGTCCGCGCTCGATCCGGCGGCGGCGGTCGAGTTCGCCAGGCTTCACCTCCGAACGCACGGGACGCTCGTCGAACGGGACGCGACCGCCCCGGCCGCCCGGATCCTCGCGGGGGACCTCTACCGGGCGCTCGCCAACCGACTGCTCCTGGAACAGGACGTTCCGGAACCCAGGCGTCTCGACGCGGTGGACGTTCTCTCGCGGTCGGTGCTGGACCGACTCGACGCGCTGGCGCGGGTCGAATCGACGGATTTCGAGTGGCTGCTGACGGACGCGGCCGTGGGCGTGAGCGTGACCCTGTTCGCGCTGGAGGACGAGCAACGCCGAACGCTCCGAACGGTTGCACGGCGTTTTCGATCGGATCGGGAGGAACACCGGGCGGTCGGTCCGGCGGGGGCGGAGTCCCTGGACGGCGAGGACGACTGATTGTCGGCCGGACGGGGGCGACGTCGTGCGACTCCGTCCCGGTCGAACTTGAATTAACGGCGTGAAACGACAATTACTGAACGTTCGTTCAATCCGATGGGCTTAACTCCACCTCCTCGTCAGTACCCGTAAAGAGCCCTCGTGTTAGTATGAGAATGACAACACCAAACAGCGGGAGGTGTCGCACATGAGTCGCGCCGAACGGATTACCGAGTTGATTACCGACTACAGCACGGTTGCGATCGCCGTCATGGTCGTCCTGACGGTGCTCGTCGGGGCTGGGGCGGGCCAGGTAGACCAGTCCTCGTCGCTCGATCAGTTCCAGAGCGACACTGCGGCCGCGGACAAACTCGAGTACATCGAGGAGAACTTCTCGACCGGTCCGGACAACCGGACGACGGTCCAGCTCATCGTCAGGGGCGAGAACGTTCTGGACAAAGCGTCGCTCGTCTCGATCCTCGAACTCGAGCAAGCCTACCGGAACGACCCGTCGATCGATCGGACGCTGGTCGAGAACGGATCGATCGTCGGCGTTCCGAACGTGGTGGCGACGGCGGCCATCCGCGGCGAGCAGGCGCGCGAACTCCAGCGGACCGCCGCGACGTTCCAGCAACTCAACCAAACCGTGGCGGAGGAACGCGCCGCCCTCGAACGGCGTAGCGCGGAACTCAATGCGACGACCGGCCAACTCGAGGCCGCCCTCGACACGCTCCGAACCGACCGGTCGGCGAGCGCCCGGGACCAGTTCGAGCAGGTCCAGGGCCAGGCCCCGGTCGAACTCAACCGGACCGATTACGCCATCTTCAACCGGTCGGTCACGCTCCTCCGCGGTGCGCAGAACCGTTCGCAGGCCGAACAGGCCTATCGGCTGGGTATCCAGGGGGTGCTTGCGGACGACTACGCGACCCTCCAGGAGCGGAGCACGGCGCTCGCCGAGAAGGGTGCTCGCCTGAAGGAACTGGGCGAACGCCTCCGCACGCAGAAAGCCGAACTGGAGGCCGCGTCCTCGCCGTCGCTCCAGGCCCAGATCGAGCAACTGCAGGCGATGAACGAGAGCCAGATCGATCGAACCCTCGAGAGGGTCCTGCAACCCGGCGGCTCCGGTGAGATGAGCGCGCTGGCGTTCATGCCCACGAGTTACGAACCGGGGGCCTCCAGCGCGAACGCGACGATGCTCATCGTCACCCAGCGAACCGACGGTGGGAGCGGAGGCCACGGCGGGATGGCCTCGGACCGCGTCATCGACGCGCAACTCCGGATGCAGGACGTCGCGGACCGGGACGTCGGCGACGACGGCCTGGAGACGATCGTCTTCGGGGCGGGCATGATCACCGAGGAGATCGACAACTCGATGGGCGACAGCCTGAACATCGTCGGGCCGCTCGCGCTGTTTTTCGTGTTGCTCGCGCTGATCGTCGCCTATCGCGACCCCATCGACATCGTGCTGGGCCTCTTCGGGATCGGCACGGTGCTCGTCTGGACGTTCGGGTTCATGGGCTGGGCCGGCATCTCGTTCAACCAGATGTTCGTCGCGGTGCCGGTGCTGTTGATCGGGCTGTCGATCGACTACGCGATCCACATCTTCATGCGCCACCGCGAGGAGCGCGAGGAACTGGGCAACGGCGTCCGGGGGTCGATGAACGTCGCGCTCGCCGGCGTCGGCGTCGCCCTGCTGTGGGTGACCGCGACGACCGTGGCCGGGTTCCTCTCGAACCTCACCAGCCCCATCCCGCCGATCCAGGACTTCGGCGTCGTGAGCGCGTTCGGCATCACGGCCACCCTGCTCGTGTTCGGCGTCCTCGTGCCCGCGCTCAAGGTCGAAATCGATTCGTTCCTCGAAGCCCGCGGCTGGGACCGGAAGAAGGGCGCGTTCGGGACCGGCGGCGGGCGGTTCAGCCAGGTGCTGGCCGTCGGTTCGACGGCCGCCCGGAAAGCGCCATGGGTCGTCATCGTGCTCGCGTTGCTCGTCAGCGCGGGCGGCGCGTACGGTGCGACCCAGGTGGACACCAGTTTCAACCAGGAGGACTTCCTCGCCGAGGATCCGCCGGGGTGGACCAAGGACCTGCCGGAGCCGTTCAAACCGGGCGACTACACAGCGAAACAGCACCTCGAGTACGTCAACGAGAACTTCCTGCGGGAGGACTCGCAGGCCCAGCTATTGATCGAGGGCGACGTGACGAACCCGGCGGCGCTCCAGGCCGTCCAGACCGCGTCCGA
>Ga0102925_1001063_pt1 | contig 15064 bp, 15 predicted proteins | sample SalPonR1_A_D1_MG_FD_78216 | JGI IMG/M metagenome (GOLD analysis project Ga0102925, IMG submission 78216) | Salt pond soil microbial communities from South San Francisco under conditions of wetland restoration - Salt Pond MetaG R1_A_D1_MG | ecosystem: Environmental > Aquatic > Marine > Intertidal...
CGCAGGATCACCGCCTGCAGTTCGTCCAGCCGGCTGTTGTAACCCAGCTCGTCATGGTAATAGGGGCGGCTGGAGCCGTGGTTGCGCAGCTTGAGCAGGTGGTCGGCCAGTGCGGTGTCATCGGTGGTGATGAGCCCGCCGTCGCCGGCGCCGCCCAGGTTCTTGCTGGGGAAGAAGCTGAAGGCGCCGGCCAGCCCCCAGGCCCCGGTGGTGCGGCCGTGCCGAGCGGCGCCGAAGCTCTGGGCGCAGTCCTCGAGGACGGTGAGGCCATGGCGCTCGGCGATGGTGTCGAAGGCTTCCATATCCACCGGCTGACCGAACAGGTGCACCGGCATGATGGCCTTGGTGCGCTCGCTGACGGCGGCCTCCGCCCGCTCCGGGTCCAGGTTCAGGGTGTAGGGGTCGATGTCGGCGAACACCGGCCGCGCCCCGGTATAGAGGATGGCCTCGGCGGTGGCGGCGAAGGTGAACGGAGTGGTGATCACTTCGTCCCCCGGCCCGATACCGGCCGCCACCAGGGCCAGGTGCAGGGCATCCGTCCCGGAGGCCACGCCCACGGCGCGCTTGACGCCCAGCACCTCGGCGGCCTCCTCCTCGAAGGCGCGCTCGCGCGGACCGAGGATGAACTGCCCGCTATTCAGGACCTCGCGGATTTGCGGTTCGATTTCCGCCATCAGGGCATTCATCTGCCCGGTCAAATCCACCATGGGGATGGTCAAGGCTGCGTCTCCTGCAGGGCGAAAGCGGCATCGCCGTACCGCTGGAAATGATCATCGATGGCGGCGCGGACCTGCAGCCCCAGGTCCAGGGCGTCCCGGCCCTCGGCGCCCGTGGCCCCCAGGGAAGGCTCCCCGCGGCAGGCGGTGAGGAAGGCGTCCACCTCGTCCGCCAGCAGGTCGCGCTTCTCCAGCACTTCCTGGGCGCCGCGCGCCCCGGGCACCGGCCCCTCCTCGGCGTCCTCATCCAGCTCGAACAGGCCCAGGCTGTTGTCCACGAAATCGACGGAGGCATAGCGGTGGAACTGGAACATGCGGATCTCGCGGATGCGCTTACTGGCCACCCGCGAGGCGGTGACATTGGCCACGGTGCCGTTGGCGAAGGCGATGCGTGCGTTGGCCATATCCACCTTGTCCGTGACCACCGGAATGCCCAGGGCGCGCACCTCCGCCACCGGGGCACGCACCCAGTTCAGGATGAGATCGAGGTCGTGGACCATGAGATCCTGGATGACATCGATGTCCAGCGAGCGTGGCTGGAAGGTGTTGAGGCGATTGGCTTCCAGGTAGCGCGGGGCTTGGCGGTCCCACCCCTTTTCCGCCAGCCAGCGCACGCCGGGGTGGAAGCGCTTGAGATGGCCCACCTGCAGCACGCGCCCGGCCTGGTCGGCGGCGGCAAGCAAACGGTCCGCATCCTCGCGGGTGCCGGCGATGGGCTTTTCCATCAGCACATGGACCCCGGCGGCGAAGGCGGCCTCGCCCAGTTCACGGTGGGCCTCCGTTGGCGCGGCAATGGTCACGGCGTCCACCTCGCGCAACAGGGCGTCCACCTCGGTGAACGCCGGGCATCCCACCTCGGCGGCCACGCTTTCGGCCCGCTCGCGGTCGGGATCGAAGACGCCTACCAAGGTCGCCCCTTCGTGGCCGGCATATTTCTGGGCGTGGTAACGGCCCAGGGCGCCCACCCCCAGCACCCCGGTACGAACTGTCTGGCTCATGACGGTATGCGGCTCCCTTCCGCGCCGGCGGCCATGGCCGCCGGATCCTGCAGCACGATACTGATGCCGGCGGCATCGGCCGCCGCCACCATCTCTTCCCAGTCCAGCACCAGGGTCATCCCCGCCTCCAGGGCAAGGCAGCTAGCCCCCGCCTCCTGCATAATCTGCACCGTATCCGTCCCCACCGTGGGCACATCGAAACGCACATCTTGAGTAGGCTTGGCGACCTTAACCACGGTAACGTCGCCGTTGCCCAGCTCCGCCCCCCGGCGGATGGCGGCATCGGTGCCCTCGATGGCTTCCACCGCCATGACCGCGCGCTCCTTAATAACCACGCTCTGGCCGACGTCTTGGCCGGCCACCGCTTTGGCCAGCTCCCAGCCGAAGGCGATGTCGCCGCGCTCCCGCTTGTTGGGCTCCCGGCGGGTAAGGACCCCGGGCCCCGGCAGCAGGTCCCCGGCGTGGGCGATGGAGGACACCAATTCGATGCCGGCCCGCCCCAGCTCGTCGGCCACCGCGCCGAGCAGGGTGTCGTCCTTAAAATCCGGGGCCCCGGCCATGAGCTTCACGGCGCGCAGGTCCGGCCGGATCTTGTAGATCTGGGTCTTGTGGACCTTGCCGGCCATGACCGCCTCGCTCACCCCCGCCTTGCGGAAGACGTCGATGAGCTTGCCCAGCTGGCCCAGGCGCAACCAGACGCATTCGTCGGCCACCGTCTCGATGGCCGGGTCCGACTCCTCGCGGATGGCGGCACAGAAGATACGGTAGCCCTGGGCCTTGAGGTTGCGGGCATACAGCAGGGGGAACCGGCCGTAGCCGGCGATGAGCCCGATGGGCGCTTGGCTCACCGCACCACCCCGCGCTCGGATTCCCGCAGGAAGGTCATCAGCTGCTGCACCTCGGGCAGGGAGGCCTCGGCACTGTCCGCTACCTCGGCGAGGGCCTGATCGCGCGGCCGCTTGCGGTGGAACAGCGCCTTGAACGAGCGCTTGAGGCCGTCCACGGTCTCCTTGGCGAAACCCGCCCGGTCGAGGCCCACGGTGTTGAGGCCATATAGCCGGGCACGGTTGCCCGCGGCGGAGGCGTAGGGCGGTACATCCTTGCTGATCGCCGAGGCCCCGCCGATGAAGGCGTAGGTGCCGATGCGGCAGAACTGATGGACCGCCGTCATGCCGCCGATGATGGCGTGATCACCCACCTCCACATGGCCGGCGAGGGTGACGGCGTTGGACAGCACCACTTGGTCGCCCACCTGGCAGTCGTGGGCCACATGGACGTAGGCCATCACCAGGTTGTCCGCTCCGACCCGGGTCACGCCGCCGCCTTCTTCGGTGCCCAGATGCAGGGTGGCGGACTCCCGGATGATGGTGCGATCACCAATCTCCAGGCGGGTTTCGCCGCCTTCGAATTTCTTGTCCTGGGGCGGCGCCCCCACGGAGGCGAATTGGAAGACCTCCACCTCGCGGCCCAGATGGGTGTTGCCCTCCAGGACCACATGGGGCCCGATCCGGCAACCCGGGCCGATAGTGACGTTGGGCCCGATCACGCTGAAAGGGCCAATCTCCACATCCTCGGCGATCTGGGCGGCCGGGTCCACGCACGCGGTTTCGTGAATCATGCTCTTATTCCGCCGTAATGGTGGCCATGAGCTGGGCCTCGGCGACCCGCTCGCCTTCGACTGAGGCCTTGCCGTCGAACTGCCAGACCTTGCCGCGGTGCTTGGTGACCTCCACCTCCAGGTGGAGCTGGTCACCGGGCGTCACCGGCCGGCGAAAGCGCGCCTTGTCGATGCCCATGAAATAAACATGCTTATCTTGCGTCGCCTCCGGCTCGGACCGACAGGCGAGGACGCCGCCCACCTGAACCATGGCCTCCACGATGAGCACGCCGGGCATGATGGGAAAGCCGGGGAAATGTCCCTGGAAGAAGGGCTCGTTGAAGGTCACGTTCTTCACCGCTGCCATGCGGGTGCCCGGTTCCCAGTCCAGGATCCGATCCACTAGCAGGAAGGGGTAGCGGTGCGGCAAATAACTCAGGATCTCCTCGATCCCTGTCGTTTCCACGTTGGCCTCCACTCTATGCATCTCCTTCGCTGTCGCTGTTGACCGCCCGCTCCAAGGCCCGCAAGCGCTCGCGTAGGGAGCGGACCTGACGCAGGGAGGCCTGGTCCCGGCGCCATTCCTTATGGGGCTGGTGGGGGAAGCCGGCGTAGACCCCCGGCTCGTCGATATCGCTGATCACCCCGGCCTTGGCCCCGATGGTGGTGCCTGCGGCCACATGCAGATGACCCGCGACCCCCGCCTGTGCCGCCACCGTGCAATGGTCGCCCAATTCCGTGCTGCCAGCGAATCCTGACAGGCCGGATATGATGCAGTGCTTGCCGAAGCGGCAGTTGTGCGCCACCTGCACCAGATTGTCGATCTTGGTGCCCTGGCCGATGCGGGTCTCCTCCAGGGCGGCGCGGTCCACGGCGGTGTTGGCGCCGATGTCCACATCGTCCTCCAGCACCACCCGCCCGACCTGGGGGATCTGCCGATAGCCCTCGCCGTCGGGGGCCAGGCCGAAGCCGTCGGCACCGATGACCGCGCCGGCATGGATGCGCACACGGTCGCCCACCTCGGAGCCGGCATAGAGGGTGGCATTGGGCCCGATGCGGGTACCGGCGCCCACATGGCAGTGGTCCCCGATGACACAGCCGGCCTCCAACCAGGCACCGGGTCCGATGCGACAGCCGGCGCCGACCACTACCTGAGCGTCGATCCGGGCATCAGGGGCCACATCCACCCCATCGTCGAGTACGGCACTGTGATGGATGCCGGGGTCCGGCCACTCCACCGGGAACAGCAGCTCCAGGGCCCGGGCCCACGCCGCATAGGGGTTGGCCACCACCAGGGCGGTGCCCTGATAGCCCGCCAAGGCCGGCTCGGGGAGGATTACCGCCCCCGCCGCCGTGGCAGCCAATTGATCCTGGTATTGCTTGCTGGCGAAAAAAGCGAGGTCCCCGCCGCCGGCGTTGGGCAGGCTAGCGGCCCCGCGCAGCACCACCGTGGCGTCGCCGCGCAGCTCGGCCCCAATCTGCTGCGCCAGCTCCCCCGCCGTCATTTCCGTGCGCGCTTCCGGCATCAGTCGCTACCCGAGCTGTTGAGCTGATCCACCACCCGCGGGGTCAGATCCACCCGCTCCGCCACGTACATGGCCGACGGGCCGGTGAGGATCAAGTCGAAGTCTTCCTGCTCGCCGATGCGTTTGATGATCTGGGACACTTGGTCGTAGATATCCTGGAGAACCTGATTCTTACGGGCGTCGATGTCTTCCTGGGCGGCTTGCTGGGCCCGCCGGAAGTCGCGCATGGCCTGCTGCAGCCGCCGCTCCTTCTCCTTGCGCTGCTCCTCGCTCATGAGCGAGCCCTGCTGCTGCAGCTCCTTTTGCAGCTTCTCGATGGTCGCGCGGCGGCTTTTCAGTTCCGTCTGCCGCTCCTGCACCTGGCTTTCCAATTGGCCCTTGGCCGCTTGGGCCTCTTCCGAGCGCTCCACCGCCTGGCGCACATCCACATAACCGATTTTATACTCCGTCGCTGCCGCCGGAGCCGCCAGCACGGCGGCGGTCAGCAGCAGAAAAACCTTGGATAACAGCCGCATACAACGCCTCCTATTGCTGCCGGCGAGGCCGAGCGCCGCGCCGGGGCTGTATTGTACCGGCTCCCGGTCCGCGCTGCCTCCCCTGCCCGCGGGAGGATGAGCTAGATCTGGGTCCCGATCGTGAACTGGAAGCGCTGGGTGCGGTCATCCGGTTCCTTGACCACCGGGATGGCGTAATCAAAGCGCAGCGGGCCCATGGGCGAGAACCAGCGGAAACCGAGGCCCACGGAGGCCCGGAGCTTGTCGGGGTCAATGGACTGATTGGCGCCGTAGACCCAGCCCGTATCGGCAAACACCGCGCCGCGCAGACTGCGGGCGGCACCGCCGCTGCCGGGCAGCGGGAAGAGGAACTCCGTATTGCCCTGGACCTTGGTTACGCCGCCGGTGGGGTCGCCGTCCTCATCCAGGGGCCCGAGGCTGTAGGTATCAAAGCCGCGCACGCTGCGCGCCCCACCCAGGTAGAAGCGCTCGTAAAAGGGCACATCCTGGCCGTTATAGCCGCCCAGCCGCCCCAGCTCGGCCCCCAGGGAAATGGTGGAGGCATCCAGCACGGGGAAGTAGAGCTTGGACTCCACGCCGAGGTTGTAATAGCGCGTATCGCCGCCGGGCAGGGCCACTTCCGTACGCAGCAGGTTCTTCCACCCTTCCCGGGGGAAGATGGTCGAGTTGCGCGAATCATAGGTGAGCGTATTGCGCAGCAGCAGGTGCTGCTGGGTACCCAGGAAGTTTTCCTCCGAGGGCGTCGGGTCGAAACCGCCGCCTTGCGAGGTGTCCGTCCGCTCGATGCCGAGACGCACACTGTCACGCCAGTATTCGGAAAGCGGGAAGCCCATGCGCACGGCGGCGCCCACCCGGTCCTGGGTATAGCGGAACAAGGTAAGGTTATCCGTATCGCGCTGGCTGTAGAAGACATCCCCGCCCAAGGATACGCCGTCCACGGTGAAGTACGGCTCGGTCACCGACAGGTTGAAGGTCTGATTCACGCCGCCGATATCCGCCTGCAGGCTGAGGCGCTGGCCGCGGCCGAACAGGTTCTTCTGCTGGATGGAGCTGGTAAACAACACCCCTTCCACGTCGGAATAGCCCACGCCCACGCTGAACTGACCGGTGGGCCGCTCCTTCACCGACAGATCCAGATCCACCTCTTCGGAGGAGCCTTCCACCGCCGGAGTTTCCAGGTTCACTTCCTCGAAATAGCCCAGGCGGTTCACCCGCTCCTTGGAGCGCTGGATCTTGCTGGTCTGATAGCGGGCGCTTTCCATCTGCCGGAATTCGCGGCGGATGACCCGGTCCTGGGTGCGATCGTTGCCCTCGATGCGCACCTGGCGCACCTTCACCCGCCGGCCCGGGTCGACCTGGAAGGCCAGATCGACGGTCTTGGCCTCCTCATCCACCTTCGGCACCGGGCTGACGTTGGCGAAGGCATAGCCCTCGTCCCCCACCCGGCGGGAGATGGCGTCCACGGTCTGCTGCACCTTGCTACGCGAAAAGAGGTCACCGGACTCTAGCTGCACCAGCGAGCGGAGTTCCTCCTTGCTGACCACCGTATCGCCGCTCAGGGAGATGTCCTGAACGCGGTACTTGGCGCCTTCGGTGAGGTTCATGGTGACGAAGACGTGCTGCCGGTTGGGCGATAGCTGCACTTGGCTGGAATCGATCTGGAAACGCAGATGCCCCCGGTCCATGTAGTACGAACGCAAGGATTCCAGATCACCCATGAGGCGCTGGCGGGCGTACTGGTCCTTGCCGGACATGAAGGCGAAGGCAGCGGAATCGGTGAGGGTGAACTGGTTCTTCAGGGTCGCCTCGTCGAAGCGATCATTACCGACCAGCTGGATCTGGGCGATCTTGGCCGGCCGGCCTTCGTCGATGGCAAAGCGGATGCGCACGCCTTCCTCGCCCACCTCCTTGACCGTGCCGTCCACCGCCACGGCGTAATAGCCCTGGGCGTGGTATTGGCGCTCGAGCTCGAGGGTGGCGCGGCGTAAGGCCGAGCGGGAGAACATCTTGCGTTCTTCCAACCCGAAGGCGCCGAAAGCCTTGCGCACCTGCTTTTCCTTCAGCTGCTCCATGCCCTCGAACGCGATCTCGGTCACCACCGGTTTCTCGGCGACCGCCACAACCAAGGTGCCGTTGTCGCGCAGCAGGCGCACATCGCGGAAGAAACCGGTGTCATACAGGGCATGGATGGCCCGCCGGGCGGCCGCCGCATCCATGGTTTCGCCCACTTCGACAGGCAGGTAGTTGCGCACCGTGCCCTGTTCGATGCGGTCCGCACCGCGGATCTCGATGGCCTGCACGGAGAACGCGGCGGCCGCCGGCGCCGTAAGGCTAGCGAGGACCGCCAGCGCCGAAACCGTCAACGCCCGAAGGGAAATTCGCATTACTGGAACAGCCGCTGGATGTCGTTATAGAAGGCAAAGGCCATGACGGCGAGCAGGACCATGACGCCCACCTGCTGCCACCGCATCATGGTCTCCTCGGACAAGGGGCGACCGCGCAGACCCTCAATAGCCTGGAACAGCAGATGGCCGCCGTCGAGTACTGGGATGGGCAAGAGATTGAGGAAACCCAGGCTCAGGCTGATCATCCCCAGAAACCACAGGAAGGGGACCAGCCCCGCCTCCGCCGACTGGCCGGCGAATTGGGCGATGGCGATGGGGCCGCCAAGATTGTCGCTGGATACCGACCCGGTCACCATCCGCCCGAGCATTTCGATGGTCAGCCACAGCAATTCCCCGGTCTTGGCCAGGCCCTGGCCGATGGCGCCGATGGGGCCATAGCGCACGGTGACTTGCAGGTTTTCCGGGATGGGCGCCGGACGCATGCCGATCCGACCCATCTCCTGGCCCTCGGCGCCGGTCACGGCCTCGGGAATCACCTCCAGGCTGCGGCGCTCCCCGTCCCGTTCCACGACCAGTTGCAAGGCCTGGCCGGGATGGGCCCGAACCACCTCCAGGAAGCGGCGCCAGGACCCAATGGGTTCGCCATCCACGGCAACGATATGGTCCTCGCTTTGCAGCCCGGCCCGGGCCGCGGGGGAATCGGCGACCACCTCCGCCACGCTGACGGGCTGGTAGGCGCCCAGCCCCACCCGCTCGTACAGGAAGCCGGACTGCATGTCGCCCCCACCCGCGCCGGCGAGGTCCAGGCGGACCTCGCGGTCCGTCCCGCCGTCCCCAACGCGCAGGGTAACGGCCTCGCCGTCGATGGCTGCATTCATGAGGGCCAGGCGTACCTCGTTCCAGGACTGCACGGCCTGGCCGTTCACCGCCCGGATCTCATCCCCCTGGCGCAATTCCGCCACCGCCGCGGGCGACTCCGGGGCGACAAACCCCACCCGTGGGGCCAGCCCCTGCACGCCGATGAGGTAGACCACCACGAACACCACGGCGGCGAACAGGAAGTTCATGATGGGCCCGGCGGAGGCCACGGCCATGCGCTGCGGCACCGGCTTATTATTGTAGGCGCGGTGACGCTCTTCCGGCGGCAGCTCGGAATCCTCGCCGGGGGCCTCCCCCGCCATCTTGACGTAACCCCCCAGCGGCAGCGCGGCCAACACGTACTCCACCCCGTCCTTGCCTCGCCGGCTCAACAGCGCCGGGCCGAAGCCCACCGAGAATTTGAGCACCTTGACGCCGACGCGGCGAGCGACCCAGAAGTGACCGTATTCGTGGACCGTGATCAGGACACCGATGGCCACCACGAACATGAGCAGGGTGTGGAGGATCTCCATGGCTTACCGGCCCTCCTCGGCCAGCACCTCGGCCGCCAGGCGACGGGCCTCCGCGTCCGCCACGCGCACCGTATCCAGCGAATCCGCCGGCCCGGGAGCGGCACGGTCGAGGGTGCCCGCGATCACCCGGGTAATCCCGGGGAAGTCCAGGCCACCCTCCAGAAAGGCATCCACGGCCACCTCATTGGCGGCATTGAGGATGGCGGGGGCCGTGCCGCCTTCCTCTAGCGCCCGGTAAGCCTGACGCAGGGCGGGGAAGCGGGCGTAATCCGGCGCTTCGAAATGCAGGGTGGCCACGGCGGCCAAGTCGAGGGGCGCCACGCCGCTGGGGATGCGGCCGGGATGGGCCAGGGCGGCGGCGATGGGCGTGCGCATATCCGGATTGCCCATCTGGGCGAGCACCGAGCCGTCGGCATACTCCACCATGGAGTGGACGATGCTCTCGGGGTGGATCACCACGCCGATGCGGCCCGGCGGGATGTCGAACAACCAGTGCGCCTCGATCACCTCCAGCGCCTTGTTCATCATGGTGGCGCTATCCACGGAGATCTTGCGGCCCATATCCCAATTGGGATGGGCAACGGCCTCGGCGGGGGTCACCGTGGCCAAGGTTTCCAGGGGCCGGGTGCGGAAGGGTCCGCCCGACGCCGTGAGCTGGATGCCGGTCACGCCCGGGCGCCCCGCCTCGCCAGGGAAGACCTGGAAGATGGCGTTGTGCTCACTATCCACGGGGATGAGGTGGGCCCCGGCACGGCGGGCCTCGTCCATAAACAGCGCGCCGGCGGTGACCAGGCATTCCTTGTTGGCCAGCAGCACCGTCTTGCCCGACCGGACGGCGGCCAGGGTGGGTTCCAGCCCGGCGGCGCCCACGATACCGGCGACCACCTGATCCGCATCGGGGTGGGCGGCGATCTCCGCCATGGCGGCCTCGCCGGCATGGACCTCGATGTCGTGGAAGCCTTCCTCGCGTAGAGCCCGCCCCAGCCGGTCGGCGGCCGCCGGGTCGCGTAGCACCACGTGCCGAGGCCGGAACCGGCGGCACGGCTCCAACAGGCCGTGGTCGCTGCGATTGGCGGCCAGGGCCAGCACCTCGTAGTGCTCGGTGTTGCGGCCCAGCACGTCCAGGGTGCTACTGCCGATGGAACCGGTGGCACCCAGGACAACGACGCGCTTCATAGCCCCATCCCCCACAGGCAAAGAATGTAGACCGGCACCGCCGCCGTCAGGCTGTCCACCCGGTCCAAGATGCCGCCGTGGCCGGGCAACCAACTGCCGGAATCCTTCACGTTCGCCCGGCGCTTGAACATGGATTCGGACAGGTCACCCAACTGCCCCACCAGGGCCACGCCCACGGCGATGGCCACGAGCGTGGGCGGACCCGCCAGCTCCGGCCGGCCCCAGGCAAAGCCGCCGGCGCCGATCATGGCGAGCACCACCCCACCGGCCAAACCCTCCCAGGTCTTACCCGGGCTGACATTGGGCGCCATCTTGTGGTGGCCCCACCGCTTGCCCACCAGATACGCGCCGATGTCCCCGGCCCAGATGAACACCAGCAGGGCCACCGCATGCCACGGCATGGCCACCACCAGACCCACCAGCAAGCCGAAGGCGGGGGCCAGGGTCAGGAACCCGGCGACCCCGTGGCTAGCCCGGAAGACCGGCTCATCGCTCTGTGGCCGAAACAGCGGCACCTCGGCCAGCACCAGCAACCACCAAAGTAAGGCCGTCGCCGCCACCCCCAGCGGGTTCAGCTGCGCGGCCAACCAGGTAGCGGCCGCCACTGCCAGGGCGTACAGCAAGCGCCCGCCGCGGGGGACATGGACCAACCCGGCCCATTCCAGCCCACCCACGAAGGCGAGTGCCACGCCCAGGGCCAACAGGCCGACCGGGGGAAGATAGAAGATGGCCGCCAGTACCAGCGGGACCAGTACGGCGGCGGTCAAGACCCGGGATTTAATCGTTCGTTGAGGCGTCGACCTGTTCACCAGTGCGTCCAAAGCGCCGTTGTCGGTTGCTGAAACTGTGGAAGGCCGACCGGAGGGCCTCTTCATCGAAATCGGGCCATAGGGTCGGAGTGAAGTAGAGTTCGGTATAGGCGAGCTGCCAGACGAGGAAATTGCTGATGCGCTGTTCGCCGCCGGTGCGGATGAACAGATCCGGCTCGGGCAGATCGGCCAGGGCCAAGCGCGCCTTGAGACTGTCCTCGGTCAGATCCTCCGGGTCCAGCCGACCGGCCGCGGCCTCGCGCGCCAGATCCTGCGCCGCTCGCACCAGATCCCAGCGCCCGCCGTAGTTGGCGGCGATATTCAGGGTCATGCGCGCGCCATCGGCGGTGGCCTCCTCGGCCTGGGCGATCTGGCCGGCGAGCTTGTCGCCGAGCCCCTGACGTTCGCCGATCACCCGCAAGCGAACACCATTGCGCCGCAAGCCTTCCACCTCGCGATCCAGCATGAAGCGGAACAGCCCCATGAGGGCACTCACTTCATTGGCCGGGCGGCGCCAATTCTCGCTGGAGAAGGCGAACAGGGTGAGGGCCTCCACCCCGGCCTCACCGCAACCGCGTACGATGCTGCGAACGCTTTCGACGCCGCGCCGATGACCCTCAATCCGCGGCAGATGCCGTTCCGCCGCCCAACGGCCGTTGCCATCCATGACCACGGCCACATGACGGGGGATGCGCGCCGGCTCCTCCCCCTTTTCGGCGGCCATGGGCTCAGACCTCCATGAGATCGGATTCTTTGGCGTCCAGCACGGCGTCCACTTCAGCGATGTAGCGGTCGGTCAGCTCCTGGACCTCCTTCTCCGCTCGCCGGACATCGTCCTCGGAGGCATCGCCTTCCTTTTCCAGCTGCTTCAGGTCCTGGTTGGCGTCACGCCGCACATTGCGGATGGCCACGCGCGAGCCTTCGCCGATCTGGCGCACGTGCTTCACCAATTCCTTACGCCGCTCCTCGGTGAGCTCGGGCATGGGCACCCGCACGGCATCACTCGTCGCCGCCGGATTGAGCCCCAGATCGGACTGGTGGATCGCCTTCTCGATCTTGGGGATCATGTCCTTTTCGAACGGCTTGATCAGGATGGTGCGGGCGTCGGGCACCGTCAGATTGGCAACCTGGTATAACGGCACTTGGCTGCCGTAATATTCCACGGTCACCGGGTCGAGGATGCCGCTGTGGGCCCGCCCCGTCCGGATCTTGGACAGGTCGTCCTTCAGCGTTTCGACGCTCTTGCGCATCCGGTCGTCGGCGTCGCTGGTAATCTCGTCGATCAAGATTCGGCCTCCTCCGCCTCCACCCGGGTGCCCTCATCCTCGCCGAGCACCACCCGTTTGAGCGCACCGGGCTTGACGCAATTAAAGACAACGATGGGCAGGCGGTTGTCCCGGCACAGGGTGATGGCGGTGGCATCCATCACTTTCAGGTCCTGGGTGATCACATCCATGTACGTGAGCCGACGGTAGCGCATGGCGTCGGGGTTGGTCATGGGGTCTTCGGTATAGACCCCGTCAACCTTGGTCCCCTTGAGCACGGCGTCGGCTCCGATCTCCACCGAGCGCAGGCTGGCGGCGGTATCGGTGGTAAAAAACGGATTGCCCGTGCCGGCGCCGAAGATCACCACCCGGCCCTTCTCCAGGTGGCGGATGGCGCGGCGCCGGATGTAGGGCTCGGCCATCTGCTGCATGCTGATGGCCGTCTGCACGCGGGTAGGCAGCCCCCGGCTCTCCAGGGCGTCCTGGAGCGCCAGGGCGTTAATGACCGTGGCGAGCATGCCCATGTAATCGGCGGTCGCCCGGTCCATGCCCTCGGAGGCCGGAGCCACCCCGCGGAAGATATTGCCCCCGCCGATGACCACGGCCACCTGCACCCCAGTGGTAACCACGTCCTGGATCTCGCCGGCGATGCGTTCGAGGAACGGCCGGCTGATGCCGTATTCCTCGTCGCCCATGAGGGCCTCGCCGGACAGTTTGAGCAGGACGCGGCGGTAGGCCGGCTCCATTGCCTCCGGGTCGCTCACCGCCCTTTACTCCCCGAGCTGTTCTTTGACTTCCTCGGCGAAATCCTTCTCTTCCACCTCGATACCCTCGCCCACCTCGAACCGGGCGAAGCGGCGCACGCGGACGTTCTCGCCGAGCTTGGCCACCACCTCGGTGGTGTACTCGCCCACGGTCTTGTCCGGGTCCTTGACGAAGGGCTGGTCGAGCAGGGTGATAGCGGAGAGGTTCTTGTTGAGCTTACCCTCGAGGATCTGATCCACCACATGCTCGGGCTTGCCGGCCACGGTCTCCTCGGACTGGGCCTTGATGTCTTCCTTCTCCTGCTCCACCCGCTCTTCGGGGATGTCCTCGCGCCGGACATACTCTGGACCGGAGGCCGCCACGTGCATGGCGATGTCCTTGGCGAAGGCCTGGAAGTCCTCGTTCTTGCCGACGAAGTCGGTCTCGCAGTTGACTTCCACCAGCACGCCGATCTTGCCGTTGCCGTGGATGTAGGAGGTCACCACGCCTTCGGCGGCGGTGCGGCCGGCCTTCTTCTCCGCCTGGGCCAGACCCTTCTGCTTCAGGATCTCCATGGCCTTTTCCATGTCGCCTTCGGCTTCCTGGAGGCACTTCTTGCACTCCATCATGCCGGCGCCGGTGCGCTCACGGAGATCCTTGACGTCACTCGCGCTGATACTCATTGCCCTGCCTCTCTCCCTGAATCCTGTTCATTCATGCCTTTGAGACGGCCAAAGCCGCCGGCGGACCGGCGGCTGGCCTGCAAAAACGGAAACGCACCGTCGCTCAGGAGGACTCGCCCGGTTCCTCGGTGACTTCCACCATCTCTTCGTTGGCCACGGGGGTGGTCATCTCCTGCTCGCGGGCCTGGCGGCCGTCGAGCACGGCGTCGGCGGCGGCCTCGAGGTACAGCTGGATGGCGCGCACGGCGTCATCGTTGCCCGGGATGATGTAATCGGCCTTGGCCGGGTTCACATTGGTATCGGCCACGGCCACCACCGGAATACCGAGCTTGTTGGCCTCGGCCACGGCGATGCTCTCGCGCTGCATGTCGATGACGAACAGGGCATCGGGGATACCGCCCATGTCCTTGATGCCGCCCACGCTGCGCTGCAGCTTGCCGCGCTCCCGCTCCAGGAGCAGGGTTTCCTTCTTGGGCAGGATCTCGAAGGTGCCGTCTTCGGCCATCCGTTCGATATCCTTGAGGCGCTGAATGGAATTGCGGATGGTTTGCCAGTTGGTGAGCATGCCGCCGGGCCAGCGGTGGTTCACGTAGTACATGCCGCAGCGCTCGGCCTGCTCGGCCACGGCGTCACGCGCCTGGCTCTTGGTCCCCACGAACAGGATCTTGCCGCCGTCATGGGCCAGGTTCCGCAGGAAGGTCATGGCCTGCTGGAACAGCGGCACGGTCTGCTCGAGGTTGATGATGTGGATCTTCTTACGGGCACCGAAGATATAGGGGCCCATCTTCGGGTGCCAACGGCTCGTGCGGTGCCCGAAGTGGACACCGGCTTCCAGCATCTGACGCATGGTGACGTTGTTCACGATTCGCTCCTCGTGACGGGGTTTGGCCTCCGCCCACCCGCATCCGGCGACCCGGCTCATCGGCCGCGGCACCCCACCGGATGTGACGGCGGACGTGCGGAATTCCCCGACCGCGATTCGGCCGGGCGTGTAAAACCCGTTTTTATACCACTGACGACCGGCGGCGGCAATCATGCCGGGCACCCGCAATTGGGTTCCCCCGCCGAATGTTTTACGATAACGCCGCCCTTTGCCGACGCCCGCGCCGGGCGTGCCCCAGCCTGAGGAATGGACGTGGAATTCGAACAACCCTTACAAGCCGGCCGGCTGATCAAGCGCTATAAACGGTTCATGGCGGATGTCGAACTCGACAACGGCGAAGTCGTCACCGCCCACTGCCCCAATTCCGGGTCCATGACCACCTGCAAGGACCCCGGCCAGCCGGTACGCCTGTTGCA
>Ga0102925_1001069_pt1 | contig 15045 bp, 11 predicted proteins | sample SalPonR1_A_D1_MG_FD_78216 | JGI IMG/M metagenome (GOLD analysis project Ga0102925, IMG submission 78216) | Salt pond soil microbial communities from South San Francisco under conditions of wetland restoration - Salt Pond MetaG R1_A_D1_MG | ecosystem: Environmental > Aquatic > Marine > Intertidal...
GGGAAACATTATGTGGCCCGAAGGGTTCAGGATGACGAGATTGCCATTGTATCCAATACATTCAGCATACGTGAAGTGGACCTGAACGACCGCGAAAACTATATCGCATCTCCCGATCTTATCGATTATGCCGTTGAAAGGGGATGGTACGATCCCGAAAAAGACGGGGCTTTTGATTTTGCCAGAGCCTACGCCACTGAAGAGGCTCACCTTTCTAACTCCAACAACCACCGGCAGTGGATTATGGCCAGGGTTTTTAACCCAGATTTTCCAATATCCCTGGAGGAAGCTGAATTGGGCAGGATGCCCGTCTCGGTCCGGCCCAACCGCAAAATATCCCTGCAGGAGGCTATGGAGATGCTTCGCAACCATTACGAGGGCACCCGTCTCGACAAGTCAGAAAATCATCAATACAGCCCCCATCATTCGCCCCATGCTGTTTGCCGGTATTCTACCCACAAAGCCACGGTGGTGCAGCAACGCAGCGATATGCCTACCGAGATCGGAACCCTCATATGGAGAGCCCTGGGACAGCCCTGTCAAAGCGTTTTTGTACCCTGGTACCTGGGAACACAACAGTTTCCTGAAGCATATACCCGGAGGCAATACCACCGCACCGGCAAATCGCAGACCGAGCTGCTGGATGATGAGGCCACCAATGCTTCTTTTGCTGCTTACCATTTCAATTATCCCTTTTGGAAACACCGGGAAATTGATGTAGAAACGGCTTCCGGAGCCTTTCAAGCCCTCGGGAATATGGTGGATGCACACTATTCCACGAATCATCCACTTATACGGAAAGACTTTGACCGGATGGAAGCTCATGCCCTTCAAATGCAGCCCGTTATAGAGGATTACGCCCTGCAGCTTTACAATGAGGACAAACAAGAAGCCCTTGAATACCTGACTCGCTATACAGGCTACTATGCCAAAGAAGCCTATGAAAAAGCCCGTTCGCTGGGTAGTCGTTTGATGAATCCCTGAAATCCTTTTGATGAAAAGAGTTCTTTTAACCTTCAGGCCACCCACCATCTTACCTGCTTTGTGTATGTGGAAACCTCCTTTGCGCAGGGATACTGGAAAGATGCGGATCAAGCTTACGATCATGAAGGCGTGTTTTTGTATACCCATCAATACACGGATCTTTTCGGAACCGTCAAGATCGATTTTTACAACAAGCTGCTGGTTCGCCTGAAGAGGCCCTGTCAATCATCCACCTTCAGATCCCGGGGTGTAACCACAAATTGATAACGCTCCTCGTCATCGTCCTGATAAGTTAGTTCCCAGGACTTGCGCCTGAAGAAGTGTTTGCTGATCTCATCCCGATCCCGGTTTCTCCATTTCTGGCGGAGGGTGTCCCTACCGGTGAAACGAATCTTTTCAATGGCTCCCGTATAGAATCCGCCCAACCCAGAATGGGTAAGCACTCTTTTCTTTTGGACAGGAGGGATGTGCAGGGTATCTGACTCCCGGGTCCCTTTGGCGCTGATGCTGTAATCGACGAATACCGTCAGGTTTTGATCGGTGTCGTTTTTTACGAAATAATGAAATTCTTTGGCCTTTTCACATCCGGCCAGAAAAAACAAGACAGAAAAGGCAAGGATCCATTTGCCGGTTTGCATACAGGTTATTTTTGAATTGAAGATGATGGGAGGATTCCTCACCAGACACTCACCCTTTGGTCTTTAAGAAAGAAAACGTCGGCTTCGGGGCTTTTGTTTTATCTGTTAATATTTCTTAACTTCTCGCTGTCATAACAGGGATCCGTTCGATAAACCGGGAGGTTTAAATGGTATTACAGATTTTGCACAGAATTCAGGTTTATATTAATGTGATTTTCCGGAGCAGCCATCATGACTCGTTCCATCTGACCATTGAAAATGAAAAAATAAACAGATGAAACTGTTATTAATTGAGGATAATAAGCAGTTGGCGGATGACATCGCCGGTTTTTTCCGTGAAAACGGCTTCGTGGCTGAAGAGGCATACTCTTTTCAACAAGCTAGGGAAAAAATCGGTGTCTATGAATATGATATGATGATTTTGGATCTTGGGTTACCCGACGGCAATGGCCTCGACTTGGTTGCCATCATCAAGGAAGCCCATCCCGAAACCGCAATCCTGATCCTTACCGCTAAAGATTCACTCGACAGCAAGGTGACGGGGCTGGAACAGGGAGCCGATGATTACCTGACCAAACCGTTTCACAAAGCTGAGTTGAATGCACGGGTTCATTCTATCCTGCGACGTAAGTTCTCCGGGGGCAGCCATCAAATTTCACTGAATGAACTGACCATCGACCTCTCAGCTCGAAAAGCAAGCATTCATGACCAGGTGCTGAATCTTACCCGCAAGGAATACGATCTGCTGCTTTTCCTGGTGTATAACAAGAATCGCTTGTTGACCAAGGAAAGCATCGCCGAGCACCTTTGGGGCGATCACATCGACCAGGCCGATAATTTTGACTTTATTTATAACCATATTAAGAACCTGCGCCGAAAGATCAGCCGGGCCGGAAAAGGCAACTACATCCGGTCGATGTACGGGGTAGGGTATAAATTTGTAATTGAAGAGACATGAGCAAACGTAAATTCAGGCTTCTCTCCAAGGTAGTCTTTTACTATCTTTTGTTTACCCTGCTATTTTTTATCATTAGTGCGATTGTTTTGCAGAAAGAAGCCAATAAGCATATGCACAACATCCTGGAAAACCGTTTTGAACATCGTGAACATCGCATCAGGCATATCCTTGAGGAGGATCCCGGGAAGTTCACCGCGATCAGTTCTTCTTTTGCTGAGGTTAAGCAAGTGAATCGGATACCTGAGAATACTACAGGCTCCTACAGCGATACGGTGATGATGAACGAATATACTCAGCGAGAGAATATTTACCGGAAGAAAGTCACCTACATGACGGTGGACGGGAAGCATTACAAGGTGGAGATGACCAAAGAGGCAGACGAGCTCTACAAGTTCCGGGATGATGTTTTTCATATTGTTTTGCCCATTTTTCTTCTGCTGGCATTGGCCATACTAGTGGCTAATTATTTGCTATCGGGTATTTTCTTTGAACCTTTTCGGCGGATCCTGCGACACATGAACTCCTATAAGATCGGACAACCCGATTCGGTGAATCCTATCAAAACGTCCACCTATGAGTTCGACCAGCTGAAAAAGCTTTTTGAGCGAATGCGGCAGCGCATTGAGAAAGACTATTCCCAGCTGAAGGAATACACCGAAAACATGTCGCATGAGTTGCAGACTCCTTTGAGCATCATTCAGAATAAGGCTGAATCGTTGATTTCACACAACAACCTGAATCCTCAGCAAGCCAAACAGGTGAAGGCTATCTATGAGGAGACACAACAGCTTTCCCGCCTGGGACGGGCGCTGAACCTGATCACCCAGATTGAAAACAGGGAGTTCCAGGATATACGGGAAGTGAAGACTGCCCCGGCTATAGAGGCCCACCTGGAGAAAATCCGCGAAATGACCGAGATGAAAGACCTGGAAATTCGAAAAGAATTGGATACGGCACAAACCCTGACCATGGATCCGGGCTTGATGGATATTATGATCCGGAATCTTCTCAAAAACGCCATTCGTTATGCAGATCACGGCTCCACCTTATGGATAATGACAGCAAACGGCAAAATGCGTTTTATGAACCAGGGGCCGGAGCCCGATTTTGATACGGAGGAGATTTTTGATCGTTTTCGCAAGGGCAGGGGACAAAAAACCCTTGGACTGGGCCTGTCTATTGTAAAAAAGATCTGCCAGGTCAGTGGCCTGAACATCACATACGACTATCAGGAGGGTTGTCACATTTTTGAAGTCGAAGAAACGGCAGATTAAAGAACATCCCCGAAAAGAGTAAGGCCGTAATGAGATCCTGGGATGATCTATCATTACGGCCTTTTCATGCGATTCGTTTTACAGGAGAATCGGATCAGCGATCGATTTATTTGTCGTCGTCATCGTCACCGTCATCATCGTCGTCGTCCTCCTCCATTTCTGAAACGGAGTCCAGGAAATTCAGGATCGCTTCTGCCATTTCCGGATTGTGTTCTTCTGTAATAAGAATCCGGTTGTTTTCATCCAGTGTGGCTGATTCCAGATCAACCTGGCTAAACAACTGGTTGAGGTCAATGCGAATGATCAACTCTTTCAATTCCTGATTGTTCACCTGGATTCCCTGTTCGTTCTCCACTTCAAATTCAATGGATTCTCGGGTACGATAGATCAGGTCGTTTGTTTGGCCTGTTGAATTGGTATACCGACCGGTAATATAAACAGAATAACCGTTATCCAGCACCGGAGCAACTTCTGCTTCCAATTCATGATAGATGCCGGGTTCAATCTGGGCCAGTTCGCTCAGTTTGGTTCCGGCCAATAAATCTACCTGGTATGAGCCTTCAAATTCGTATTCTCTTTCATTGTCATCGTCTCCTTCCAGCGAATCATTTTCCATTTCCTCTTCACTTTCCAGTTCGATCTCCTCGATGCCGATAAGGGCCGTGTCGAGGGAAAGGGTGTCGGTAGCCTTCAATGTGCTTGTGCTTTCAGCAGCTTTGAATCCGAGGGATAAGGTGGCTTCATTATCCTGCGGATCATCTTCACACGCCGTAAAAATCAGGAGCATACCCATCAATGCGATTACTAAATTCCGTAGTTTCATAGCTTATTTCCTCCTTTGGGTTTGTGATAAAATAATAAGATGGTTTAGATTGAAGACGATCAATCATACCAGGGGGTGGCAAGCCAGGTTTTATTTAGAATTTCCGTCTTTTTTTTGCATTTGCTTTTGTCGGGTGGGGCTTGTGGGGTTTTTGTTATTTAGAACCCTGGCCTGGCTGCAATAAACCAGGGTTGGGCCGTCAAATAAACAGGTAGGCATTTCCTGCCAGGTATACGATGATGATCATCAGGCTTTCCCAGCCAATTTTACCAAACCCTTCCTGTTCGCGATGAAGCAATCCCAGGATAAGGATGCTGGTCATCAGCATGGTCAGGGCAACCACGTATACCTGGTTGTTGCTGATGGCATGAAGGATGCTTCCCCGGTTATAGGCGATGTCGGCAAAGGCCACAAACAGCACGTCGAAGGTGTTGCCCCCGATGATGTTTCCCACCGAAAGTGTCAGGGCTTTTTGGCGTACGGCAGCCAGGGAGACAATCAACTCGGGGATGGAGGTGGCGATAGCGGTAAACAGGGCACCTACCATGGTTTCGGAGAGACCTGTTTGGTTCGCGATAGCAATACCCGATTTGGCTATTGCATAGCCGGCAGCGCCGACTGCTATAGCCAAAAAGGCAAAACGCACGGCCACTTTTTTCAGGCTCAGGGTTTCGATGTTTCTGCGGTCGGGAATGTCCTGAACCGTGGCCAGGGTGATGCGCGGGCTCCACATGGGGCGGTCCTTTGCTTTGGATATGAGGCGGGAAGCAAGGATGTAGAGAAGGACCATTAAAAACGAGAAGGGATGAATATGGAAAAGGGTGATATCCGGCCCCGACATACCGATCAGGACAAACGCCAGCAATCCGATCAGCAGAATGCCCTGCATCAGGTTGGCGAAAGAGGCGGCAGCATGCTCCAGGTTGGTCTTTTTATAGGATATGTCGGCAATGGAAAGGAACAGGGTTTGAGCGGCAATTCCGCCAATGGCATTGGATATGGCCAGCTGTGGATGGCCATTGTAGGCAGCAACTACTGAAGTGACAATGCCCGGAAGCGAGGTGGTACCTCCCAAAAAGATGGCCCCAAACAATGCTTCACCCCATCCGGTTAAGTCGGCCAGCTGATCGGCCGTACGGGTAAGCTTGGTGCCCGCGATCGCTATGATCAGGGTAGATACCAGGAATAAAATAATGGCTAATGATAATTCCATACGATGCTTTTGTGATCCGTAAATTTAATCATTCCAGATAAAACGCAAAAATGAAGTCTGAACCCGGCCAGTCCTCCGATACAAAATTCCTACAGATTCATTGGTTTTATTTGCAATAGGATTGAATTTTATGACCGCAACTTTGATCTTTTTTTTGTTAATAACTGTCAATAAATGAATGCGTAATGAACAAGAAAGTACTGATAACAGGATTGATGCTGATGCTGCTTGTGTCTTCATTCCAGACACACGCACAGGGACGAAAAGAAAAGTCTCCTTATCGTGTAACGGGAATAGTGATGGACGAGTCGACCGGCCAACCCATGGAATATGCCACTGTTACATTGTTAAATTACCCGGACAGCACGTTGGTGGGTGGTATTGCCACAGGGGTTGACGGTAAATTTGAACTGGGCTTTAAGACTTTTGGAAAATACATACTGAAAGTAGGATTTATTGGTTACGAACGATATTTTCGCAATTTTGAAGTCAATGAAAACACTTCAAACCGGACCTTCCAAGCCGGAGAGATCCTTATACATCCCCTCACCGCAAATATCCAGGAGGTTACAGTACGAGCCAATCAAAATGCCGTGGAGTACAAGATCGATAAGAAGGTGGTGCATGTACAGGAGCAATACACTGCTATTTCAGGAAATGCAGTGGATGTTCTTGAGAATGTGCCCTCGATACAAGTGGATATCGAAGGCAATGTGAACCTGCGGGGCAACAGCAATTTCACCGTGCTGATTGATGACAAGCCCACCGTGCTGGAGGCCAATGATGCCTTGCAACAGATACCTGCCGGCATGATCAAGGATATTGAGATCATTACCAACCCTTCAGCCAAGTACGATCCGGAAGGTACTGCCGGAATCATTAATATCATTACCAAAAAACGCACCCTGGAAGGGATGAGTGGTATTGCCCATTTAGATGTGGGTTTGGGCGATAAATATGGGGGCGACTTCCTTTTGAATTACCGTACCGAACATTTCAATTTTTATGGCGGAGCCGATTACACCGATCGTCAATATCCGGGTTCTGTGGAAGAACGCAATCGAAGTTATATCCAGGATACAACCTTTTTCCTGAATTCCGACGGCGATCGAACCCGCAATCGGCAACGCCTAAGCGGTCGGGTTGGTATGGAATGGTTTCCCAACGATAAGAACACACTGAGCATTAGTGCCCGATACGGGTCAAGAGGCGGGGAGCATGTGTCGACCACCACCTATGAGGAATGGAATAATTACAGCACCAATAGCTCCATTTATAGCAGCAGGGAAACGTCTGAAAGGGGCGGAGATTTTTTCGCCCTGAACAGCGAGTTTTCTCACCAGTTTAGTTCAAAGGATCATAAGCTGGATCTTCAGCTGATGTATTACCTGCGCGAGGGGGAAGACAACTCGGTGAACCTGCTTCGCAACAGTCAGGATGAAATCCGAAACGGTCAAAAGTCCCTGGAAGGTGGACCGGGCATGGGCATGAGATATCGCATCAATTATCAGCAGCCCTTTTTCAAGGCCTTCAATATTGAGGTTGGTGCCCAGGGGCGCTGGGGCGATTCGGAAGAATGGAATGAGATGTATTATTACAACACCACCAGCGACAGTTATGTGCTGCAGCCCAGGTTCAGCCACGAGTCCGACTATGCCAACAGCACTCATGCCGGATACGCCCTGGCCAAGGGCGAATGGAACAACCTGGGATACCAGTTTGGGGTACGTGGCGAATATACTTTTCGCGACATCAGGCTCCTAACCACGGGTGATCAATTCAGCATCGACCGTTGGGATTTCTTCCCTTCCGTGCATTTCTCCTATCAGCTTCCCGACAACCACCAGCTGATGGCTAGTTACAGTCGCCGGATCGACCGGCCGCGTGGCTGGTACCTGGAACCCTTTTTAACCTGGTCGGATGCCTACAATGTCCGCCGGGGAAATCCTAACCTGGTGCCCGAATACATCGATTCATACGAAATAGGTTATCAGAAAGAGTTTGACAGAAACTCCATCTCCGTGGAGGCTTACTATCGATCCACCGAAAACCGGATTGAACGTGTGCGAAGCGTTTACCAGGAAAACATCATGCTGCAGACTTTTGATAATGTTGGAACCGACTATTCTTTAGGCACTGAGCTGATGCTGAACCTCACACCGTTTGAATGGTGGGAGACGAGCCTGACGGGTAATTTTTATGAGTACCGCGTGAAGGGGCAGTTGAATGATGTGGATTTCGACCGGCACAGTTTCACCTGGTCGCTGCGCTGGGGACAGATATTCAACATCACCGATAATACCCGATTGCAGTTGAATCCATTCTATCAAAGCCCGGAGGTGGAAGCCCAGGAGAAGGAAGAAGGCTTTTTTGCCATTCACGGAGCCCTCCGCCAATCGTTCATGAACAACAAACTGAACCTGACTCTGCAGGTACGGGATATTTTTGGCACGGCCCGGTTCGAATCCGAAACCGATGGCATCGACTTTTATTCCTATCGCCTCTACCGGCATGAATCGCCCATCGTGATGCTGAACCTTACCTGGCGGATCAACAACTACAGGAACGGCCGCCGCAACACCCGGGGAGGTCAGGATATGGATTTTGATGAAGGGCAGGGGATGGAAGAATAATCAGGCAGGGCCCTGTCTTGGCAGGGCTCCTGTTGTTTTTTGGTTATTTGGGAATAATTTCCAATCTTTACCCTTCAAATAGAGGATTCATGGATAATACCACTCCCGAAGCGCTTGTCTTAACCACCCGGTTTAGTGTGACTTCTGCCGACACCGACATGTATACACGGCTTCGGCCCGGGGCAATGCTTAATTTTCTGATTCAGGCAGCCATACAATCGGCAGACTACCTGGGATTCGGGTTCAGGGGGTTGAGAAAGCATCAGCTATTCTGGGTGTTGAGTCGTCTGACACTCGAGATTTACCGGCCTTTGAAAGGGTACGAAGAGGTGGAAGTGGAGACCTGGGCGAAGGATGTGGAAAAACTGATTTACCTCAGGGATTTCATCGTTCGGGATGGGAACCGGCAGGTGGTGGCACGCAGCACTTCCGGGTGGCTGGCTATTGACTTAAAGACCAGGCGGCCGAAGAAGCTGGAAGGGGTCGAGGCAGAAATATTTGAAAGACTCAGGGATCGTCACAGCCTGGAGTACCATCCTGAAAAAGTCGGCAGCACCCAGGGTGGAGAGCTGTTTACAATTCATCCTGCCTATTTCGATTTCGATTTGAACAAGCATGTTACTTCCACCCGCTATCTTGACTGGATGATGGATACCTGGTCTTTTGATTTTCACCGCGAGCATTATCCCACCCTTATAAGCATCAATTATATGAAAGAAACCCGCCCGGGCGAACAGGTTCAGCTATACCGCCAGCAACTTTCAGAAAAAGAATACCTTTTTGAAGGGGTCCATGCCCATACCGGCAAGGATTCTTTCAGGGCAAGGATTGTTTTTTAAGGCCTTCCTCAGGGTAAAGAGAGTGGCTTGTTGTTCCTATTGATTTGCGGGAGAGAATTTCCGGCAAGTCGTTAACCTTTGGCTAGGACAGGGCCTGATCCAGGTCGTGCATCAAATCATCCGGATTTTCTATACCCACCGACAGGCGCAGCAGTGAGTCGCTGATTCCCTGCTTTTCTCTTTCTTCCTGTGTGAGGCCCTTGTGCGAAGTAAGGGCAGGCGAACAGATGGTGCTGTCGATGCCTCCCAGGCTGACGGCAGGGCGGATCAGTTCAAGCCGTTTTTGAAGATTGATGATGCTCTTGTCAACCGGCTCAAAGGAAAGCATGCCACCAAAACCTTTCATCTGTTTCGTTGCCACCTCGTGGCCGATATGCGACTCCAGCCCGGGATACCATACTTTTTGTATTTGCCGGTGCGATTCCAGGAAACGGGCCACCTTCATGGCATTTTCGTTTTGGGCTTTTACGCGTATATGCAGGGTTTTAAGGCTTCTTTCCAACAGGTGACAGACGTGTGCATCGAGGCTCCCTCCCAAATTCCTGGCCATCTCCCATATGCGGCCGATCTTTTCTTTATCCGAAACAACAGCCCCTGCTGTGATATCGCTGTGACCGTTGAGGTATTTGGTCGCGCTGTGTACCACAATGTCCATCCACCAGTCGATGGGGTTCTGATTGACCGGTGAAGCAAAGGTGTTGTCGATGATGCTCAGGATGTTTTTTGATTTGGCCAGCCGGGATACGGCATCCAGGTCGATGATCCGAAGAAGCGGATTGGAGGGCGTTTCAATGTATAATGCCTTGGTGTTCTCGCGGATCTCCTTTTCAAAATCTTCCGGATAGGTACTGTTCACAAGCGTATATTGGATCCCGAAGCGGTTCAGGTCTTTGAGAATGAAGTTGAGGGTGCCCCCGTACAGGGCGCCCTGGAAGATGACGTGATCGCCCTGGCTGAGGTACGTGTATAATGTGCTGGTGATGGCGGCCATCCCGGAGCTGAAGACCAGCCCTCTCTCGGCATTTTCCAGGGCACTGATTTTTTCGGCTACCGCCAGTTGGTTTTTGGTGTTGAAATACCGGGGGTATACAGGCACCTCTTTATCCAGGTATCCATAGGAGGTGGAGGGATAAAGGGGAGAGCTGGCTCCCTCATCTTCACGGTCGATGATGGTTCCGCTATGGACGCACAGTGTTTCCTTGGAATATCGATTCATACGGTTATTTTTTTATTAATATTTTGGCCATATGGAACCCCCATGCTCAACCATGTCTTTGTTGTGTAGGTTCCTGGATGGGGGAATACTTTGGAAGGTTAAAGTTTGTTAATTTTCATCAAATATCCAAACGAAGAGCAGTTAATACAAGCGGCTCGGATCATGGCCGGGCCAGGGATGACCTGAATTTTTCCCGGAAATCCTGGAGGGCTGCCTCCGTACCCATCGCTGTGACCAGATCGTTCATACGCAGGTAGGTGTCGCCGTGAGGTATCTCTACCCGTTGTCCCTGGCGAATAAGGATCAGCTCCCCATCCTTGTGAAAAGGAATCTCCTTCACCTGAAGGCCGTCTACCTGTTCATTGGTGACGGTGATATCTTCCAGGTGATAGTTCTCAAACGATTCCACCAGGGTATGATACGTGCTGGGCCTCAGGATAAGGCTTTCGATGGTGGTGGCCAACAGGCGGGTCACATCCAGGTATTCCACCTGCAGCCGCTGGAATTGTTTTTCGATGATGGAGCTGCTGCTTTTGCTGATGATCTTGGGATGCTGAAATTCTTCCTTCAGCATTTGGGTGATGCGTGTGTTTTTGAGCTCCGACTCGGTTACCAGCACCACATAATTGTGGGGCTGAAGGTTGAGGTCATAAAAGGTTTGTCTGTCAAAGCCGCTTCCGTAGTATACCTTCAGTCCTTTGGAGAGCATCTCGTTGTATCGTTTCCGGTTGTTTTCCAGCAGGATGGCATTCCTGCCATGCATCTTCAGCCGGCGGGCAAGCAGAACACCGGTGCTGCTTCCTCCGACAATGATCACCTTGTCGGTTTTCAGCATTTCGGTGGGTGAGATCACGTTATAGAGCAGGGGCGAGAGGATACAGGTGACCACTGCCATCAAAACGAAGGAGGCATTAACCCCGGGTGAGATGATGCCAAAATCAAGGCCTATCTTGGAAGCTGCAATAATCAGGCTTAGCCGGGAGGCCATAAGCAAACCTCCGGCAAAGGCTTTACGAAAACCAAAGATGCGGTGCCAGAGAAAACCCGGTATCAGCTTGATGGCAAAGAGGGCTACCAGCAACCCGGAGAGAAAGATCCAGGGTGAATTATCCATCCGGGCCAGGGCACTGTCATCAAAGTGAACGCCCACCATGATGAAGAACACAGGTATAAAAAAGCCATAGCTCATGCCGTCTAGTTTGAGCAAAAGGATAGAGCGCGATTTGTTGGTGAAGATCGACAGCAGCAGGCCGGCCAGAAAGGCCCCCAGCAGCATGATCTCTTTGCCTATCAACTGAGCCAGCACCACAAAAAGAATGATCAGCAGAAGCGTACCCCGGATCTGAATCTGTGAGGCTGCATGGGATAGTTGATAAGTGAGCCTTTTAAACAGGGTCTTTTGGGTTAGTTTCTCTCCCAGGCGATAAAAAATGTAGAAGAGGAAAAACAAACCCAGGATCAGGAATAGTTCGGGACGGAACCCGTGCTTCATGATGAAGGCAGTAAAGGAGAATAAGATGATGCTCAGGATGTCGGCAATGGCCGCCGAGGTTATTATCATCTGGCCAAACCTGGAATTAAGCTCATTGCGGCTTTTTAACACCGGCAAAATGATACCAACAGAAGTGGTGACCATTATCAGGGCAAAATACCAGGTGCTCTGGATAGGAATGACCAGGGAGAGCAGATGGGCACTAACGTATGACAGGAAAAGGGATATCAGGAAAAAACTCAGGCCTACCAGCAGGGGGTTGCTCAGGAAACGGCCCATGTTGAGTCTTCGCTTAGGAAAGGAAAGCAGGATCTGGTTGACATTAATTTCCAGTCCGCTGAGAAACATTAAAAACATGAATCCGGAAAGAGCCAAAAAATCCAGCGACTGGATGTGGCTCTCGGGAAAATGCGCGATCACAAATTTTCCGATGATATATCCCGCAAGGATTTCCGCGATGACCGTTGGCAGTTTCTGAATTTTGAGCAGGGATAGTACCACCGGTATCAGCCACGCCACAAAGGCTACAATGAGCAGCGGATAATATTCAAAATTGAACGATATGTTCAGTAAAAGCCTCATGGATGGAAAAATGCCTGTTCGTTCCGGATTTTTTCTTGTTCCTTTGTGTTTAAAAATAACAAAATATTTGTTCACACGATTCTCATATGGTTCGATTGTTTACCGATGGCAGTGCCAGCCCCCAACATGGCGCCGGTACATGGGCTGCCTGTATTGTTGATGACAGGGGGGAGCATGTGCTGAAGGGCCATGCCTGGCGTGTCACCCACCATGCCATGGAACTGGAGGCCATCCTGCGCGGCCTGGAATATATTTATGCCATCTATTCCCCGCAGCAACAAGTTCATGTTTATACCGACAGCGAATACGTGGTCCATCTTCCTGCCCGCAGAAGCAGGCTGGAAGCCAACAGGTTTTTGACACGCCGTGGAGCGCCGGTCAAAAATCTGAGCCGGGTGAAAAAATTGCTTGCCTGGCTGGATCATCATCCCGTGAGGCTTTTCCGGGTGGAGAGCCATAAGAAGACGGGCTACAGTGAGTCGACCGATTACAACAGAAAGGTGGATAAATTATCCCGGGAGCTGTTAAGACAAATAACCCGGGAGCACTAGGTCTGCCGGGTTATATACGGATGGGGGGGGGTGGAGCGTTTCGTTTAGTAGTATAGCAGCCAGGCGGAGAGCTCTTCCTGGTTCCTGAGCCTTTGAAGCTCGGTCTGGGCCTGGCTCTTGTTTTGGAATGAAGCATAGCTGACGGCATGCATGCCGTTGCGCTCGCCTATCATCTCTGCATCATACCCCTTGTCGACTAATTTTTTGCGGAAGTTTTCGGCATTTTCACGTTTCTTGAAACTGCCGGCTACGATGTAATACTTTTTTTCAGGGGCCGGGCTGGCTGTCTGCTGACGAACCTCCCTCTGCGGCTCGGATTGCTCCGCGCTTTCCCGGGCGTCTGATTGCTGTTGTGAGGAGGCTGCTGTCTGTTGTTTTTGTGTGGCCTGTTTGCTTTCGCGTTGTTCCTTTGTGTCTTTTCCGGAGGGTGTGGTCTGTTCCTGAGGGGCTTTGGCCATGTCTTTTTGGCCGTTGTCCTTTGAGAAAAGATCCTGCACGGTATCAAAGTTCAGCATGGCCCAGATGAAGATCACTGCAATGGGCACACCGATGGCAATGGAAAGGACAAGCCCGCGGTTGTTTCCTTTCTCTGGTTTCGCGGTTGTTTTCTTTCCCCCGGATGGTGGTGGCGGAGGTGTCTTTGCTCGCGGGGGCTTCCCTTTTGAGGTGCCTGCTGAAGGGGAGGTTCCCGATGCTTTTCCTTGCTGCTCCATAGATGCTGATGAGGGTGTAGAGGATGCCTTTCCCTGCTGCTCCTTAGATGATGAGGAGGGTGTGGAGGATGCCTTGGGAGAACGGGTTTTTTCCTGAGCAGGCTCCTTTTCCTGAGCAGCCTTTTCATTGATGGTTTTGGCAGCGTTTTTTGATTCTTTTGGCGGAGCTGCTTTAGGCGCCCTGGGAGATTCCTGAGCCTCTGACGACGAATACACCTTGAATTGAACCTTGCCCTGGTCATCCATGTGAAACTCACCCAACTCTTCAATGGTATAGACCCCGTCCTTTTCTACTTTTTCCTCTATATTGCGGATGTACTCGTTGATCTTGTTCATAGCCCCCTGGGTGTCACCACCTTCTTGCTTGATGATGTGATTGACCAACAGTTCATCATTAAATTTTAGAAACGGACTGAAATATATGTCGTCAATCTTATCAGAGAGGTTTTTTTTGTTTTTGTTCTTGGAGGTGGCCCTGAGTAGAAAGGCCCCGAAATTGGGAATGATCACCCGGTTGTTGGTTGCAATCAGCTCTTTTATATATTCATCAAGCATAATGCAGGATATTTGGGGTTATAACAGTATCAAAGATAACAAAAAATCGTATTAAATTAAAATACATTTATTTAGTAAATGGATTATTTTATATGTTTGCTATGCTTGAGCTTTTCATTCAGACTCTATAAATATTCCGGTTATAAGGTCTGTTGATCCTTATTCCCGGCGAGTCTTTATTCTGAAAATCATTGGAAGGGAACGTGTATGCGGCATCTAGTTTGGTTTGTTCTTCTTGTCTTTCCTTTGCCTGGTTTTGCTCAGGATACCACAACAAATGCCACATTTATTGGAGTAAAGCCTCAGTATGGTTTTATCATACCCCATTCCAGGGCGATTCGTGAAATCAGCAGTTCCAGACCATGGGGGATTTCCATGGATTATGGCTGGGTGTTGGCCCGGGAAGAAGACTGGCGGAGATGCAACTGCTATTCAAGGGCCGGGTTTTCCCTTTTCCATGTTAACTATGCCAATCCGGATGAACTGGGCACATCCACCAGCCTGATCATGTTTGCCGAGCCTTTTTTCAATTATGGAGGTGATTGGATGACCTCCCTGAGAATGGGTGTAGGAC
>Ga0102925_1001070_pt1 | contig 15035 bp, 18 predicted proteins | sample SalPonR1_A_D1_MG_FD_78216 | JGI IMG/M metagenome (GOLD analysis project Ga0102925, IMG submission 78216) | Salt pond soil microbial communities from South San Francisco under conditions of wetland restoration - Salt Pond MetaG R1_A_D1_MG | ecosystem: Environmental > Aquatic > Marine > Intertidal...
CACACTTTATGGCCTCGGGGCCGGCGTATGGACCCGCGATGCGCATCAGCTTTACCAGGTGCCGCGTGCCATCAAAGCGGGGCGTGTGTGGGTGAACTGCTATCACACCTATCCCGCTCATGCAGCCTTTGGCGGATATAAGAAGTCGGGCTTTGGCCGCGAGAATCACAAGATGATGCTCAACCATTATCAGCAAACCAAGAACATGCTGATTTCTTACGATAAGAAAGCGATGGGCTTCTTTTAAAAAGAGCCATAATCAATCTCCCGGCTCACTGTGGCCGGGAGTTATTTCCAAAAAATAAAAATGAGAGGATATCTATGTTACCTAAAACAATGAAAGCGGCTGTAGCGCGGGAGTTTGGAAAAGAATTACAGATAGAAGAGGTACCGGTGAAGACCCCGGGAGAAGATGAGATATTAGTGAAAGTTAAATCGAGCGGTGTCTGCCATACCGACCTGCACGCCATTGATGGTGACTGGCCCGTAAAGCCAAACCTCCCCCTTATTCCGGGACACGAGGGCGTTGGATATGTTGCGGCTGCAGGTAAACGCGTGAAAAACGTGAAGGAAGGAGATGCGGTGGGAGTGCCATGGCTCTACTCAGCATGTGGCACCTGCGAGCACTGTATAACCGGATGGGAAACACTATGTAACGAACAGGAAAATGCAGGATACAGCGTTGATGGCGGGTACGCCGAATATGTAATCGCTGACCCCAGGTATGTGGGACACCTTCCCTCAAATGTAAACTTTACGGAAATGGCCCCCATCCTTTGTGCGGGCGTTACAGTTTATAAAGGCCTGAAGGAAACGGAAACAAAACCCGGCGAATGGGTTGCTATATCCGGCATAGGCGGCCTCGGCCATCTTGCCGTACAATACGCCAAGGCGATGGGCATGCACGTTGCTGCGATTGATATATCAGACGACAAACTGGACCTGGCAAAACGTCTCGGCGCAGATCTCACCGTCAATTCAGCTGAACAGAATCCAGGCGAATATCTTAAAAAAGAGACCGGAGGCATGCATGGAGCCCTGGTAACTGCAGTCGCTCCCCAGGCTTTCTCTCAGGCGTTAGGCACACTGAGAAGAAAAGGCACCCTGGCAATGAACGGCCTGCCGCCCGGCAGCTTTGAGCTGGATATCTTCAATGCAGTGCTAAACAGAATTACAATCAGGGGATCGATTGTAGGAACCAGAAAAGATCTCCAGGAATCAATTGATTTTGCAACTGAAGGTAAGGTAACATCAAATGTTCACTCAGCCGGTATTGATGACATCAACGGTGTGATTGAGGATATGAGAGCAAATAAAATTGAGGGCCGCATGGTTCTCGATATCGCCTGACTGGAATCATAAGAAGCTATAACAAAGGCTCAGAGCGCACTGAATGTTGCCTCTGAGCCCATAACTTTAAAAATCGGCTGAATATGCCAGTAAAACGAGTTTTAATTACCGATGACGCTAAAGAAATCATGGATACTCTGCGCGAAAAGCACGGTGAACTTATGTTCCACCAAAGCGGCGGGTGCTGCGACGGATCCTCACCGATGTGCTACAAAGCCGGCCAGTTTCGCGTAGGCAAAAGCGATGTTAAAGTCAGTGAGGTGTATGGCGCCCCGTTTTATATGGCAAAGGATCAGTTTAAATACTGGCAGAATATGCAGCTCACCCTCGACGTAAAAGAGGGCCGCGGATCGAGCTTTTCGATTGAAATACCGCTGGGTGTGCGGTTTTTAATAAAATCGAAAATGTTTACAGAGGAGCAGCTGCAGGATCTTGAACCGGTGGAATAAATTCTGGCGCAATAATTACAACCCCTCCTTCTTTTGAATGAACCCTGCTTTAAGTTAAAATGCCCCGGCCGGCTCCTTATTTAAGTTATGGCCGAAGCTGCCCGATGAGTAAGGGAACTGCAACTTATGCACTTGGCATGCAATCCTGTTATTTGTTGCCGGCATATCACATTTGCTGCAATGATTCATCGGTTAAACAACATTCATTATCTTGATGTCGCCAAACGGTGGTGGCTGACTGTTGCCCTCATTCCGTTTATTGCCAGCCATCTTCACCAGGCCTACTGGACGCTCCGGTACAATATCTTTTTCAGCTACAACTACGACTTTCCCTTTCCTGTGAATATTGAGAACATCATCGTTCGAAATTTTCTCCTGATCGTACATGAAGCAGGCCATACGTTCACCGCAATCTTAGGCAACCGCACCATCACTATTCTCGGCGGCTCGTTTTATGAAATCCTTCTGCCCCTCATTATCCTGGCATATCTTCTGTTCAACAAATTTATCAAGGGATCCCAGCTGGGATTCTATCTCGCAGGATCGGCATGGCTGAGCGTTGCATTTTATGCCGCTGATGCAAGTGCTCGCCAGCTGCCACTGATTGGAAACCTGGGTGATTCTGCACACGACTGGGGGAACCTGCTTACCGGTTGGGGCCTTTTACAATACGATACAACTATCGGTGTTGTATTTGCGCTGACAGGTACCGCTTGCTATGCCGCCGCTTTGTCGGTGCCCTTCTGGATGAAGACATATGAAGAAGCGGATATAGAGTTGGACCTTTGATCTGCTGGTAATTTTGTGAAAATCAGCTTATTAAAATAATCGATAACGAATCGAGCGCGCCTCAAACCATATCACCAGGTTTGAGCTACGCCAAATACTGTTTTAAGAAACCTGATTAACCAAACATGTTATGGAATTCGCGTCGCCTGCCATGCAACTGCACGCCACTGGTTATCTCTGTTCATAAATGTTCCCGTGTTGTAATATCTCGTAACCTCCACGCTGTCTGCCGTTTCCAATGTTCCGACAAGCTGGAACGCCACCACAGCTGCATCATCATAGACGTTGATCTGAAGGTCTTCATATCCATACTGCGGTGCCGGCTCATCTGATGAATTTTCTTCATTTTCAGTCCCAAATCCCGCCATAATATTATTCTTGCCAAATCGCTCACCTGCCGAGGATGTGTAGATCAGATCTTCAGCCCAGAAGCGCTCGTGCACTTCTGCACTATTTTCTGAAGCTCCCAACAAAAAGTTGTCAAGCAGCTGCTCAAGTTCAATCTTGGCTGTTTCGGCACTGGTTGAGTTCGTCTGGCTCTCCGAACAGGAGATCATTAATAATAAAGTTAGAGCGGGCACGAGGTACTTCATTGAGTCGGAATTTGTCTAAGAGTTGAGGATTGATAAAGAATATGATAAGAATAAACAGCTTTTAAAAAGCGAATCTACAGGCATCAGGCCTGCTCACGAAATGCAGCCAGAGCATCTACCACCTCATCAGGCGGACGAATAGGCCGGCCGTCATTCATAAATACAGATGTAACAACACCTTTCAGCATCAACTCTTCGTCCGGCAGCCTGTAAATATCCTGGTCAAAAATAAATCGAACGTGTCCCTTTTGGCGAACCCTGCTTCTGACAACAAATGAATCATCCCCAACCAGCGGGCGCTTATATTCAAGCTCAATCTTGTGAACCACAGCATCGACCCCGCCTGCATGCAGACCGTTAAAATTGATGCCCATCTTCTTAAGGAACTGGTGGCGTGCATGCTCAAGATAGTTTTGATAAACGGAGTTATTCACCACACCCTGGGTATCCAGCTCGTAGTCGCGCACTTCTATCTCGAAGTCAAAATCGTAATCTTTCATTATGTAACCGGATTAAAAAGAAACTATTCCACAACAACATACAACAGAAATGCCAAATAAGGAAAATCACTGGATCAGAGCCTCATCACAAACGGCCCGCTACATCTGTTTGATTAGTATTTTCTTAAAAAGTAATTCTGATCACTTAATTGTAGAGTTTCTCGAATGATTTTTGTAATTAGGCCGATGATTAAGAGTAAAAAACAATAATTTATAAAGAGATCTATGATGGCTAATAAACTAATTAAGGGTGGCGCGCTGTATCTATTAATTTCACTTTCAATCCTGACACTTCCACCGGTTTCTGGTGCTCAGGACATTGCAAAATCGGCAACCGACCGTGATATTGACTTAAACCTCACGACACTATCATACCTGATTGATACACCAGGCGAGACTATCAAAAAGCCTGAATTCATTCTGATTCAGGAAACGTCCGACGATAACGATGACAGAAACACCACTTCACTGACGGTCGGATACATTGACGACGAGTTTTTAATTGCAACAGACGAGGGCAGCGACCAGTTTTACTTTGTGGGTGAAACAGCGGGAGCCATGATCAGCGGCAAAGGAGCAAATCTTATGTTTGCTTACGGAAACGCTGACGCTAATGGCAGCGATGGAGAAATCAGAAGTCTTGCTGCAGATTTGAGTTTCGGTGGAAACGTACACCTCTTCCGAAATTTTCTTCAGCTGCCCGTCAGCATTTATGTTCCTATACGTTTGAATGCCGGCTATAGAAATCTTTCACTTGTTGATGAAGAGGATGCGCTTCACCTTTTACAGGCCGGAATTGGAGCGGGTGCCGGTGCAAGTCTGCGCATTCCGACGGGTCTGCCTGTGCTGCGTGATAACCTTACCGGATTTGCATCGCTTGTCAGAAGCGTGGGCGGTTTGGGGGAACTCTCATCCACTGTAGCAGATCAGGCCGGGGCCAATGATGAAAGCGCAATCAGCGGTATCCGTCTGATGCAAAATACCGACCTGAATATTGAGGCGAAATTTGAACGGCTTCTCGGTGAAAATACCGGCGTAACCGTTGGACTCACCATCCGCTGGCAGTCATGGACCGAAGAGAAAGCCGATGAGTTTTTACAGTTGTTCGATGTAGTTACCGGTCAGCAGGAGAATCTGACAGAACGGGGCAAGCAGACATTTCTAAGGGTAGGGATTAACTGGTAATACCCCATAAGATTTTTCTGATTAAAATTAGAGATATGCCGTGCCAGGCACGGCGTCTCCTGTTCTTTCAGAACTATCAGAAGCAACCAATGTGATGCTAATAAGCATGATATCAACAGGTCGCAGCCCGGTGAGTCCGCTATATCCTGGTTTTAATACTTTACAACTTCAACCAAAGATGTCCAGGGCTCTTACAAATCCTCTGTCGTTTCATCGGTCAGAATTCGCTCAGGTTTATCAAGTGCAAGTCCTTCCATAAGCGCATCATAATCGGTGATGTCTTTCGGCAGAATAATCTGGTTTCCATCTTTTCCAAGGCCTTCGAGTACCGTCAGGTATTTCTGCTTGAGCTGCAAATCCATCGCCTCTTTACCTTTCGGCTGCGACAGCGCATCGGCTACTTGCTCTATTGAGACGGCCGTTGCCTCTGCAATTGCCTCGATCTCCTGGGCCCATCCTTCGGCTTCGTTAATCCGGCGCTGCATTTCCGCTTCTGAAATATTCACGATCTCCGCACGGCGTCCCTGGGCATCATTCACATTCGAATCGCGAACACCCTCCGAGGTAGCAATGACTGCACGGCGCTCTCGCTCGGCCGTCATCTGCCGCTCCATCGCTTTCTGTACCGTTCTGGGCGTATCTATATTCTTAATTTCATATCGATGTACCTGAATGCCCCAGAGCCGTTCCACATCTCCCAGCACACGCACAACCTCTTTGCTCATCTTGGCTCGTTCTTCAAAGGTTTCATCTAATTCCATCTGCCCGATCACCGACCGCGTGGTTGTTTGAGCCAGCTGAACGGCAGCATAACGGTAATCAGTAATGCCATAGCTGGCGTTCACCGGATCCACAACGCTTATATAAAGCACTCCATCAACCTCAACCTTCACATTATCCTTGGTGAAACATTCCTGCGGCTCAACTTCAATCGTCTCTTCACGCAAATCCTGCTTGTATACCACTTTGTCTACAAACGGTATGAGGGCGTGAAATCCGGGGCCCAGGGTTCTCTGGTAGTTGCCCAGACGTTAAACAATATGCGCATACTGGTTGGGAACAAGGCGAAGTGCCTGCAGGAACTTAAATGTAAGATAGATGGCAAAAGCAGCAAGAATAACCTGGCTTAAAATTTCGATAGCGTCCATTAGTTTCCTCCTTTTGAATTTGTTTCGGCTGAAGCGGTCCGGTTGTTTTGCGTGTGTTTTTGAAGAGTGCCAACACCTTCAAAAAACGTTTTCAGGTTAGCCGTTTCAGTTGGAAGAACCGAGACGTTGGTTTTCTTTACAATCTTACCGAACTGGTCGATATACTGTTCTATCAGCTTTGTTTTTACAGCAAGTTCACCTCCCGGTTTTGCCACGGCTAATGCCACCCGCCGGATACCGTTGGCTGTTGCGGTAGCCACCAGTTCAATTTCTTTAGCACGGCCTTTAGCCTCGTTGATTCGGCGCTGTCGCTGAGCTTCCGAAATCAGAATCTGGCTTTTCTGTTCACCCTCTGATTCATTTATCCGTGCTTCACGGAACCCTTCAGAATTTGTGATATCGGCTCTCTTCTTACGCTCTGCCTCCATCTGTTTTTCCATGGTGTCCACGATGTCGTTGGAGGGACGAATATTCTTGATTTCATAACGCATCACCTTAATCCCCCACGGATCGGCAGCCTCATCAATCTCCTTTACGATATTCTCATTCATCTTTTCGCGCTCAGAAAAGGTATCATCAAGCGTAATTTTACCAATCTCGCTCCGCATGGTGGTTTGCGCCAGGTTCACCGACGCCGCTATATAATTAGAAATTCCGTAGCTGGCCCTGTAAGAATCCATAATCTTGATATAAACCAGTCCGTCGACCGACACTTCAATATTATCTTTGGTGATACATGTCTGGCTCGGTACGTCAATCACCTGCTCACGCATCTCCTGGTGATAGGCTGCCCGGTCCACAAAGGGTATCATAAAATGAAATCCCGGGGTAAGTGTTTTTTTGTATTTACCTAGCCGCTCCTGAATGACCTCCTCTCTCATCTCTACAATGATGAAAAGCCGAGTTACGACAAAAAACAAGATGACAAACAGGATTAATAGTATTGTCCAGCCCATAGTTAGTTTCTGCTTTTATTTCTGATTTGCTGTTTAGTTGGTTCCCGGATGCCTTCAGCTTCAACAATCCAGGTAATATTTTCGCGAAAACGGATTCTCACTTTTTCGCCCGCCTTTATGGTACCCTCAAGAGATTTTGCTCTCCACGATGTACCATCGAAACGGATTTTTCCGGAATTGTCGTAATCGTTAACCTCTTCAATCACTTCCGCAATCTGGTCCATCGCCTCATAGTCTTCGTCGGCATATTTAAAAGAGCTTTCAGGTTTTAAATATTTCTTCACAAACGGGCGAATGGCAATTGTTAATCCTACCGATAGTAACAGCCAGGCCGCGACCGAGCCGCCGGCGCTTGTCAATATGTCGAAAAACCGAAGGAATCCAACTACTAATCCGCTAAAACCCAGAAAAAACGCAACACCGCCCGGAACTGCGAATTCAAGCAGCATCAGTAACAGGCCTCCGCCAAGAAAAATCCAAGTCAGAATTTCTGCGTCCATACAGGTCAGAATAGATTGATGTTTTTGCTTAAATAGGAATTTGTACGATTAAAGTCTACAAAAGTTATTTATTTTAACAGTCCTTTAAACGGGCACTACTTTAACCTGTTGCGACTTCACAATTACATCTTGTTCGGTTAAATAACAGATAAACATTCAACTTTTTTAAGGAAATACAGATTTATGACAAAAGCAGAAATGGAACTAAAACAGGGTACAATGACCATCGAATTCTACGATGATGATGCACCCGGAACAGTTGAAAACTTTGTATCTCTCGCTAAAAAAGGGTTTTACGACGGACTTACATTTCACAGAGTCATACCAAATTTTATGGTACAGGGCGGCTGCCCCGATGGCACCGGACGTGGCGGGCCGGGCTACACAATCGACTGTGAACTCGACGGGGATAAGCAATATCACGAACGTGGGGCACTTTCAATGGCACACGCGGGACGCGATACCGGCGGATCACAATTTTTCATCTGCCATAACCGCGACAACACGGCTCATCTCGACGGCAATCACACCGTATTTGGAAAGGTTGTTGAAAACGTTGACCTGATTGATCAGATCAAACCGAAAGACGAGATCAAAAAATTGCGGATTTTAGGCGACGAAGAGTAACCAAAAGGGATCTTTGGCAGACGTGATGAGAGCTCGTCTGCCTCTTTTCCGAATATCTATATTACATATTTTCCGCCTCATCAGCCAGGGCCAGCACAGCGCTTGTATACAGCTCGCTTGGGTTATAGCGGAATACAGCCCGGTCGATGCTTCCGGTTCTTTCTTTAAAATAGGCCAAATAGTTACCTACAGACATGATGTTATTATTCATGTCAAAAATATCATCGCCTACCCACCATTTGTTAATGGAGTAAGGGATGAATTGAGCGAATGACATTGCGCCTGCATAGCTCGATTTCAGCTCGAACACATCTATTTCGTTTCTGGTTACAAACTCGATCAGCTCCTTCAGCTGCGCCCGCGCAAAATCAGCGCGGTAATCCACGGCATACATCGACACGTAGGAGTTAAAAGGGTTGTAGCTGCCGATATTCTGTCCATAGTCAGACTCAATTCCTATAATCGCAGCAATTACATATTTCGGTATTCCATACTCCTGCTCAGCCTTTTCAAGTTGAACCCTATTCTCTTCTATAAACGATGATATACGTGCTCTTTTATCATTGAACCCAAGTACGCCTTTATACTCTTCCAGGTTAAGCGTGCGCCGTTCAGCTGAATTCCTGAACCGGTCGCCGATTCCCTCATATACCTCAAAGCGGGAATCGCTCAGCATCTGATCGATACTCATTCCGTTTGACTGAAAATATTCTTTCAGCTCATTAAGGCGCTGTTCATACTTCTTATTGTCTTCAGGATCAGCATAAGCGGTAGCAGGAATTGCCGTGATAAGAAGAATAAGCGCGGTAAAAAAGAGGGATGATATTGATCTGTACATGGGGTTTTTCAGTTATTTTAGTTGCTTCTGCACGTTATAAAAAAAATCCGTCGTTGAAAAGTGCCGTCTTGTTAAATTTATTTCATGCAAATAACGAGCCATCTGCTATGGTTAATGCCTGATCTGAGTCATTAACCCTCATTGGCATTGAATAAAGATAGCGTTAAAGGCCACGGCCATTTGTTTGCCCGGGATTTTATTAGCGCCCGGAAAAACTTTCCCGGCCAGACAGAAGTATTGGCATCTCCATTCTGAAATATTACATGTCCCCTTTGGAGGCTATCCTGTACCAGCGGAAATCGGGCTATTTAGTTTTTTCAGAGTAGTAAACAAAGAGAACAATAATAAAAATGCCGGGAATCATCATCAGCCAGCTACCGGCTGTAACTCCAACTCCCAGCACGGCTGAAAGATAGGGTGCTGAGTAGACAAGTGCGGCACAGACCACCATCAACCCAAAACTTAGTGGCATCCTGTATTGGACCTCCATCACACGCTTGCTATAAACGCCCAGCACACATGCCATTACGCCATAGCTGGCGAGTGTTGCTGCAGCGGATCCCATCATACCAAAATAGGGAATGAGTGCCAGGTTAGCCGCAAGCGTGATACCGGCTCCCATGAGCGTAATCTTGTAGAGTACTGATGTTTTCTCTTTGATGAAGATGCCCGATGAGAAATTGATATACCATCCCTGGAACCAGTAAGCGAGCAGTAACAAAGGTACAATCTCAAGACCCACCCAATAGTTGCTGTTGATGAGTGTAGCATTAAGAACAGGAACCTCAATGGCTACAATCTGATTCCGGAACAGCGACACAACAAGAAAAGCAACGGCTGCAAATGCATTGAAGTAGACAAAAGCCCGCCCAAATAATCGGGCCGAGTCACTGTCCTTCGAATACCTCATAAAAAACGGCTGCCACGCCATGCGGTACATTTGAACCATCAGCAGCATAAACACCGCAAGCTTATAGCATGCGCTGTAAATTCCAACGACATCCTCCGGTGATATTCCGACTCCATACAGCCTTTCCGACACGGCAGGATCCATCGAATTGAGCAAAAACCGATCGAGCATTTCGTTGGTGGCATGCCCCAGACCCGCAGGAATAAAGGGAAGCCCGAAACTGAAAATGGTGCCGACCCATTTCTGCGACCACTCCCCTTTCCAGAGATCTGCGGTGATCGCCCATATCAGTCCTGTGATGATAACCGATGCTACGAGATTAGCGATGAACACAGCCTCGATACCGTAATCGAGACTGAGTATCAGGTAGAAGTTCAGCGCAACATTAATGATGACATGCAGCGTCTTGAGAATGGCAAACTGAATAGATTTACGAACGAGTCGAAGCTCGGCAAACGGAACAATGGCGAGCGTATCGAACCAAAGTATACCCAGCATCATAATGTAGATTCCCGATGTGCCGCTATCGAGGTTCATAGCCGACAGGGCAACAGGCATAAGGAGCCAGAGCAGTACCACTGCCACGGTTGACACAGCGAGCAGCGAGAGCTGGATCGTTTTAAAAATATTGGATGCCTCTTTGCGGTCTTCGGCGTACCGCAGATAGGCCGATTCCATCCCCATCTGCAAAATGACGTTCAGGAAGGTGATTGCGGCATAAACAAGACTTACAATACTGTACCTGGCCGTGGAAAAAACATCTGTATGAAACGGAACCAGCAGATAGTTGATAAAACGGGCTACCACATTGCTGAACCCGTAGATCACAGAATCGCTGAACAGCTCTCGAAGTTTACTCACTCAGCCCCTCTGCCTGAGATGTTTTACAGCCTCAACTCCCAGGTGATAACTATAATCACCAAACCCTGTAATAATGCCATCCATCATTTTACCTGTAATTGATGTCTCCCGAAATGCTTCCCGGGCGTGAATATTCGACAGGTGAACTTCAACTTTGGGAATTGTCAGAAGTTCCAGTGCATCTCTTATAGCTACCGAAGTGTGCGTAAAACCTCCCCAGTTGGCAATCAGTGCGTCAGTTCCATCATCACGCGCGGTGTGAATTGCGTCGATGAGTTCTCCTTCATGATTGCTCTGTACGAACGTAAATGCAACATCAGGATTTTCGTCCGAAAGCCCGGATTCGATATCAGCCATCGTAACTGATCCGTATGTATCTTTATCTCGATCACCCAGTAAGTTGAGATTGGGGCCGTTTAAAACAAGTATGTTCATAGTTCAACTCCACCAGTAATCGTAGCAGCCAGCTCCTTCATCTCCTCTTCGCTGATATCAACAGAGTGTCCCAGCGAAACTTTCTGAGTTGTTTTATATATCGGCACCAGGTGTATATGAGCATGCGGCACCTCAAGCCCCTCTACAATAATCCCTGTCCGTATTGGAGATAGTGTTTTGTCAATAGCTGCAGCGATTTTCTTTGCGAAAACCATCGTATCGGAGAGGAGAGTATCAGGCAGGTCAAATATGTAATCAACCTCTTTCTTTGGAACCACCAGTGTGTGACCTTTGGCAATAGGATTTATATCTAAAAATGCGTAGTGCGTCCTGTTTTCAGCAATTTTGTAGCTGGGGATGTCTCCGTTTATAATCTTGGTGAACAAAGTAGCCATAATATTAAACTTTTTTATTTGTTAAGGAATGTTGGTCAGCTTACTTTCTGTTTGTAATGTATCAAACACCAAAAGCTTATGCAGGTTATTCCTGCAAAATTTAAGAAAAAAGTTTTTCGTTCTATTTGATTTTGAGATCGTCATCTCCTTATCTTTGGAATCTTTGAAGGATTTGACGAATCGGTAGCTCAGCTGGTAGAGCAACGGCCTTTTAAGCCGTGGGTCGAGGGTTCGAGCCCCTCCCGATTCACACATTTTTAAGAATCTCTCTTGATTAACCCTTATCGGCTGATACCCGGTAGGGGTTATTTTTTTGCCTCACCCACAAAAACAGTCTGCCTCTCTCGCACGATCTAATCTAATTTGTATATTTGGCGATTCTGTGGTTGTTTAAACTCTGTATTTACGCTAATTTTCCGTTCGCAACTGATGTACGCTCTATGAATACCAAACACTTATTCCCACTCTACTGGAAAAAATCTGTCCTGGTCAGTTTACTGATCGGGTTTTTTGTATTGTGGTTTCTTTTTTTCGATACGTACAGCTTAACAACCCGCTACCAGCTGGAATCGCGAAAAGATGAGCTTATAGAGCGAACAAAGGAGCTCGAGCTGAAAACGGACGAACTGGAGAAAAAGATCGAAGAGCTAAAAGACAATCCCGATCTTCTCGAAAAAATTGCGCGAGAAGAGTACGGCATGCGTAAACCCGGCGAAACAGTCTATCGGGTCAATCCAGCCAAATAGGCAATTGTCTCTACTCGTCATCCCTATTTTATGTATTTTCGCAACAATCCTGCAATTAATTGATTTTCAATGGTTTCTATTGGTATTGATTTAGGTGGAACGAACATTAAAATCGCGCTTGTAGACCAAAAAGAAGGGTTCATCGATTCAATATGTATTCCTACCCGTGCTGAGCTCGGCAAAGATCAAATTTTTGATTCAATAAAAGAACAAGTTTCTGAATTGATTTCAAAAAACAAGGCGAAACCAATGGGTGTTGGAATGGGCTTGCCCGGCATGGTGAGCCTCGATCGCCGAACCGTGAATAACCCACCAAATCTGCCGGGCTGGAAACGGGAAGATGTTGCCGGTGAAATAGAAGAACGCCTAAACCTGCGCTGTATAATCGATAACGACGCCAATTTAGCAGCTCTTGGATCTGCCAGGTTTGGCGTTGCAAAACCGATCGACAGCTTTATCATGATCACACTGGGAACAGGAGTCGGCGGCGGCATTATCTATGAAAATAAAATCTATCGGGGTACAACCGGCTCAGCCGGTGAACTTGGCCACGTCATTATTGATTATCACGGTCCGCTCTCAAACAGCAATACGCGCGGCGGGATTGAAGCCTATCTTGGCCAGCGGTTTTTAAGCCGGTTTGCGGCCGACATTATCAATCAGCAGCCCGACAACCCCCTCTACAAAGAGTTTCATAAGGACTTTAACCTCCTGGAGCCGGTTGATCTGACCCGTGCAGCCAACAAAGGAAATGACCTTGCCATCGAGATTCTGAAGAAATCAGGCGAAAAACTTGGGTTTGCAATCGTAAATTATATCCATATCCTCGATATACGCAAGATTGTGGTTAGCGGAGGCGTTGCAAAGGCAGGAAAATGGATCCTGGATCCTGCAAAGGAGACGGCAAAGAAACTTTTAATGCCGCCCTTCCTTGATGGATTCGACATCATTTATGAATCCCTTGGCAATGAAGCTGCGCTCCTTGGAGCGGCAAGCCTTGCTTTTGAAGAACTGAGTTGATCTACTTGCGTTTATGCAGCACCCCATATCATTTATATTCTTTTGTCTGGCCGTATGTTTGGTTTGGGGTGCCGGGTCGGACAGAGCTTATGGCCAGGTAACGGCGGACACTCTTCGATCTGTAATCCCCGATACACTCGATACTGTTTCTCAAGACACCACCGATACAGGGCTGTCTGGCCGGCCAACAGATTTTGACACAAGTGGCAGTGCTCCAGAACTTTCGCAACAGGGACAGCGCCCCGGTGTCCAGGGAGCTCAACAACAGGCCTCCGGGGATATTATAACCTTCCAGGCGAGCGACTCACTTATCTTCAGTTTCCGTGATCAGCGTAAAGCATTTCTATATGGATCTGCGGTGGTAGAGCATGAAAGCGGCACCCTTGAAGCCGGTGCCATTGAAATGGACCTTAACCTGAACCAGGTAGAAGCCCGTACCCAAACACCCGGCGACACTCTCTCCTACCCCATTTTAAAACAGGAGAGCCGCGACCTGAAAAGCACACGAATTCTCTTTAATTATGAAACCGGAAAAGGAAAATTTGAAGTTGCCGAAGTTCAGGTAAGTCAGGGCCATTTGATAGGCACCAAAATCAAAAACGTCTCTGAAACGGAAGTATTTGTAGAAGATGGGATCTACTCCAGCTGTCCTCCCGATCACATGACCTACTATATTCGGGCAGAACGGATGAAGGTGGTGGACCAGGAGGAAATATTCTTTACCAACGCCCGCCTGTATATTCTTGATATTCCCTACCCGATTGTTTTCCCATTCGGATACGTGCCGGGAGGACTCGGTATTGAGCAGAAACAATCGGGACTGCTTGAGCCAACATATCTTTTCCAGAATACCGGCTCCCGCGGACTGGGTCTTCAGAACCTGGGCTGGTTTCAGTATTTCAATGACAATATTGTAGGGCAGGCATCAATTGACCTGTTTACTTCCGGTACATTTTTCAGTAACACGCGTATGCAGTACAGGAAAACGGACAGTTTTTCAGGTAGTGTTAATATTGGATATTCCCGTGAGCAGGGTCTTGAGCCAACCGATCTTGATTTTGCACAAACCGTTAGTAAGCGGCTCAGCATCACTCACGATCAGGAGCTATCTCCGTATGCCAATCTGAATGCCAATATCAACCTGAATACATCCAATTATTTTCAGCGAAACTCGCTTGATATCGATGAGAGGGCTCAAACAAGCAGTACATCACGGATATCATACCGCTATAACCATCCTGAAGGCAACTATAACTTCTCTGTCTCCACTAACCTGAACCAGCAATTCAATACGAACGTAACGCGGCTGACCGGACCCAATATGAATTTTTCGATGAGGCAGTTCTCACCCTTTGAGTCCAGCCGAACAGGGTCTGCTGAACAGCGGTGGTACGAAAAAATATCAGTCAGCTACAATAATAACTTTAGCAGTAATTTTAATTTCACCCCGGTAGCAAGGGATTCTGCACAAATTAACTGGTTTGAAGCACTGCTCGACCCATCCAAGTATCGTGAGGCCACCGGGGATGATGAGCATATCCAGTTTGGTTTCGTCCAGCGGGCACAGGTGAGAGCCGGCCAGCTCATACCGAGCCAGTTTCTTAATGTAGGGGCCAACATCAGCTATAACGAATACTGGTATCCTTCCACCACTAGCCGGGAATTCAGTGAGGAGGAGAATGAAATTATTGAAACAAAAGAGAGTGGTTTTGCTGCCGCCCGGGATTTCAATA
>Ga0102925_1001072_pt1 | contig 15021 bp, 11 predicted proteins | sample SalPonR1_A_D1_MG_FD_78216 | JGI IMG/M metagenome (GOLD analysis project Ga0102925, IMG submission 78216) | Salt pond soil microbial communities from South San Francisco under conditions of wetland restoration - Salt Pond MetaG R1_A_D1_MG | ecosystem: Environmental > Aquatic > Marine > Intertidal...
ATACGAAAGATATTTAAATTAGCTTATAGTGATGTCTATAAAGAGAGAGAGGGTTGGTATAAAGACATATTAGAAAAAACCTTTAGTGAAAACCCAAAAGCTGTGACTAAAGTTATTGGTGATCCAGACAAGGGAGATATGCCCAGTTTTGAATCACTATTCAGTGTGAAGGTTACTATGCCTTCATCTGGTTCCATGGACATGACCAAACTGTTGGAGCTATGGCGATTTGGTTTGATAGATACGGAAGATTTTATTTTAAATATCCCTGATAATTACCAGGCTTTTGAAAAACCTTCAAATTATTTACAATTAAGACAAAACAAAAGTGGTAGTACTCGCAATGATTTTGACCAACTGGTCAAAAAGGTGGATGGGAAATTAAAAGAAGCAAAAGCTTTTGAAGTTAATAAATTGAAGACAAATGATGGTGAAAAAAAACAACCAACAACGTCAGCTAAACCCAAACCCAAATCCAAGACAGAAGCCAAACCCAAACCCAAATCCAATACACAGTCTCAGACAAAGGAGGCTAATAATAAAAAAAGTTGATCTGTTTTAATGCTACCATTATAGTGTGTTAATTTCACGATGGTGTCAAAATTTTAATTTAAAGTTATTTAATTTTCATAATATATTTTGGTCCGATTATTTTTATTCTGATGCAACATGTTATATTAAAAAAATGTGGGTTTTTTTCACAGGTTACGGCCAATCTGGTAAGGGCGTTGCAGCAGACTGGCTAGTAAATAACCATGGATATTACAAATTGTCATTTGCTGATGGTGTAAGGGATAAAGCAGTAGAAGAGAATAGATATTTTCCAAGTTTAAATGGGACCTACACTGAAGTAATCGATAGGCTCGGATATAATGAGGCTAAACAATATCAATGCATTCGTGATTATTTAGTGGAGATTGGTGAAGGTTCCAGGCAAAAATATGGCCTCTTCATTTGGATTGACATGCTGGACGAAAAAGTTAAAGCTAAAATGGAAAATGGAAATAAGGATTTATTGCTCACGGTGGATGATTGTAGATATACAAACGAAGTTCTTTATGGGAAAAAGAGAGGGAATTGCTTACTGATAAGAATTAAAAGAAAAAATTGCAAAGCAAAGCATGAAACTGAAAAAAAAACAATCAAAGAGTTAACCCCCGACTACACTATTGAAAATAATGGCACAATAGAGGAATTTTTAACTAAACTTGAATCTATCATTTTTTGCACAAATCAAAAATAGATCTTTACTTTCATTTCAATAAATATATTTACAACTGACAGCTTTTCTTATATAGCCATCATTTCAAATTATTAGTACATCAATAGTTTCAATAAATATGATCATCATCATCATCATCATCATTACCATCACCACGACCACCGTTCGAACTTTCATTTGAATTGTCACCATCAATTTCGTACTCCAAGTGCACCTTCACATGGCTGGAACCTTCACTACTTGAGCAACCCAGATCAATATCTTCACTAAAAGAGTATGTACTTTCGGCATTTCCGTAGCGCGTGGGGAGTTTTTGATTCAAAACATTCACCAAGTCCTTGTCATCTCTTTTAGCTACCTTGTCTTTTTCTTGACTGTCTCTTTGTGATTGTCGTGTAATTTCACCATCCTCCAAGTTCAATCTTTGGCTCTCTGGGTTTGATTGAACTTGATTGTGTCGTTCAGGGATAGGGCTTCTGTTTGATGAGTCACGAGGTTTTTCATTATTAGCATCGCGACTATTTCTATCATCCAGTCTATGTTCTCTGTGCATCAAGCCATCAAATCTTGAGTGGTCAATGTTTGAACCATCGTCTCTACTCTCCCTGGTTGGTGCGTCTTTTGAACTGTGGGCTCTAGGCTCACGATCCACACTCTCTGTTTTTCTATCACCTTTTAAAATGTAAGTAACTTTTTAAATGCACAATTGGTTGAAGATTGAAATTGATTGATTGATTGATTGATTGATTGGTGATGCCTTCACATACCTTCATGATGAATCCTTTTATTATCTTGTCGAACATCTTCATGAGCACTCCCACCTCTACTCATTTGATCAAAAGATCTTTTGTTGTTGCTGTTGTGATGGATTGGCGGTCTATCCGCACCACGATTTCTGTATGCTTCCACTCTATTAACTAGCGATCTTCTATTCTCTTCCGCAGATGCAAATCTTCTGGCATTATTGAAGCGAGGCTTCTGATTTTTTAGGAATTTTGGTATGTGGTTGGGGTTGTAATTTTTCCCCCGGTACTTGTTGTGAGCATTTGGAATATAATTTCTTTCATTGATTCGATTGTTCACGTACTTAGGTTTCCAGGGCCCGGATTGGTTTCGGAATCGACGGTCTCTACAATCACCCAATCTCCTATGACCGCCATCTACATTCCCCGGCCTCACGATGGGTGCGTCTCCTGGGTTACCATTTCTGACATCCCCACATTCACTCATAGGCTTTACATCACCACCCCTCCTGTTCCTGCTCCTGTCATCAATTCCATTTGCTCTTTGTTTATCACCATCGAAGGGAATCCGACCCCTGTAGCTTCTTTCTCGACTATTGTTCATTCTCCTTGGAAAATCACCTCTTGGATCATAACCTCTCCCGCTGCGATCTCTGTTGCGATTCAAATCATCGTGACGATGATCGGTTCCAAATCTACCGCCACATCCCTCTCGATGGTCACGGGTTCGATCTAAATCACTTTCATTGGTTGTCGTTAATGAACGGCTCACCTCGGGTGCACTGTTTTCGCAGAGTGATCCAAAATCATCAAGGTCAGAGGAGTGTACGATAACCCTTATGTTTGTATTTTCATCAGCACCCGTGTTGGAACAGTCGTTGACCAATCGCTCTCTTACATGACTTCCACCATCCTCGCACTCTTCATGGCTATGGCAGTAATCACCAGAATAAGCCATAGGGGTTGATACTTCACCGCCATTATCATGAATTGACTTTTTTGGTTGCACTTCATTTCCTTCGTGGTGTGAATCATCAGTAAAACATGAGTCCACACGAACTTTACATTTTAAAATATAAAAGAAAAACTGGGTTTATGAAAATAACATGTAACCAAAAACATCACCAGCCAGTTTTAAAATACTAAGCACACCTTTTCCCTTTCCCAAATTAAAAATTTGTGACAATTATCACAGTTGGTTTAAAAAACCCTACTTCTCGCACTCACAGCCATGCGTGCTGGGCTTTTTTCTAATCTTGCCAAATACCTGTGGTTTGGTTTTTCAGAGCAGTATTTTTGACTGAAGTGTCTTTCAATTTCCAAGCTCCTTTTACTTTGGCTGCTTTAGCTTCCAGTTTTGACTTCACCTCGAAGCAATCATTGATTCGGTAGGCTAGGTCAGCAAGTAGATCCCATCCATTTTGTTCATTCATTTCTTTCACCAACTCATTAACGCCAAGCATAACATCTAAAACGCTAGCCTCTTCGTCGAGCTCATCCATCGACTCAGCGTAACCAGTCTTTTCCATGTAATCAAGTAATCCCACGACACAATATCGAAGAAAGGGAACCACTTCAGCACACTTCTCCGCACTCAATTGTTTGTCCTTACTTTTCACATTCCTGTAAACTGTAAGTATTCAATTATACACCCACCCGTGTTCAGATAATAATGAAAGTATCAATAATGACAACACATACTTTTCTAGCATCTCACGAATATTTTTGGGTTTGTGGTCAGCAGGTTCAAAAGCATCCATCTCATTCCTGTGCGTAGTGGTTACATCTTTTGAAACAGTCTTCCCAACCAATGACGAACCGTTAGATGAAAGGTTTTCCATCTTCTTTTCAAATCCACTCTCTTTTTCTAACAGAGAATAAGTCAAATTTTCACCAATTTTCGAATCGGGTGGATATTCAAAGGTTGTAGTGATCGTAAGATTTGGTATAGATGATTCCGTACTGTCAGTTATAGACTCGGTGGCGCTCTCTTGAGCTTCATTTCTTGCAGCATCTCTCTTTCTCAATGTGTAATGACTGTCACCATTTCCTGGCTTCTTTCTTATCGTCAATTTTTTCACAAGTGGTGTTTTTTCTTGACCACTCATTTGGAAGGAAGCGCCTTGCAAAAAGACGTCGTTCAAGTTTCTTGAGAGTTGGGACATGTGGTTAGCAGGTTTTCGGAATTTAATTGAGAGGATCCCGCAATTTTATTATATATCTACATCTCGGGAATTATGGAATTGTTAATTATAATCCTACATTTTATTTTATTTTACCTTATCTTAAATATCTATCGATGTATTATTATAATCTTACATTTCTATAATTTTATCTTCATTTGAGGTTTTTTATATCTCGTTAACTTGATATCATCAAGATGGCGTCACCTGGTACTTGGGGATATCAGAATATTATAGATATATTATTGGCGGAAAAAACCCTCATTTTAAATCACCTATCTATGCGCGATGGGCTCAATTTATTATCAATACATCCTTCATTATGTAAAATATTGCGAGAATTTATATGTGATAATTGTTGTGTAAAGTTTGGATCCCATATCATGGATGATATTCGCTCACATCACCCTAAGCGATTTTATTTTACATCAAGTGGTGATTGTTTTCCTTTGAAGCACATCAACATATATTTAGAAGATCATCATAATCTTATGTACATGTATGAAATTATATTTGATATAATAATACTGGTTGTATTAGTTCTTATTCTCCATTGGCTAGTTATTCCTTTTCTTAAAATGTGTAATGTAATTTAATAAATCGCCAATATTATCCTAATTTACATGACAAAACTATTAGATCCATTGATTGGACACCCCGGGGAAAAATTAATTGGTAGAATATTCTTTAAAATAATTTAAAATTTATTAAAATTCACATAACCGTCTATAAAATTTTTCACAGTTTGCAAATGTTCCCCATTCTTGTCACTTGTTTGTACATCCTCAGGATGTTCTATTTTCTCGGACATTTCGCCAGTCTTCTCAACCAATGATGTTTGTATTTGATCATTTCCCGGAAAGACTGGGGTTAGATTATTTAAATCACACAACGTGTTTGCAACATTTTCAGTTGGTTGATCCAAAAATAAATCACCAACTCCACCATCACTTTCATAGTGGTTTTCCACCACATTACCATTAATTTCACTCATATTGACATCCATTTCTGGCACCATATGAGGTACACCCCGGATCTCGCCATTTGAATTTTCAACATTGTCGCCAATTAATGCTCCATAGCGTTGGCACGCTGCTATGGTTTTACCGGCTCTCTTTTCATTTTCCACCCCATTAATCAACTTTCCGCTATTGATTGAATCTCTATTATTCGGAAGATAACATGACCTGGGTGACTTCATGCTGATCAACTTTTTTCTTTCACTCATAACCGCGTCTTTTTGTTTTTCCATCTCATACATCATCCTGGGTCTTTTACCGACCGGCGCGGATTTTCTTTCTCCATCCTCTTCCTCTGCACTGCTCATTTCATCTCGTCTCCTTTTTGAAATTCTATCACCTCCATTTGAACACACACCAGGGCCGTGAGTGAAATACAATCTTTCATCATCCAGCTTTGATAACATTTTTTCCATAACCTCATCTTGTTTTCTTTGTTTTTCCATCAATTCACTTATACATCTGTCTTGATGAACCAATAAGGCCATAAGTTGATTATGTCTATTCAACATATCGACCTTATCTGTGGAAAGATGGTCCACCAGATCACCAACTGACTTGGTTAAGCTAGTTAAAGAGGCTATCTTTTCCAACCCAGCAGATAACTCATCCATAACTGGTTCGAAGCTATTGGAAGACAATTCATCCTTACCTTTCTCTTCTGTTTCAGAATCACTTACTTTTCCGCCATCACTATTTCTACCATCGTCGGTAACGCCATCACTTTCGGCATCACCAGTAAGAATAGCAGCATTTATACTACAATCTTTACCATTGTTACCATTTTCATTCAATCCATCACTTGGTCGAATGGTTTCATCATTTTCATTCTGATTCAAAATTAAATCAGTAGCTCGGTTGATTTTTTTCACCTTCTTGAGTTTCCTACTTTTGATAACTACATCTGATTTTGAATTTTCACCACCTTTGCTTAAATACTCATAAAGCTTTATGATTTTTTTCATTCTAACCATGGGATTTGCGAGAGCCTTATTAAAATCAATCACCGCAGCAATGGTTGGTAAACCTTCCACAACCATGTGACCGCCAGCCCTCAATTCTCCAATATTTTTCCCTTTACTCCCAAGCTTCTTTTTGAAATCATCATCAAAGAATTTTACTGATCTCCTAAGGGATCCCTCAGCCCTTACACCATATTTGCTTTTGGTAGAATTTATCGAAAACAAACACCATTGGGTTTCACTTTCCTCACCATTTAGTTCTTCTTCTTCTTCTTCTTCAATCAACTTCCTACCTTTGAAAAGAAACTTTTTGATACTACTTGGATAAACAATATAGTAATCACCAGCGACGTTGATATCCAATTCATCCAATTCATTTAAATTTGAATTTAAATAACCATCGAGATCCATTGGTATATTTTTTGGATCCACGCCAAGATACGGATCTTCTTTGTCCATCTTGGGTACCTTTTGTAACTCTGACTTCGATGTTTCCACTAAAGGCAAGACTAAAGGCACTATTTTTAATACCACCTGGCTAGGTGTAGCATCTTGTTTCCTCCTGTTATTGCCTTTCATAGTGATTGGAGCATAGCCTGTATGAACTTGCTGACAGCATTTTGTCTCTTTGATTGGAGGTGAAGAAATGCAATGACTGGCTAGTGATTTGCATCTCTCGCATTTACAGAATTTGAACCAGTAATAGCTCGTTGCAGTTGCTTTCATCTCCTCTTTGTATATCATCGGAGGTATGGTTGTTGCATGGTCGGTGATGACATCAAATTGAGAGTAAATTGTGGGTATATTTTTACCACTTTCGACCTTTTTCTCATTTTCCAGCCCACTTTTCGAAGCATCTTCTTTTTTCTTGGTTCTTTTTTTACCATCACCATGTGTTGATTTAGAAGGTTTGGGCTTTTTAGTATTCCTACCATCCACTTTTTCAATAGACTCTGTGCCCACATCATCACAAGCTACGTCGTCGTCGTCGTCAAACATTCCTTCCTTGATGGATCTCACGACGTCATTGAGAGCATCGATTTGATTAACTTCGTTAACCTCCTTTTTCTTTCTCAGCTCTTTTCTTTTCTTATTCTCTTCAAAGTTTACGCTGACAGAAGATCCGTTCAACAGGCTATTGAAAAGTGCGAATGCATTTTTATTCACGTTTGATCCAAGTTTACTCCTATGCATCGACAAATACTTTACCTTCTTGGCGCTATGTTACCAGGAGATCGGAGAGTTGGTTCTCGTGATCAATTCCGATAAGTTTAAAAATTAATATCTCAATGTAAGATTATAATCATACTCTCAGTTTTAAAACTGCCTATATTAAATAAAAGCAAACACTCATAAAATATATGGATACATCAAATCGTTACAATTTGTAGAATTATAATCTTACATATATTGGACCCCGAGGCATCCTGATAAAATAATTTAATTTTCTCATACTCTCTGATAAGCTATAACAACTTCTGCAACCAGTTAATCTCAGATATGGAATTGAACATGACGACCTTACAAACTTGCACAGCTGACAATTACTGGAGTCATTTGACCGAAGACGTGTGGAGTTTAATCAAAGCTTATTTATCTGTGAGCGAATTGGAAAGAATTTGCATCACCGACAGAAGTTTGAAAATAACCATCAGACGGTTGATGATGGTGAATTTAAAAGAAATGGTTAAGAGAAGGCGCGAATTCAATTGTACTATGGTTAGACAAAGGTATTGGCTGGGAGTCAGCGAAATGTACTTAGTTTAATCACATGATTAAATAAACACACCAATTAAAATTAATCATAATAGTGAACCTCCGAGGTCTATCTCAAAATCAACTACGAAGAGACGTGGACAATTAAAACCCTTGGCGTTATTCCAATCAAAATGGACACAAGAAACTATCAAGACGTTAGATTATGAAATGGATGATACAACCAATAGCCAATAACCAATAAAAACCTTTATATATTTCTCTCTTTCTCTATTTTGCGACAAGTTTCAGTAAGTTCAACAAAATCATCAATTATATCCCATAAACTTCTAGATAGTTGGATGACCACACCTTTACATTGATGTTCATATGCTTTCATTAAGTCACGTTTGTCTTTTTGAATTTGGTCTTGGTCTTGGTTTTCACAGTTTGTGCTCCCGGCAAACTTTTGATCCAACGCTTGTATTTTTTTCTTGGCATAATGTCTTTTGCATTCTACATTGTGACATTTTTGCCAAAAGCAATGATTGTTTAAATCCACCACATAGTATATGTTATTACTGTGATGTTCTGAATTATCCACTTGACCATTGATAAACCTTTCATTTTTGATTTCACAATAGTGAACATTTGTTGAAAAACTCACTCTGTGTTGGTTGATCATACCATTTTCCTCTCCCACTATGTACTCTTTGATCTTTTTCATCTTTACTCCATTCTTTCCATTTAAAAAACAAAGACCTGCTTTGATTTCTATCTCTTTCATTATTGAGTTCCACAAGTCATTCCCGCTCAATTCATCCAAATCCCTCAATTCCTCGTGTTCCAATTCTAAATCTAACATCTGTTCTGGCGCTTCTATGTTTCTTAGCTTTTTCTTACATCTTGAACCCACTTTAGTTGAATTGGAAAGCAATGCGGGGTTTTTTTTGATCCACTCTTCAAATATCTCCTCCCTCAATTTTGTCAACTTGCTTATATTTTTCACCTTTTCTTTCATCAAGTCACTATAACTGAGAACATCAATAGTTCTTTTTTTACTGTAATCCAAATGAGTCACCAAAGTGTTGAAATACAATTCTACACAAGGTATCTCATTAAAGTAAGCGTGGCTAGACTTGAAAGTTATTTCAGACATACTCTTGAGCAAGGAATCTGCCCGTTTGGTCATGGAGAAAAAATCAACCGAATCTTCACTATCACTATCACTGTCACTTCCACCACTTCCCACAGGGTCCTTTTCAATAACTCTCTGCTCGGCAACAGGTGCTATTCTTCTTTTTTTCAATACTGTTCTATCCAAGCTAATGTCTTCCAAGATTTTTATATACTGGGTCGTCTCTACAGTTGGATCTATTTTTTGACTTCTATGTCTAAATAGGTTTGCCATCTCTGTTGTTATGTTCACAACACTTCGATTACACAAGACCAAGGGTCTATTTTCTTCATCTTTTTTCACAGACTCCCACATCCTAAACTCTCTCTCACCAACATAGATTGAAAAATCAATAGATTTCAACACTTCTTCATACACATTAGCCAATGTACACTTTGTTGTATTCCCTCCTACCCTTGTCTTTTTTGATGAGTGCGAACTACTGTAAAATCTTTCTACAGTCTTTTCTTTTTCTATATTATCCAATTCTTCCAAAACAAAGCTTTCTATAAATGCACCGACATCAGATTTGCTTTTAAACATTACCGTGTTATTGAATATATTGAAAACAATATGTGATGAGAACTTCTTCTCATTTGATGCGTCCAACGTCACCCAATTAATATTCTTACTTTCAGAATCAGCCAATAAAAGATCATTAAAATAGGTGAATAGAAGCTTTCCACACAATCCTTTTGACAACCTAGCCACGCTTTGTTTGAAGTAATTCCACTTCAATTTCCATTTAGATGCTTGCAACCGCCTCTTGTAAATTTTTTGGGGATCTATGTTTTGTATTACTTGCATATCAATATCACTCGACGTGCCGCCCATTGGCTCCACTTCAACACTTAAGCCACTTTCCGAAAAATCCATATCATTTTTCATATCAATGTCTATATATAGTTTACATAAAGCATCCTTTGGTATCAATTCATTCATAGTTCTATCCTTTGCAAGCATGGTGAAATAACTTTCATATATTTTACTCCAATCCGTCACAGCAAACTTTCGCTTACCACCTTTACTCATCTGTTGTGATATGATTCCCCAACCAGCGCCTTTGGCATCTCTTTTCTTTTTACACTCTTCCTTGGGTTTTTCGCAAACCATCACAGATCCAATTGGTTCTTCTCTTTTTTTAAAAGTCTCCAGTCTCGCCATTTGTCTGCTAGCATCATCTCTTTCATTTTTTTCAGCCATAATCTTTGAAAAAGCACCCCCATTCAATAAATCACCCATTTGGAAATGTTCAACATTCTCACTTGTCTCAGAAGAACTGAATGATGACCCTCCTGAATGTACCACGGAGTTTTCTTTTAAGGGGTCATCGCCTTTCTCATACCACACCAATCCCAAAAGACCATCTTTAGAATAAACATCACCATGCTCGTAATTTGCACCCAAGTTCTGATTTTCAAGTAAATCCATGCTTACTTTGCTCCAAATGTCCACTGATTCTGGTCTATTAGAAGAATTCTCTCCATCAACCACTGCATTCCTATCCAATTCCGTCTCAGTATTCACGCCATGTTCCGTCTCGGTGTTTTCATCCACTGGGCCGTGTGTTCGTTTCATTTAATGTCCGGATTAGTGTTCCTATAATTATCTATCGGAGTTTTAATGTTATACCATACCGACCTTTCTTTTCACCACCTTTAATTAAAACAAAAGTAAGATTATAATCATACAAATTATATTATTGGTTAAAAACAAATTGAGCAGATAATAATTATTATTTTTATACGTTGCTTTGATTGAGTCGCAGCTCTTGTATTGGACATTACTGGAGCGATGGGTTTGAGTAGCATATTCAAGAAGTTTCTAATGGCTAGATTTTTCCAAGCCTTTCATAAAAAGGTGGAATATGATGCTAAAAAGAAGTTACCCAGTGTGCTGATAATAGATGCAACATATATGATAAAATATCTTCACCAAAACTTCAAAAACGGGGATCATTACTTTCGAAGTCAATTTGAAACGCCAATTCAGCGTTACTTCAACAATGGCGCTAATTTGGTATATCTGTGCTTCGACAGACACTCGCCAATTTGTAAATCAGCTGAACAAAAAAAGAGAATGGTTGGTACTATTCCTTGGCAAACGCCTACCTCAACCTACCAAGTAGAATGTATTAGAGTAGAAGACGTCAACCAGATGGATAAAATGGGGAAGTTTATAAAAACCACCGAAAGTAACTTGTTCTTGAGTGGTGAATTGAAAAATGAAAAGCACTCAACAAAGGTCTTTAACCTGTTAGAGGCAGAAAAAATAGCACGGGGTACAATTGATGCCACCAACGAAGAAGTCAGTGACGACGACAGAGGTTTTGGAGATGTGTTGGACGCGTCCGACCACCCACAAGTGGATGAGAAAAAAGGTGCCAAAGACAAACTCATGCCCACACCATTCAATCTTTTGGTAACTACTGATTTAACAATCCCAATACCAGCACATTGGAAATCAGTCATGGCTAACAAAGAATTGAAAGCTGAGATTATACACTACTTGACTTGTAAATTATCAATGGATCCCTCCATGAGTGGCGTTATCTATACATCAGGGGTTTTAAAAAGCAATTACCTTAGAAACAATGTGCCAGGACCTTCACAGATATTGGCATTACATGGCGGCATAAGTGACAAACCATATAGATCAATCGATGCTTCCACGATAAATCCCCCTGATGACTTTCTTTTGATCATAGAAAACAGAAATATACCAAACAAAGTGACGCCAGTAAGACACGTGACTAGAAATAATACAGATCATCCAAGAAACATCATATCAAATTTAGGAGAGGGTGAAATAGCGTGTGCATATTACTCCGCAGCACACCAAAATGACCAAAGAGTTAAAACAGTAGATGGGGACATGATTTGGATATTGTTAGGCACGTGTGAAGATAGATTTCATCAAAATACAACAAAGTTTAAAAATCAGGTAGAATTAGAGTTGAAAGTCCCTGGTGGGGGCAAAGGTCCAGCTAAATCTAAATCTAGCGCTTCACCAAAAAGTGCCAATATGGACTTGGTGTTAGACATAAACAAACTCTACAAGCTACTATCAAAGGACGAGGTATTTTCCAAGTATCTGGATCCTGTGGCCACTCTGACCTTATTATCTTTCCTACCAGGAAATGATTACATAGATGGATACGTACCTGGATTAACCAGTGGTTCGGATAAAACTACCGGAATACCCTGGGTCATTTGCCCGGCTTTGAATTTCCCAGAGAAATACAAGAATATGATTACAATGAAAAAAGAGGTGAGTCCAGACACCATCAGATACTGTAATAATTTATCTGGTGCCAACAGGTACAACAAAAAACACCCCCAATTGGACTATGAGTTGTTTATAGAATATACTCACGATTGCTATTACTTTAAATACAAAGATCAAGCAAATATCAAAAAAAAGATAGCAAAAAAGATAACTGAATTGAAAAATAGTCCAAAAAATGAATTCGACATGCTATTGGACATTACTTTGAAGAAAACCGATAGGATGGCCACCATCGATAGTGAGACTTTAAGAAAGATAAGCATTTGTTGCATAAAAGAACACTTGTTAGAAACTTCTAAAAATGCAAGTAGACACATGATGAGTGATGAACAAATTATAGGAATTGGCCGCAGGTCATGTTGGTTGTTAGATTACTGGGCAAATGGATATAGGGGCAGTTGTACATATGAAGATCCTTGTGCTACTTATGGTGGTAAATCATATTATGGGTGGAAAATGTCTGAAGACAATGAAAATGAATGTGTACCAACCAATGACGTGTCTGAAGAAATAAGAGACTTGTCATTGAAATATAATCTAAACAGATATGAAGACAATACTGGAGATGATGTTAACCTTTTATCAAATTCAGGTGAAGATTCCTTTGAAGCTCATAAAATAGAGGGCAAAAATGAATTTTCAATCTATGCTGATGATTCCACATATGCCTCTGACAATGAGTTTTTCAACATAGACGCTGAGGAAGATGAAAAAATGAATGATTTCAAAAATATTGAAATGCATGGTGATATTTTTGATCTGGGTGAAGGAGTCACATCTACTGAAATGCAGCGAAACCAAGATCTTTTAAAAAGGTTATACTCTGATGAAACAAATGATGTTGAAAACAAAGAGGAAATCCCTACTAGTGACGATCGTAAACACAAACACAGACACAGACACAGGCGCAGACGCAGTCATAACCAAAGCCACACAACTGGACATAGACACAGACACGGAAGTGACCATGGAAGTAGTTCAACTATTGAACATGAGGCCTCAAGTATTAAAACCGAGCGAAGACTCGGGAAAGAACCAGAAGATTGGGATCTGGGTGATATAACTGGTCATGAATATGGCCATAGCAGTGATGAAGATGACTTAGAAAGTATATTCACAAAATTAATCAAAAGGGGTGCGGAAAATGCGCCATAGTTGGATGAATCTGAAGGAAGGATTAAAAAAAAACAAAAAACGCTCATTCTATAATAAATTGTTTTAAATTAAGTTTCATATTCATAATCAATTTATTAATAATTAATTAACATAAGACTAGTGCACATATAAAAAAGTATAGCAAAGAAAAGATAACTTTGTGCATATATAATCTCTGGAATGTATGGACACTATGGTAAAAATAATCTTTTGTTGAATGCGCACATGGTCGTCTTTTTAATTTGTATCATGGTAGGGACATGTTACGGAGAACACTCAGAAAATAAGAGACATCTGCAACAGTATAATAATAAACCAGAGGAAATATCTCAAGACCCTAAATTTATACAATGTATTAGTCAAAATAAGTGTGGGTTGCAAAATAAGTGCTCATTCAAAGTGCAACTTCCAAAAGTGGGTAGTGAACCTAAGGGTAGTGTAAACAGTGAGAAGAGGGGAAGCGGGAGTGATGAGGTATTTGTATCTGGACACATTTTGGTGGTGAAAAATAGCATGGATTATTCCATTCTCTATTACTGGGACATATTAGGTGAAGAGTCTGGAGCCAATGATGGTTCCCATGGGTTGTTTAGAAATACCAACCACTCTGGTTTAATCTATGCCGAGCCACACTCCATGAAATGGATAGACACTCAGTACTATGATTCTCACACAATCCGCTTATTCATAGTGAATGAGAAAAAGATGGGCAACAAGACACGTCCTGAGTCTATATCTGATATGGAATCAATACAGACATTGATAAGTTCAGATGAAGATTGCACTTTCACCCAAACATGTAGATTATTACTAAACGTTTGTTATCTATCAGTAGATCAAAGAAGATGTAATTTATATTCAAGTGCATGTAATGATTTTAGAGATGATGATGACATTGCAAAAAATATGTGTATACCAGAGTGTGTTTATACTTATTACAGTGATGTAATTACAAAAAATGAAGACATGGATTCAAACACCATCGTAGAATGGATATCAAGAGGTGGAGGCATTAGGGGAAGTGGTGTTGATGGATCTTGCAATACTGGTCCTGTCATTGGGTTATCAATAGCATTTATAATTTCCTTGTCCATCATCTTCACGCTGCTTTGTATTGGTAAAAATTACAAAAGAACTCTAAGTGTAAACAATATAGAGAGTTCATTCACTCAATATGATAATGAGAATGATGGTTTTATATAAAAATAAAAGCACTCCTTAAAACTTTTGCAAAGTAACATTAATTAAAATTCCAAACATTATCTTTACACTTAAAAATTCTCAAATAACCCGGGCTCATAAAACTTCTATATATGGAAGGCTTCGTAGTACCCCCACATCGGTCGGTGTCGAATTTTTTCAAAATCTTCGATAAAATGAGGGAAGGTCCCCCTCCCCATGTCTAGGCATAAAGTTGACCCCCATTAACACCTTCCTTATTTGGGAATTTAGACCATTTGGCAAAGGTCGGTCTCGATTTTTTTGAAAAATCTTCGATAGATTGAAGGGTGAGTCAATAAATCAGCTTTTTGGTTTCATAGATTGAATCATGGATCAGTCCCTAACCAAAAGATATC
>Ga0102925_1001074_pt1 | contig 15020 bp, 9 predicted proteins | sample SalPonR1_A_D1_MG_FD_78216 | JGI IMG/M metagenome (GOLD analysis project Ga0102925, IMG submission 78216) | Salt pond soil microbial communities from South San Francisco under conditions of wetland restoration - Salt Pond MetaG R1_A_D1_MG | ecosystem: Environmental > Aquatic > Marine > Intertidal...
GGCGTGATGTCTGAGACGTCCACGTCTTCGCGCGCCCGCGCAAGGTCCCATGCCTGCTGCAGGTTCATCCAGTACTCGGCGGTGGTGCGGAAGAACGTCGCAAGCCGGATGGCGGTGTCCACGGTGAGCGCGGTCTCGCCCTTCACCAGCCGCTCGATCCGCGTGCGCGGCACGTGAAGCCGCTTTGCAAGCGTGATCGGGCTCATGTCGAGCGGACCGAGATAGAGTTCCGAGAGCACCTCGCCGGGGTGAGAGGGATTCTGCATCAGTGTCATGTCGCGCCCTTTCAATGGTAGTCGACGATCTCGACCTCGGCCGGTCCCTGATCGGTCCACACGAAGCAGATGCGCCACTGGTCATTGATGCGCACCGACTGCTGTCCCGCCCGGTCGCCCTTCAGCTCCTCGAGGTGATTTCCCGGCGGAAACCGGAGATCCTCGAGGACCACGGCGGCGTCGAGCGCCGAAAGCATCGCCCGCGTTCGCTTGACCAGGTCGGCCGGGAAGCCCTTGCCGAAACGGTTCGCCACCACGTTCGCCGCGCGCTTGCCCTTCGTGCTGACGATCATGAGCGTGTGTATCACGCTGTGATACATAATTCAAGGGGCGCAAAGCCGCTCCGAAACCAGACACCATCTCGGGAGGACCGGAATGGCGGAAAAACGCGTCTCCGTGCGGCTTGCGGCCGTGGGCGGGCGGCAGGTCCGCCAGGCGCTGGAGGGGATCGGCACGGCCGGGCAGCGTGGCCTGGGGCGCGTGCGGCGCGAGATCGACGCGGCCAACAAGCGGCTGGACCGGTTCGGCCGCCAGCTGCAAAGGGCCGGGCGCGTCGCGGCGGCAGCGCTCGGCGCGGCGGCCACGGCGATGGTGCGCTCGGGGCTGCAGGTCATCGACGCGCAGGCCAAGCTCGCGCAGTCGCTGGGCACGACGGTCGCCTCGATCCAGACGCTGGAACGGGCGGGCGAGCTGGCCGGCGTTGCGATGTCGGGCATCGAGCAGGCCACGAAGGACCTGACGCGGCGGCTGAGCCAGGCGGCGGCGGGCGGCGGTCCCGCGGCGCAGGCGCTCGAACGGCTGGGTCTTTCGGCTTCCGACCTTCTGGCCCTGTCGCTGGATCAGCGCGTGGGCGCGATCAACGCCGCCAACGAGGATTTCGTGCCGGCGGCCGAGCGCGCCGCCGTGGCAGGCCAGCTCTTCGGCGAGGAAGGCTCCATCGCCATGAGCCGGATCGACAGCGCGACGCTGCGCCAGGCGGCCGAGGACGTGCGCGCCTTCGGGGTGGTGGTCTCCGAACGGGATGCCGCGCAGATCGAGCGGACCAACGCCGCCCTCACCCGGCTGGGGCTGGTGTGGCGGGGGCTGTCGAACCAGCTCGCGGTCGCGCTCGCCCCGTCGCTCGAGCGCACCGCCGGGTTCATGACCCAGCTGGCCGAGACCTCCGGCCCGCTCGGGCGGGCGATCGAGTGGCTCGGGCGCAACTTCGAGCGCGTGGCCGCATATGCCGGCGCCTTCGCCAGCCTGATCGGCGCGCGCCTCCTTGGCCGGGTCGCGGCCTTTGCCCTGGGGCTGCGGGGGGCGGCCACGGCGCTGGTGGCGCTCCGGCGGGTGCTGGTGCGTCTGCCCTTCATCGGGCTTGTCGTCGCCGCGACCGAACTTGCGCTGCAATTCCCCAGGCTGGTGCGCGGGGCGGGCAGCTTCGGGGAGGCGATGACGTTGCTCGGTGATCTCGCGGCCAGGGTATGGGAGGGCATCGGCACCGGGGCCAGCGCGCTCGGCCCGGCGCTCGAGGCGGTCTGGACCCGCATCCAGGCGGGGTTTGCGGCGATGATCGCGTCGCTGCAACGCAGATGGGCGGGGTTTCTGCGGGATATGGCCGGGGCGGCGGCCAACATTCCCGGCATCGGTCAGGGGCTGCAGGAAAGCCTTTATGGTGCAGGCGTGCGGGCACAATCGCGCAGTTACGAGACCGATCTCGCGGCCAGGGCCCTGCGCGGTAAGGCCGCAGCACCGCGCGCGGAGGCGGGCCGGCGGCTTGCTGCCGGCGGCGCGGAGATCGCGGCGGCCTGGGAGCGGCTGCGCGCGACCGTCGCGGCAGGCGCGACCGCGACCGAGGGTGGGCTCGACGGTGCCGCCGAGGCGGCAAGGACGCTCAGGGACGTGATCGACCAGGCCGGCACTCGAATGGGTCGATTGGTTCAACAACCGTCGCCTGCTGGAACACATCGGAAACATCCCGCCAGCAGAGGCCGAGGCAAACTTCTACGCAGCTCTGGAAACATCAGACATGGCCGCGTAGCTTAGACAAATCAGCCTCCGGCAAACCCGGCGCGGTTCAATCTGGTTCAGAGAACAGGCTAACCCCAAATCGAGGATTTTTCAGGGGAGCAGGTCACGGGGCGCCAAGCGATTTGATCGCCCATGTCTTTCGCCGGCATCACCCGGGAGCTGCGCGTCAACCCCGGCGCCTGCCTCGTGTTCCGGATCGGCACCGACGAGATGGACAACCTGTCCACAACCACCATCGCCCGCGTCGCGGCTGCCGCCAGCGTGCTCTGGTCATGAACCGTGACCCTGGCCCCGCGACCCGGACGGCAAGGAAAAGGCGTAGCCGATCCCGTGCACCGTGCGGATATAATGCGAGCGCCCCTGCGGGGCGGGCACCTTGTGCCTGAGACGGCTGACAAGGCTGTCAACGGCGCGATCGTGGCTTTCCCAGTCGCGCCCCTTGATCGCGTTCATCAACTGGTCCCGGCTCAGGACGTGGCCGCGATGGCGCAGCAACGCGGCAAGCAGATTGAACTCCGCGGTGGTCAGGCTGATCTCGCCGCCATCAGGAGCGTAGAACAGGCGGCTGCCAAGATCGAGGGTGTAGCCATCGAAATCGATGACACCGCCCGAAGACGCCCGTGTTTCCGACGCGGCGACCGGCTGTGCCGACACGTCCCGGTGCTGTTTCGTCCTGCGCAGCAGGGCATGCAAACGCGCCAGCACTTCGCGAATCCGGAATGGCTTGGTTATGTAATCGTCGGCCCCGATTTCGAGCCCGACCACGCGATCGGTCTCGGCGGCACGCCCGCTCAGGATGATCACCCCGCAAGACGGATCCTGCGCCAGTTCCTGGATAAGGGTGAGACCGTTGCCGTCCGGCAAACCAAGATCGACGATATAGATGTCGAACCGCTGTTCTGCCTGTAACTGCCGAAACGTCGCGATCGTCCTTGCGATCAGGACGTCGCACCCATCTTCCGACAGCGCATCATCAAGAAGCTTCGCAATCTGGTCGTCATCGTCGAGCAGAAGTACCTTTGGACGGCTCACGATTTCCCCCTGTCGTCACATTCCCGAAGCTCTCCTTCTACCCACTCAAAGCTTTCGCGCCTTTACACGCAAAAAGTGTAAATCTTTTGCATGCGTAAAACAAGTCCGGGCACCTGCCCGGGACATATCCGGCCGGCCCCGTTCGGCCCGAAACCCTGCGCCCGCGTGAGGAGGCCCCGGGATGTCCCCGTAAAGGCGGTGCGTCAGCCGCGCCGGCCACGATCGCCGGACGCGGATGCACCCGCGGCACTGCTCTGAAAACGGCCCGGCATCCGCGCGACCCGACGCTGTCGTGACACCACCCTCCGCGAAACCGCCGCGGCGCGGCGCGTCTCCGTTCGGAACGCCTCTGAACCGGACCCGCAGGACCGCATCCGGATCATCCCCAACACGATTTGGCATATCTGTGCGGAATTGTGGAAATCCTGCAAGATTTGCAACCCTCGCCCGACGAAATTCCAAGCGCGCGGCGAATGCCCGGAAAATTCGGCGGCTACTCGCCTTGCTCAGGACCGCAGACGCGGTTTTGGCAAGGGAGAAAGCCATGTCGATCATCGAGATCGGTGACCAGACAGACGAGAACAGTGGCACGACCGTCACAGAGGAAATGTTCGGTCTGAACGCGCTGTTCACCGTCAATGAACCCGACAAAACGCTCATCAATGCGAGGTATCAGGAGCTCGGGGCCACGAACCTGCGTTATCCCGGTGGATCGGTCACCGAATGGTATTTCGATATTTCGGATATCGACGGCGGAAGCCACGACCGGACAACCGGGTCATTCCAGGGCGACACGCAAACACTGACGCCGTTCACACGGTTCATCGAACTTGCCGGCGACGTGGATACAAGCGTCACCCTCGTGGTTCCAACGATCAACGGCTTCACGCAATCGGCGGGTGAGGCGCTGATTGATGGTGCCTACGGCCAGCGGGTCATTGATGCAGGCCATCTGGAGAACGTGTCAGAGTTCGTCCGGGCTGCTGTCGAAACCGCGCAGGCAAATGGTGTCAGGATCGACGCGCTTGAGATCGGCAACGAATTCTGGGGGTCGGGCCAGATGACCGCCGCCGAGTACGGCGGGCTGGCGGCGGCGATGTCGCAGGTGATCTCCGACACTTTCGCCGACCTTGGCATTCCGACGTCGGAGCAGCCGGATATCGTGGTCCAGACAACGAGCTCCGCGGGGGTTTTCTCGCCGAGCCGCGACACGACCCTTCACGTCGACGAGGCGACGGGATTTGTTTACGCGCCCCATCAGTTGGGTAATCTGGACGCTGCCTTCATTGACGGGCTGACCGGGGTCACAGTGGACTCGCAGGGCACATCGCGCCCGCAGGTCCGCGAGATCATCGCCGCGTTCGGGCGCGAAAGCATTCCTGTGCAGGATGCGACCGGACAGATCACCGACCTGAAGCTGAAGGATGCCGCGAACGCCATCGACGGGGTGGTCGAGCATTATTATCTCGACGGCGGTTTCGATGCCGTGAATACCGAGGAACAATTCGGCTTCAGCCAGATGGACTTGTGGAATATCGCGCTGGAAGCGCGCGATGGCGCGCTTGCCGATCTCGATTACTACATCACGGAATGGAACACGCGGAAGAACGGCGATATCGACGTCGCCAACAATCGCGGTCTGCAACAGGTCTCCATGGGCGTGGAGATTTTCTATGAAATGGTCACGCATGATGTGACGGCCGCGCATTTCTGGCCCGTGATCTTCAATTACAGCAACTCCGGGACGCTGGTGTTCCAATCGGCAGAGTCGCTGACGCTTGCCGGCGAAGGTTTTGCCCTGATGAGCGAAAGCCTTGTGGGCCTGACGCCCGACATGGATTTCAGGGTGGCGGGCGAGGTCGCCATTCACGGGTTCGGCGACAACGACCGGCTGGTCTATTTCCTGTCCGAGCGAAGCGGATCGGAAAACCGGATGGAGCTCGACCTGAGCGCCGCCCTGACGCTCGACGCGGATTATTACCGGGTGTCCTGGACCGAGCTTTGGGACGGGGGCGCGGGCGGCACCGACGAAATGGCCCGCCCGGTCATGAGCACCACAGAGGTGACCGGATTGATGACCGCCGAGGATTTCGAGGCGTTTCTCGTGACGATGCAGGCATGGTCCGTCCTGCGCCTCGATATCGAGGGCGTCGATGCCGCGGATGCAGACGGCCTTCCCGCGGACGGCAGCGCCCCGCATGCGCGCCTCGTCGACGGGTCGGACGCCGATGACCGCATGCGCGGCGGCCTCGGGGATGACACCATCCGTGGCCTCTCGGGCGACGACAACATGAACGGATACGAGGGGAACGACGTCGTTTTCGGGGAGGCCGGCAATGATTTCGTCAAGGGCGGGTGGGGCAATGACACGCTCCGCGGCGGCGACAGCAACGACACGCTCACCGGCGAGTGGGGCGCGGACGTGATCTTCGGCGATGCCGGCAACGATGTGCTGCAAGGCGGGGACGGCGCCGATACCCTCGGGGGCGGCGACGGCAACGACACCCTTCATGGCGGCAGCGGCGCGGATACGTTCATCGCCTCTTCCGACCCCGGCAGCACGGATGTCATCGCCGATTTCGTGTCGGGTGAGGACTTGCTGGATGTGTCCTCCTGGGGGGCCGGCTCCTTTGCGGAGCTCGATATCGACGCGGGCAGCAACCACATCGTCATCCGCACGACCGAGGCGGACCGCCCCGCCGTGCAATATCTCTCGTCTTGGAAATTCAAAAGCTTCGCGGACCCCGACACCGATGCGGACGCCGACCCGATCACGTTTCTGGCGGACGGGGGCGCGCGCCCCGCGATCCACTTGTCACTGCCCGTCGGCGGTGCGGCCCTCGCGGAGCGTGATTTCGTTTTCGGGCCGTCCCAAGACGGGGCCAATGCCACCGCGGGCACGAGGCCCGCACCGTCGCCGGATGAGGGCTCGATCCACACCGGCACGGGGGGCGATGACCTGTTCGAGATTGATAGCGCGCACGATACGATCGTGGACGCCGGAGCGGGCACGGACACCGTCAGAAGCACCGTGAATTTCACTCTGCGGCGGCACTCGGACGGCGATGATCTCGAGAACCTCTTTTTCGCGGGGGATGAGGGCCTCATCGGTGTCGGGAACTCTGCCGACAACATGCTCGCGGGCAACGGCGGCGACAATCACCTGAGCGGCGTCTGGGGACATGACACTGTCCACGGACTGGACGGCGATGATACGATCGAGGGCGTCAATGGCGATGACTGGCTGTTCGGCATGGAGGGACAGGACGAACTGTCGGGCGGCAAGGGAAACGATACGCTCATCGGCGGTGCAGGAGATGATCTGCTGACGGGGGAGGCCGGCGATGACCTCCTTTTCGGCGGGACGGGGACCGACACGCTTGCAGGCGGAGAGGGGGCCGATCGCTTCGTGGTCTTCAGCGGCAAAGACGGGCAGGACATCATCAGGGATTTCACGCTCGGCGAGGATATCCTCGACCTGTCCTTGACCGGGGCGCGCGCGCTCGGGGGTCTGGACGTCGAGGTGACAGAGGACGGCTTGTTGATACAGGGCCCTGACGGCAGCGCTGTCGCACTTCCCGGCCTCGGCAGCGGCGACATCGGGATGCTGGCCGAATACGGAACCCTCTTCTCGGGACAGGATGGCGCGGCGGGCGAACCGGCAATCGCAACCGCCGGCACATATCACCCGCTGGCCAATGACATCCTGCCCGATCCGGTCGCGTATCAGGAGATTCTGGGCGGCGGGGCAAACGATGCGCTCTTTTAGGTCCGGCAAGCGGATATCCTGCCCGGGCCCCTTTCGCGCAGTGTCAGGGAAACCAAGGCTGGCACGCATGCCGAAAATCGCTTACAGAATCGGCATGGATGCAGCGTTCTCAGAAACGCTCCGGAACATGGTGCGTATCCTCGGCGCGCGGCAATCGCGCCCCGCGCCTGCGACACGGGGGTGATGCCATGACGCCTCCGACCATGACACCGGACATGATCGACACGCTCGACCTCTGTCCGACGGTCATGCTCGTCTTCGAGATAGAGGGCTTCGGGATCGTGGCCGCCAACGCTGCGGCGGTCGAAAAATACGGCTGTTCCAGAGAAGAGCTCACGTCCATGACGATCATGGACCTGCGGCCGCCGGAAGAGGTGCCGAGGATCGCCGCCCTTGCCAGCCGGATGATGGACGGGTCCGATGCCGCCGGACGCTCGCGACACCTGACCCGCGCAGGCGAGGAGTTCATCGCCGAAGTGACGACCCGGGTGGTGGAGATGAACGGGCGGCTTTGCAAGCTGGCGGTCATCCACGATGTCACACAACACGTCGCACGCGAGGAGGAGGCGCACGCTTTGTCGGCGTCGGCGACGGAGCGAAGCCACGCCGCCGACGCGACAGCGCGGCATTTCGCAGAACTGTTCAACCTTGCGCCCGGGCGCTGCGCCATCGTCAGCCCCCGGAGTTTCGAGGTATTCGCGGTCAGCGACCGCTACCTCGACGCCATCGGGATGCAGCGCGCCGAGGTCATCGGTCAGCCGCTTCTCGGGCTGCTCTCGGGCCTGATCCCGGAGACCGGCGACGCCGTCACCGACCGCGTTCGCGACTCTTTGAACCGGGCCGCCCGGACCGGGTGCGACGACACGGTCGAGCCAGACGGGCTGGTCTTTGCCGGGCCTGACGCCGAAAGCGGCCCTGCCCCGGCCTGGAATGTGGTGCACATGCCGCTCAAGGGGCCTGACGGATCGGTCGCGTTCATTGTGCACTGCCTGCTGATGCCCCCCGCGGGCGCTACCGGCGCGGACGAGGACGGCGACGCCCGCGAACTGCACCGCGCCCTTGCAGCAAACCTGCAGGGGCTCGAGACGGCCGCACTGTCGCAAAGGCTGGTCGAACGCGAGGCGCTCCTGCGCACGACGAAACGGCTTCTCAAGGTGCATGTCTGGCGTCTCGACGTTGACAGCGGGCAGCTTGAGTGGACAGAGGGGCTGTTCGCGTTGTTCGGTCTTCCGGTCAGCGCCACGGCCCCCACGTTCGATGAATATGTCGCGATGGTTCATCCGGATGACCGCGACACGATGATCGCCAACTACACCGCCTTCGCCGAGAGGGGAGAACGGGATTTCACCTTTGCCCACCGGATCGTGCGGCCGGACGGGCAGGTGATCCATGTCAGGGGCGGTGCGGAACAGATCACCGAGAACGGGCGCACGGTGCTGAGCGGTGTCGTGCAGGATGTCACCGACGAGGCCGAGGGCCGCGCCAGGGCAGAGCGCCGCGATTACCTGATGCGCGTGGCCGCAAGGATCGGCGGCATCGGCGGCTGGCGGGCCGACCTTGCCAGCCGGGTCGTGGAATGGTCCCCGGAGATCGCCCGCATCCACGAGACCCCCGAGACACGGCAGGTGGGATTGCAACGCGGGCTGGATTTCTACCCGCCGGAATTCAGGGACCGGATCAGCGCACGGTTCGATGCCTGCGCCGAACAGGGCACCCCGTTCGACGAGGTGCTGCAGATCATCACGGCCCGGGGCAATCGTGTCTGGGTCCGGGCCGTCGGCGAGGCCGAACACGATGAGCGCGACCGGATCGTTGCCGTCCGGGGGGCCTTTCAGGATCTCTCCGAAATCGTGCGGCTCGACGAGGAACGCCACGCGATGCGCAACCGGCTGATCCGGACGCTCGAGGGCATAGCTGATGCCTTTTTCACGCTCGATCCGAAATGGCGGTTCACCTATGTCAATCAGCGTGGTGAGGCCCTGATGCGGCGCAAGCGCGAGGAGCTGCTGGGCAAGACCGTGTGGTCGCAATTCCCCGAGGCGCTCGGAAGCCGCTTCGAAACCGAGTATCGACATGCCGCCAAGTCCGGGGAAACGGTCGAGTTCTCGGACTATTTTCCCCCTCTCGATGCCTGGTTCCGGGTGACGGCCCACCCCTCGCCCGACGGTCTGGCCGTGTATTTCCGCGACGTGACCCGCGACCGCCTTCGCGATCAGAGCCTGCGGATGCTCAACGCCGCCGTCACGCGGATGGACGATATCCTGCTGATCACCGAGGCGAGCCCGATCGACGCCCCGGAGGGCCCGAAGATCACCTATGTCAACAACGCGTTCGAACGTCTGACAGGCTACAGCGCGGAAGAGACGATCGGCCGGACGCCACGTTTCCTGCAGGGGCCCGAAACCCGGCGCGATGAGCTTGACCGTGTGCGCGCCGCCCTGGAACGACAGGAGCACGTGCGCGCCGAGGTCATCAACTATACCCGTGACGGCCGCCCCTACTGGATCGAGATGGACATCACCCCGCTGGTCGACGCGGCGGGCAAGACCACGCATTTCGTCGCCCTGCAACGCGACGTCACCGACAGACGCAAGTGGGTGGAGGACCTCCGCCTCAGCGAGGAACGCTTCCGCCTGGTCACGGATGCCAGCAAGGACGTGATCTGGGACTGGGACGTGCGCAGTGGCAAACTGTGGTGGAGCGACAAGCTGCGCACGGTGTTCGGGCACGACACGAACGAGACACCGGCCCTCGCGACCGATGTCACAGCCTGTGTACACCCCGACGATATCGAAAAGGTGGGCACCGGGCTTGATCGGATCGTCCGGGGCAACGGCGACGTGTGGCAGGAAGAGTATCGATTCCTGCGGGCTGACGGTCGCGTCGCCTATATCCGTGACCGTGCCGTCGTCCTGCGCGACGACGAGGGCCGTTCGATGCGCGTGATCGGCAGCATGGTCGATGTGACGCAGGAACGCGAAAGAGAGGCCATCCTGCGCCATTCCCAGAAGCTCGACGCCATCGGCCAGTTGACGGGCGGGGTTGCGCACGATTTCAACAATCTTCTGACCGTCATGCTCAACAATGGTGATTTCCTCGTTGAAAAACTGCAAGGGCGGCAGGATCTGCGCGCCATGGCAGAGCAGATCGTGGGCGCCGCCGAGCGCGGTGCGGAACTGACGACCCGGTTGCTCGCCGTCGCCCGGCAACAACCGCTCTCGCCACAGGTGACCGATCTGAACGCGACCGTGCGCTCGATGGAGCCGCTTTTGCGGCGCACGCTTGGCGAGGACATGGAAATGGAGGTTGTTCTCGCCAACGGGCTCTGGCTCGTGGAAATCGACCCCGGTCAGCTCGAGGCCGCGCTGCTCAACCTCACGCTCAATGCGCGCGATGCCATGCCTTCGGGGGGCAAGCTCACCGTGGAGACGTACAATACCCGGATGGATGCGGGAACGGCTGCCCTGATCGACATAGAAGAAGGGCAGTTTGCCGTCGTTGCCGTGACCGATACCGGCAGCGGCATGTCGCAGAAGGTCAGGGACCGCGTGCTGGAGCCGTTCTTCACCACCAAGGCCGAGGGAAGCGGCCTCGGATTGCCGATGGTGTTCGGTTTCACCCGTCAGTCCCACGGGCATCTCAAGGTCTACTCCGAGCCGGGCGAAGGCACGACGATAAAGCTCTATTTCCCGCGATCGGACGCCGGAGAGGTCGAAACACCGGATGACGCGCAGATCGCGGACGTTCGGGCAGGCCAGGGCCAGCACATTCTCGTTGTCGAGGACGATCCGCATGTCAGGCAGAACGTCGTGTCCATGATCACCAGCCTTGGCTACCGGGTGACAGAGGCGCGGAACGCAGCAGAGGCTCTCGAGGTGCTGGACGGCGGCGAGGATGTCGCGCTGCTGTTCACCGATATCGTCATGCCGGGCGGCATGAACGGCCACGAGCTGGCCCTCGCCGCGCGGGAGCTCCGGCCCGATTTGCGCGTGCTTTATACCTCGGGCTACACCAAGAATGCGATCGTCCACCAGGGTCGTCTCGATCCCGGGGTCGACCTCCTGTCCAAGCCCTATCGCAGCCAGGACCTCGCGCAGAAGCTGCACCAGGTTCTGACGGACAGCCCCGCGCGACGCTGACGCGCCGCAATGCCGCCCGCGCTGTCACAGGAGCCCGGCAGGAACAACGGTGACACAGACACCGTACATTTTTGCACATCGCGGGGACGTTTTCTGAGATCAGGACCAAAAGATGGCGAAAACCGGGCCTCATGCAGGTATCGTCGGCAACTGGGCCGGCGCACATACCGGGGGTTAAGGAAAATGACCAGGACGATGCTCGTTGGTGCCGACAGGGCACTTCTCAATGAAACCGCGGATTTTCTGCGCGAGGCCGGCAGCCAGGCTTTGGTCGTCGCCGATGTCGCACGTGCCGAAAGGGAAATCTCGAGGTTTCGGCCCGAGATGATCGTGGTCTCGCTCGACGATGCCGAGGCCAATGGCTGGAAATTCATGTTCCGGCACGGATTCAACGGCGGCGCGAAGGTCATCGCGACGACGGCCAATGGGGACGCGTCTCAGGAGCTGACGGTCCTGCGCCTCGGGGCACAGGATTACATCCGCTTGCCGGTGCCGGCCGAAGTTCTCTCTGCACGCATCACGTCCCGCGCGGGCCCGAACGGCGATGCGCGCGCCTGCGCAACCGAACAAACCCTGAAGGTCGAGGGCAAGCGCGGCACCCTGGTTCTCGACAAGGGGCGTTTCCAAGCATTCTGGCTGGACTCGGAACTGGTGCTGACCAAGACGGAATTCGATCTGCTCTTTGCGCTGGCGCGTCATGACGGCCTTGTCAAATCGCGCGAACAACTGATCGAAACGATCTATGACCACAGCCAGCAATGCGCGGTCAATGATCGCAATATCGACAGCCACGTCAAACGCGTCCGCAACAAGTTCCGAAAGATCGACCCGCTCTTCGACGGAATAGAGACGGTCTATGGCATAGGCTACAAGCTGAAGATCGACCGGACGTGCCGTGTCAAGCCTGCCCCGCTGCCGGTTCACCGCCTCCGGTCTGCCGGAGCGTCGCACGACAAGGCGAGGCCAAGGGTCGTCAGCATGACGCACGCGGCCTTGCAGACGGCTGGAATGTAGCGGCGCGGTAACGCCTCGGGGACATGAACAGCGCGGCGCAACGGGCTTGCGCCGCGTCACGGAACTGTCTATGCCGCGATGCAGCGAACGTGGACCCGGAATCATCTCCGGGTGGCTCTTCCGGCCGCCGATCCGCCGGACAACGACAGACAACCGTGCGGATGCACACCGGCTGCGGGCACACGGCCCGGCCGGTCCCGGATACCATGACATGATTTCATTCGATGCCTATCGCGGCCAGTGGCTCGGACACGTGCGCGGCGATCTCCTGGCCGGCCTGGTCGTCGCGCTGGCGCTCATCCCCGAGGCCATTGCCTTTTCCATCATCGCCGGCGTCGATCCAAAGGTCGGCCTCTACGCCAGTTTCTCGATCGCCGTGATCATCGCCATTACCGGCGGCAGGCCCGGCATGATCTCTGCGGCAACCGCAGCGACCGCCGTGCTGATGATCACGCTGGTGAAAGAGCACGGCTTGCAATACCTCCTCGCGGCCACGGTCCTGGCCGGCCTGCTGCAGATCGCGGCCGGCGTTCTCAGGCTGGGCTTCGTCATGCGCTACGTGTCGAAATCCGTCATGACCGGCTTTGTCAACGCACTCGCCATCCTGATCTTCATGGCGCAACTGCCGGAACTCGATCCGCGCGCGGTGAACTGGCTGACCTATGTGCTGGTCGCCGCCGGTCTCGCGATCATCTATCTCTTTCCACTCCTGACAACGGCGATCCCGTCACCGCTCGTCAACATCGTCGTCCTCACCGCGCTGGCCTTCGCGCTCGGGCTCGACGTGCGCACGGTGGGCGACATGGGAGAGTTGCCCGATACGTTGCCGGTCTTTCTTGTCCCGCAGATTCCGCTCACCTTCGAGACCCTGATGATCATCCTGCCCTATTCGGTGGCGGTGGCCGTCGTCGGCCTTCTGGAAAGCCTGATGACCCAGACCATCGTCGATGACCTTACGGATACCAGGTCGAGCCGTTCGCAGGAGATGGTCGGGCAAGGTATCGCCAATACCGCCACCGGGTTCATCGGCGGGATGGCGGGCTGCGCGATGATCGGCCAGTCGATCATCAACGTCAAATCCGGCGGGCGCGGGCGGCTGTCGAGCTTTGCCGCCGGTGTGTTCCTGCTGATCATAGTCGTGGGGCTGGGCGATGTGGTGAGCATGATCCCGATGGCCGCGCTCGTGGCGATCATGATCATGGTGTCGGTCGGCACGTTTTCCTGGTCATCGATCAAGAACCTGCGCGAGCATCCACGCTCCTCCTCGATCGTGATGATCGCGACGGTGGTGACGGTGGTCTATACCCACAACCTCGCCATCGGGGTGCTGGTGGGGGTGCTCTTGTCGGGCATCTTCTTTGCCGGCAAGATCGCGCAGCTGTTCCGGGTCACGAGCGAGGCGTCAAAGGATGGCCGGGTGCGCACCTACCGGGTCGAGGGGCAATTGTTCTACGGGTCGGTCGAGGACTTCATGAATGCCTTTGATTTCAAGGAGGCGCTGGATAAGGTCGTGATCGACGTGAGCGGCGCGCACATCTGGGATATCTCCTCGGTGCAGGCGCTCGACATGGCGGTGCTGAAATTCCGCCGCGACGGCGCGGATGTGGAGATCAAGGGCATGAACGAGGCCTCGGAAACCATCGTTGACCGGCTTGCGATACACGACAAGCCCGGCGCGATAGACAAGCTGATGGCGCATTGAGAAGGGGATGAGCATGACGCAGAAGGTCATCGCACTGGTGGATGGGTCGGTTTATTCGGCCTCGGTCTGCGATCACGCCGCATGGATCGCGCAGCGCACCGACGCGCCGGTCGAGTTGCTGCATGTGCTGGGGCGGCGCGAAGGGGCCGAACAGGCGGATCTGTCGGGGTCGATCAAGCTGGGCGCACGGTCGGCGCTGCTGGAGGAACTGGCGGCGCTCGATGAGCAGCGCGCCAAGCTGGTGGCGCATCGCGGGCGGGCGATCCTTGAGGACGCCCGCGCCATTCTGGAAAAGGCCGAGGTGAACGAGATCACCACCCGGCTGCGCCATGGCGATATTGTCGAGACGGTGGCCGAGGTCGAGAAGGACGCCCGCGTGATCCTGATCGGCAAGCGCGGCGAGGCCGCCGATTTTGCCAAGGGCCATCTGGGATCGAACCTGGAGCGGATCGTGCGCGCAAGCCACAAGCCGGTTTTTGTGGCGGCCCGCGCGTTCCGGCCCATCGAAAAGGTGCTGGTGGCCTATGACGGCGGCACCTCGGCGATGAAGGCGGTGGATCATATCGCACGCAGCCCGCTTTTCGCCGGGCTCAAGGTCCATGTGGTGACCGTGGGCCATGCCACGCCCGAGGTGAAGAAGTCGCTGGAGGATGCGAGGGCGCTGTTGCAGGCGGCGGGCATCGACGCCGAGACCGGCGTGGTCGCAGGCCAGCCCGAGACGGCCCTTGGCAAGCTGGTCGAAGAGGCCGAGTTCGACATGGTGGTGATGGGGGCCTATGGTCACAGCCGAATCCGCAGCCTGATCATCGGCTCGACCACAACCGAGATGGTGCGGTCGTGCAAGGTGCCGGTGGTGCTGATGCGCTGAGGGGGGCAAGCACGCCATGATTCCGCGCGGGGCGTGAAAGTCGACTGTCCGGTCCAAACAACAACCCACCCAAATCAGGCTTGAGCGTCAGCGCCCCACTATTTCGAAATGCGCCTCGGTGGGCACGCAGGCCGCGCCGTTGATCGGAAGGATGTCCTGCGGGCAGGCGGACATCGCGACGACGCAATCCATGACCGCGCGCAGCACGACA
>Ga0102925_1001076_pt1 | contig 15013 bp, 7 predicted proteins | sample SalPonR1_A_D1_MG_FD_78216 | JGI IMG/M metagenome (GOLD analysis project Ga0102925, IMG submission 78216) | Salt pond soil microbial communities from South San Francisco under conditions of wetland restoration - Salt Pond MetaG R1_A_D1_MG | ecosystem: Environmental > Aquatic > Marine > Intertidal...
ATTTTCCAGGGATGCAGGATTGGTTGAATATGTACTTCAAAAGAATCAGAAGAATTACGTTAAGTCTGAGATCCAGACTAAGGATCTGGTTAAATATGTAGGAAAAGGATTGCTTACTTCAGAAGGCGAACACTGGAAAAAACAGCGAAAGTTAATTCAGCCGGCATTTCACAAAAAACAACTGACCAATCTGCTTGATTCCATAAAGCAGGCCATATTACAGGAATATGAAAAGATCACAGTAGGTGAAGAACTGGATATTTTTCCTATTTATAATGATCTTGCTTTTCAGACAGTCGTGAAATCTTTGTTTAGTAGTGCTGCGAACCAGGAGGAGATCAACAGGTTACAATATATTACAGAAGAGACCCAGAAAATGCTTGTTAAGGAACTGCGGCAGCCCTATCTGGGTTGGTGGTTTAGAGCAAGCGGGAAAATCGATAGCTATCTTAAACTTACTGCCGAAGCCCGGAATATTCTAAGCAAGATAGTTCAGGAAAGAAGGGATTCAAAAGAAAAATATGATGATCTTTTGGATATGCTGCTGGAAGCAAAGTATGATGACGGAAATTTTATGGATGAGGAGCAACTTATCGATGAGATTCTGATTCTATTTACGGCCGGTCACGAGACTACTTCCAATTCACTAACCTTTACGGCTCAATTGCTGGCACTAAATCCTGAATGGCAGGAGAAGATCTATGAAGAAATTTCTACCCTAAAGGAACAGGATCTGGACTTAATGAGCTATGTGACCAAATGCCAGATTACTCAGCAGGTGATTGAAGAGTCTATGAGACTATATCCACCGGCATATTTTATAGACCGGGTTAACCTGGAGGAAGACGAATTTGAAGGAAAATATTTCGAGCCCGGTTCAAATTTATTGTTCTCCCTTCATGAGGTTCATCGTCATCCAAATCTATGGGAAGATCCCGATGATTTTAAACCGGAACGCTTCGCTGAAGGAGGTAGAAAATTTTCTTCTCAATACTTCCCTTTTGGAGCAGGACCCCGAAAATGTATAGGCAATAACTTCGCAATGTTCGAGATGATCATTGCAGTCACCGAATTGGTAAGCCAGTATAAAATAGTTCCTGGTTTTGATGAAATCGATATTAAGCCACTTATTACCCTTAAACCAAAAAATGCTATTCTAAAATTTGAAGCGAGAGCCTGATTTTATATTCTGCTAAAATCATCTGCTTTATTACTTAATTACCATTTATTGATCTGGCTTTAGATCAGTAAATAGGCATTGTTTCCTTTTTATCCTTACTGAGCTCACTTAAATTTTCTAAAAAACTATTCTTTCATTAGATCGCTCTGGAAACATTTTAAAAACCCCTGCTAACCCTTATTGTTTTGTAAATCAATTAGTTGTAAATTATTTATTCGAATTTTTGAAAAAAGTAACCATAAAACTAAGAATTATGAAAACTAAAATTTTTATTGCAATTGTATTACTTTTTGGTTTCAGTTCTGCTTTTTGCCAAATTGATCTGAATAAGGAATATCCGCAAGAAAAGGAGGAAGTGAAGGAGGCTCTTGAGAAGATTGAGCAAAGTATAAGAAATAATGAGACAGATAAATTAATCTCGATGCACGCCTACGGGCCAAAATTTACCGAATTCCAGGATGGCGGAGAAAGACAGGGTTCAAAAGAAAATGAAGAATTCGAACGAAATTTTCTTGGTACCATTACTGAGGTTGAAAAGTGGGATTGGGAAGATCTGGAAATCCATATATATGGTGGTGATGTTGCTAATGTAACTTTTCATGCCAATTTCAAATTTGAAAGGGGTGAAGAAACTTATGATTTTAAGATGCAGGGAACTTTACTTTTTATTAAAACCAATGATGGTTGGAAAATCACCCATGAGCATATGGCTCCACTAGCCGAAAACACACCATAGGTATATATACGGTATATTTTTAAGAGCTAGTATATATAATTGTTTTCAAAGCTCCTGGTTTTTAAATCCTTCAAATCTTTTAAAAACCGCATCTTTGTAAAACTATAATAGGTACTCTGAAGGAAGCTTATACAAATTTGATAAAATCCGAAGCCGAACGCCTCGGATTTTTATTTTGTTGAATTTTCTATATTTATTTACAATAAGTCGGTTGGTAGGAATATTGGTAAAATTAGCAAGCAGTGAAAAGTAATAATATGATTGAGTATATGGGATCTCAATTTTCCTGAAGAACTTTTTCCAAAATTAGCAGAAGCCCCCAGTTTAGTAATTCCTTTGATTGCTCATTATTCAATCCACAAACATCCTTAGTAACAACAAAAGCTTCAATACCCATTAGAACAGTAGATAGATTAGCGAGATTTTCAATTTCTTCACTTTTCAATTTTTTAGCTTTTTTCTTCAATAGCATCATCATGGTTTTCTTTCTACGTGCACCACGCATTTTATCACTCTGATCCGCATTTAATACCACGCTCATATATTTTCTAAATCCAGCTTCGTGGTCTATGGTTAACTGATTATAATATTCCTGAATTGCGAGGATAGCCTTATCTAGTTCTTTATTCCGGACTTCCTCAAAAAGCTCTTCCGGACTTATTGTATTAAGGTCCAAAATAGCCTCTGCCGTTAGTATATCGATGCTAGAATAATACCTGTATATGGTCGCCCTGGAAATCTCTGCATTTTTTGCTACCTCTTCCAGGGTAATATCTTTGTTTTTATTCAGAAGAAGCTGCGTGGATTTGAGGATCTTATCACGCGTTTTGAGCTTTTGGGTCTTCCTTCCGCTTTGTACATATTTCTCATTCATGAGACAAATGTCTTATAAAATTTTGAGAATTAAAAATTTCGTCCTATTTTTACGAGACAAAAGTCTCATAAAATGGATAAAAGTTTAAAAATGTGGGTTTTAGGACATAAAATTTCTCCACAAAATTTATCGGCAAATTATGATTTGGCTATTGGGGAGTCACAACCTGAAGTCCCCGGACCACCGCCTCATCATCATGAAAAATTTCATGAATCCTTTTACATCATGGAAGGTGAGATGGATTTTATGATCAATGGAGAACTTAAAAAAATTCGCAAGGGAGAGTCAGTAGATATTCCTCCTCAAACTTTACACACGTTCAAAAATTCCGGTAGTAAAGTTTGTAAATGGGTTAACATTCATAGCCCTGAAGGTTTTAGTGACTTTTTTAATAAATATGGAATACCTGTGGATGAAGACTGCGCGGCAGAAAAATCGGTTTCACCGGAAATTATTCAAAAGGTTCTGCAAACGGCTTCAGATTATGATATGAAAATTCAATTACGATAAATTATTTATTAACCAAACCTTTAAAAATGAAAAATCAATTCAACCAACTGATCAGAAGTGCACTTGCACTTACTATTCTACTTTCTATCCTTTCTTGCAGCAATGATCGGGTAGAAGAAATCGAAACTATAGAAACCTATGATTTTAAGCTAGAAAAAGCTGAAACTTGGGAAGGACAAATTGAATTACTCACCAAAGCAATGAGAAGATTTCATAACTTCAATGTGGCCATAGCTCAGGGCTATGTGCAGGTAAGTCCATTGGTACCGGGTATGGGGATACATTATGCAAAACCGGAATATGTAGATCTTAACTTTGAAATTTTAAAACCAGAGATCTTGGTATATCATCCTGATGAAAATGGTGATATGCAGTTTGTAGCTGCAGAATATTTAATACCTGTGGAAGATTGTATACCAAACGGGGATTATACACCACCGGTTGTTGGCTTTTTAGGGGACCAGGATCACTGGCATTTAAATTGTACCGCTGGAGGGTGGACACTTCACGCATGGGTAGGATTAGAAAATGAAGATGGAGTATTTGCATCATTTAATCCTGCTCTGCTCGAAGCAGATTAATTTTCAAATTTTAATTATTTAAATTAGCTGCTCAAAGTTCAGTTTTTGAATACATCAGCTAATAAATATTCAAGTCTTATCAAAGCCGAAGCCAAACGCCTCGGCTTTCTATCATGCGGTATCTCGAAAGCAGAATTTCTTGAAGAAGAGGCGCCTCGCTTAGAGGAGTTCCTGAGTAAAAACCATCATGGTGAGATGCGCTGGATGGATAATAATTTTGATAAACGTCTTGATCCAACAAAACTGGTAGAAGGTTCTAAAAGTGTCATTTCTCTGTTACTTAATTATTATCCTGAAAAGACCCAAAGAGAGGATTCTTATAAAATCAGCAAATACGCTTATGGCAGGGATTATCATTTTGTAATTAAAGATAAGCTGAAACAATTATTGCAGTTTATGCAAGATGAAATTGGGGAAATTGATGGTCGCGCTTTTGTAGATTCTGCGCCGGTTATGGATAAAGTTTGGGCTGCAAAAAGCGGACTCGGCTGGATAGGTAAACATTCTAATTTACTCTCTAAACAAACAGGCTCTTTCTATTTTATTGCTGAATTGATTGTAGATCTCGAGTTAGAATACGATACACCGGTTACCGATCACTGTGGAAGTTGTACCGCCTGCATAGACGCCTGTCCCACTAATGCTATTGTAGATCCCTACAAGGTAGACGGGAGTAAATGTATTTCATATTTCACCATAGAGCTTAAAGACGAATTGCCCAATTCTTATAAAAACCAGTTCGAAGATTGGATGTTTGGCTGTGATATTTGTCAGGATGTTTGTCCCTGGAATAGGTTTTCAAAACCTCATAACGAACCTTTATTTAATCCGCATCCCGAATTGCTTGAAAAAGATAGAAAAGGCTGGGAAGAACTTACTAAAGAAACTTTTAATGAGATTTTTAGAAAATCGGCTGTAAAAAGAACCAAATTTGAAGGTTTGAAAAGAAATATCCAGTTTTTGAAAGATTAATTAGGGGTTTCATGCTTGAGGTTGATAGCTAAAGATTTTTGTTTTTTCATATAATTCTGAATAATTCAGCATCCTGTTATTGATTTTTTATAAAAATTTCCACAGGAAAATATTCTTCTAATTTTCTAGAATATAAATTTTCTTTTATCTAAAGAAAGATAATATTGCAGCGAAGCTTGCTACCTTTGTAATTAGCAGAAAATTTAAATTATGAGTAATAATTCTAAAAAAAGAAGAGAGGCACTGGTGTATCACGCCAAGCCTAAACCAGGTAAAATAGAGGTTAAACCAACCAAAAAATACGCTACTCAAAGAGATCTTTCCCTGGCATATTCACCCGGGGTGGCAGAACCCTGTCTTGAGATAGAAAAAGATAAAGAAAATGCTTATAAATATACCACCAAGGGCAACCTTGTTGCGGTAATATCTAACGGGACCGCAGTCCTGGGACTTGGCGATATTGGTCCTGAGGCCTCTAAACCGGTGATGGAAGGAAAAGGTTTACTCTTCAAGATTTTTGCAGATATAGACGTTTTTGATATTGAAGTAGATACTAAAGATGTAGATAAGTTTATTGAAACGGTAAAAAACATCGCCCCTACTTTTGGTGGAATCAACCTTGAAGATATTAAAGCTCCGGAAGCTTTTGAAATCGAACAAAGATTAAAGGCAGAGCTGGATATTCCGGTAATGCACGACGATCAACACGGGACGGCAATTATTTCTGCCGCAGCTTTATTAAATGCGTTAGAACTGGCTAAGAAAAAAATAGATAAGGTAAAAATCGTAATAAGTGGCGCCGGTGCCGCTGCGGTTTCCTGTACAAAGCTCTATAAAGCTTTTGGAGCCAAGGCTGAGAATATTGTGATGACAGATAGCAAAGGCGTGATTAGAAAAGATCGACCAGACCTTTCTGAGGCCAAGGAAGAATTTGCTACCTCCAGGAAAATAGATACACTTGAAGAAGCGATGAAGAATGCCGACGTTTTTGTAGGCCTTTCTATCGCCGATATTGTTTCTCCGGAAATGCTGAAAAGTATGGCGAAACGACCTATTGTTTTTGCGATGGCAAATCCAAATCCAGAGATAGATTATCAATTGGCCATGGATACCCGAAAGGATATAATTATGGCTACGGGGAGAAGTGACCACCCTAACCAGGTGAATAATGTGCTAGGTTTTCCGTTCATTTTCCGTGGTGCCTTAGATGTTAGGGCTACCAAGATAAATGAAGACATGAAAATGGCCGCGGTAAAAGCCCTGGCCGAACTCGCTAAAGAAGCCGTACCGGAACAAGTGAATATCGCTTATGGAGAGACCAGGCTTCATTTTGGTTCAGACTATATTATTCCTAAGCCATTTGATCCACGATTGATAGCTAAAGTGCCACCGGCTGTGGCTAAAGCTGCGATGGAAAGTGGCGTGGCAAGGCAGCCAATTCAGGATTGGGAGAAATATGAGGAAGAGCTGCTTGAAAGAATGGGCAGTGATAATAAGATTACCAGGTTGTTGCTTAACCGTGCAAAAATGAATCCGAAAAGAATTGTTTTTGCTGAAGCCGATCATCTGGACGTCCTTAAGGCTGCACAGATTGTTCATGATGAAGGTGTTGCTATACCTATTTTGCTGGGGCGTCGTGGAGTGATTGAAGAATTGATGAAGGAAATAGACTTTAATGAAGATGTTGCTATTATCGATCCAAAATCTGATGAAGAAGAAGAGCATAGAAAAGACTATGCGCAGGTTTACTGGAAAACAAGAAATAGAAGCGGAGTTACACTTTATGATGCTGAAAAATTAATGCGTGAGCGTAATTATTTTGCGGCAATGATGGTTAACCAGGGTGATGCCGATGGTTTGCTTTCCGGTTATTCAAGAGCATACCCGGCGGTTGTTAAGCCGATGTTGGAACTAGTAGGAATGGCTCCGGGAGTGAATCGTGTAGCAGCTACCAATATTATGAACACTTCTCGAGGTCCCCTGTTTATTAGCGATACTTCTATCAATATAGATCCGTCGGCAAAGGATCTTGCCAGGATCGCCCAAATGACAGCGAGAACAGTTAAACTATTTGGTTTGGAACCGGTGATCGCAATGATGTCTTATGCCAATTTTGGATCTTCTAAAGATCCTCACGCTACAAAGGTAAAAGAAGCTGTTTCCTATTTGCATCGTAATTATCCCGATTTAGATGTGGATGGGGAATTGCAGGCAGATTTCGCGCTAAACCGTGAAATGCTTCAAAATAAATTTCCATTTTCAAAGCTGGCCGGTAAAAAAGTGAATACTTTGATTTATCCAAATCTGGATTCAGCTAACAGTACCTACAAGCTTATAAAAGAGCTAAACAATGTAGATTCTATCGGCCCGATAATGATGGGGATGCGCAGGCCGGTGCATATTCTTCAGCTTGGAGCAAGTGTTGAAGAAATTGTGAATATGACGGCAGTGACTGTTGTAGATGCCCAGGAAAAAGAAAAGAAGCAAAAGAAATAAAAATAAGCGGAAATACAGTAGTTAAGCCCGTACCAAAGGTTTCGGGCTTAACTTTTATTTAGTACATTTGGCCCTTTAAGTTAAAATTTTATGATTCATCATCTCAAGGGGCAATTAATAGAGAAGAATCCTACCTACTTAGTAGTCGCCTGCAACGGTGTTGGGTATTTGGTCAATATTTCCCTTCACACTTTTTCGCTCATTCCAGACTCAGAAAATATAAGTATTTACACCCATTTACACGTAAAGGAAGATTCCCATACGCTGTACGGATTTTATCAAAAATCAGAGCGGGATATTTTTAGATTATTAATCTCGGTTTCGGGAGTGGGAACTAGCACAGCAAGAACCATGTTGTCTTCTTTAGAGCCTAACCAGGTAAAAGAAGCCATTGCTAATGCCGATGTGCCTACTATACAAAGCGTTAAAGGAATTGGAGCTAAAACAGCCCAAAGGGTGATTTTAGACTTAAAAGACAAGATTTTGAAAGTCTATGGGGAGGACGAAGTTTTTGTTCCTCAAGACAATACAATAAAAGAAGAAGCGTTATCTGCATTAGAGACTTTGGGCTTTGCAAGAAAGCAGGCTACCAGGGTAGTAGATAAAATCATGAAAGATTCTGCAAGCCCTACCGTAGAATCTATTATAAAAATGGCTCTTAAAAATCTGTAAAGAATTGAGGTACAATTGCTTGAAGTTGTCAACTTCGGTTAGGCTCAGCTTGTTGTTGTCATTGATAATTTCATTGAGTTCCACTGCGCAGGAAACCCCACAGGATACTACTGATACGGGGTATACTTTGGGTGAAATTTCCCTGCCAGATTCTCAGCTTATTTCTTCTTTCTATGAATACGATCCTATCCTGGACCGCTACATTTATCGCGAAAAATTAGGCGATGTTGATCTTTCCATACCATTGATTCTAACTCCGGAAGAATATGAAAATCTTATTCTGGATGAAGAAATGCGGAATTATTTTAAGCTGAAAATTGATGCGCAAGCCGGTCGAAAAGAAGGCTCTGAGGAAATTCAGCGGGATTTACTACCAGATTTTTATGTAAATAATAGCTTTTTCGAAAGCATATTTGGTGGAACTGAAATTAATATTGTTCCGCAGGGAACGGTAGAGATGGATCTTGGGTTGTTATATACCAAACAGGATAACCCGGCCTTTTCCCCACGAAACCGGAGTAATCTCACTTTTGATTTCGACCAGCGTATAAGCCTTAGTCTTTTGGGTCAAATAGGGAAGCGCCTGCAAATTACCGCTAATTACGATACTCAATCAACTTTCGATTTTCAAAATCAGTTAAAGCTTGAATACACGCCTACTGAAGATGATATAGTGCGAAAAATTGAAGTAGGTAATGTGAATATGCCGCTTAACAATGCCCTAATGCAGGGAGCTCAAAGTTTATTCGGTTTTAAAACTGAATTGCAATTTGGGAAAACACGAATTACGGGGGTGTTTTCAGAACAAAAATCAGAGCGCCGTACCGTTAATGTTGAAGGGGGGGCTGCTATAGAAGATTTTGAGAAATTTGCGCTGGACTATGATCAGGATCGGCACTTTTTTCTTGCCCATTATTTCAGGGACCATTATGATGAGGCTCTTCAGGATTATCCTTTTATCAATGCTAATATCCAGATAAAGAGGGTACAGGTTTGGGTTACTAATCGTACTAATAATGTGCAGAATCTCACCGATACCCGGAATATAGTAGGAATTCAGGATCTGGGAGAAACGAACGATCCCGGCAATATAGGTCTTGATAACATTCCGGCTGGATTCTTCAATCAGCCTGCTGGAAGTTTTCCGGATAATGCCAACAACGATTTTAATCCTTTTGGGATAGATGGTTCAACTGAATCTGTTTTGACAACTGCTATTCGAGACGTGGCTACTGTAGATAATGGTTTTGGCGGGGTGCAGGTTTCGGAAGGGCTGGATTACGTAAAACTGGAAAATGCCCGGCAATTGCAGCCTAATGAATACAGCCTTAACACCCAATTGGGGTATATTTCTTTGAATCAACGACTAAGTAATGACGAAATTCTTGCCGTTGCTTATCAATATACTGTAAATGGGGAAGTATTCCAGGTTGGAGAATTCGCCAATGATGGGGTGAATGCTACGGGTGATAATAATCAAAACCCAATGGAGCCTAGCTCTAATCAGCGAGTAAACCGAAACCTGGTGGTTAAAATGCTTAAAAGCACCATCACCAATGTAGATGAGCCGGTTTGGGATTTAATGATGAAGAATATTTATAGTCTTGGAGCTTATCAATTAGAGCGTGAAGATTTCAGGTTGAATATTCTATATACAGATCCACAACCTCTAAATTATATAAAACCTGCCGGAGATGGTGCTGTTCCGCTTCCGGAAGATGTTAGCGATACGCCACTGCTTCGTGTTTTTAATTTAGATAAACTGAATAATAATAATGATCCCATAAATGGCGGAGATGGTTTCTTTGACTATGTCCCCGGTCTCACCATAGATCCGCAAACCGGGAATATTATTTTCACCACGGTAGAACCTTTTGGGAGGCATTTATTTGATGAGTTGGATAACTCTCCAAATACCGGGACTGAAGATTATGATAACCCTGAAACCTGGAATGCTAACCAGCAAAAATATGTTTTTAGATCTTTGTACAGAACTACAAAAATCCAGGCGGAACAGGAAGATGCCGACAAAAATAAATTTCAGTTAAAGGGTAGATATAAATCGGGCGAAGTTGAAGGAATCCCAATTGGTTTCAATCTTCCGCCGGGATCGGTGACCGTAACTGCAGGAGGAAGAGTTTTGCAGGAGGGTGTAGATTATGTGGTGAATTATGAATTGGGGAGAGTGCAAATTCTGGATGAAGCTTTACTGGCTTCCGATATTCCAATTCAGGTAAATACTGAAAATAATGCCTTGTTTGGGCAGCAAACTAAACGGTTTACCGGTATAAATGTAGAACATCAGTTTAATGAAAACTTTTTAGTAGGGGCTACTTTTTTAAACCTTAAGGAGCGCCCGCTTACCCAAAAAGCTAATTATAGCTACGAACCTATAAACAATTCTATTTTTGGTTTTAATGTAAATTATTCTACCGAAGTTCCTCTGTTTACCAGGTTGGTAAATAAACTGCCTAATCTCGATACCGATGTTCCTTCTAATTTCTCTGTTACCGGGGAGTTTGCTTATTTGCAACCGGGAGCACCGGCAATTAATGACTTTCAGGGAGAAGCAACTACCTATATAGACGATTTTGAAGCTGCGCAAACAACTATTGATATTAGTTCCCCGCTAAGCTGGGAGTTAAGTAGTGTGCCATTAGGTTATGGTGGTGAACTGGCCAATGGTGATAATAGGGTAGGGTACAGACGTGCAGGTTTATCGTGGTATACTATAGATCCAATATTTTATAGCAGCAACCGTCCCGATGGAATTACAGATAATGATATTTCAAACTATGCTACAAGAAGAGTGGCGCTTAGCGAAATATTTCCAAATACCGATGTAGTACAGGGCCAACCGCAGGTAGTTTATACCATGGATGTGGCTTATTTCCCTACAGAAAGAGGTCCTTACAATTTTAATCCATTGGCTGCCGAAGGTACTTTGCCAAATCCTTCTCAAAATTTTGGAGGAATTATTCGCGGTATAAATACCACGAATTTTGAGCAAAGCAATGTAGAGTTTATAGAGTTTTGGGTGATGGATCCTTATATCTACTCCGAAAATAGTGGGAATTCAGCCGGGACTATCAATTTTAACTTGGGAAATATCTCAGAAGATGTGCTAAAGGATGGGCGTAAGCAGTTTGAAAATGGTCTCCCACCCGGTGGCGGTATAGAAAATACTATAGAAACCGAGGTTGCTAAAGTACCTGCAGATCAATCTCTGATTTATGCTTTTGATACCGAAGGGGAAGAACGCACCAATCAGGATGTAGGTTACGATGGATTTTCAGATGAGCAGGAAGCTCTAAAATTTCCTGACTTCAGCAATTTTCCAGATCCTGCAGCAGATAATTATGAGTATTTTCTAAATACTACAGGAGACATTGTTACCCGTTATAAAAACTATAATGGCCCCGATGGAAATTCGCCACCCGAGGTTGGTGATACCGATAGGGGAAATACCACTTTGCCTACTACAGAGGATGTGAATCGTGACAACACGATGAATACTATAGATAGTTATTTTGAGTACGAAATACCCTTCTTTCCGGGTATGGGTATTGAGAACAACCAATATATTACCGACGAAAAAGAGCTTGTTACAACACTTAGAAACGGAAACGAGCTCCCGGTGCGATGGCTTCAGTTCAAAATTCCTATCTATGAACCCACTGATTCAAAAGGAGGTATAGCAGATTACAGGTCTATACGTTTTATGAGGATGTTTCTTAGCGGATTTCAGGAGAAAACCTTACTGAGGTTTGGGACTATGGAACTTGTAAGAGGTGATTACAGAAGGTATAATCGTGGTTTGAGAGACAGAAATATACTTCCTGAAAATCAAAATACACTTTTTGAAGTTTCAGCAGTAAATATTGAGGAAAATGAAAATCGGGAGCCCGTACCTTATGTGTTGCCTCCCGGGGTGATTAGAGAAGAACTTTTCGAAAATAATACCAATATCAGGCAAAATGAACAATCTCTTTCACTTAGGGTTTGTGATTTAGAACCTCAGGATGCCAGGGCTGTTTATAAGAATTTTCAGCTGGATATGCGACAATATAAGAAGCTGGAAATGTTTCTGCACGCCGAATCACTGCCGAACAGAACGCCACTAAAAGATGGTCAACTGATTGCTTTTATTAGGATGGGAACCGATTTTACAGATAATTACTATCAGATAGAAGTGCCTTTAAGTCCTACGGCTTTTGGGGCAATGGCGGCCGAAGATATTTGGCCGACAGTAAATAGAATGGAATTACCTCTTGATTTGTTACAGCGTGTAAAGACTAGTGTGCTTGGAGATCCGGCTTTAAATGCAGGAGAATTAAACTTTTTTACTGAGAATTTAGATGTGGTAGATGAAGAAGAGTCTTATGAAATGGATCAACTGCGGTTGGGGATAAAAGGAAACCCTAGTTTTGGAAATGTTAGGGTGTTAATGCTGGGGCTAAAAAATGGAACTCCCAGCAATGGCGTGCAGGATTTATGTGGTGAAGTTTGGTTTAATGAACTAAGGCTATCAGATCTTGAAAACGAAGGTGGCTGGGCGACCATTATCAATATGGATACCAACCTGGCTGATTTTGCGAACGTAGCTGCTACCGGGAGAAAAAGCACCATAGGTTTTGGAACTATAGAGCAGGGACCAAACCAGCGAAGTCTTGAAAATTCCCAACAATATGATGTGGTTACCAATATTAATGCAGGCCAGTTGCTTCCAGAAAAATGGGGTGTTAAAATTCCTTTTAATTATAGCAGGGGTGAAGAATTGATTACGCCAAAATACGATCAGGAATTTTTGGATTTAGAATTAGAAACGCGATTGGCAGATATTGTTGATCCTACAGAAAGAGAACAGATAAAAAAACAGTCTCAATCTTATACCAAGCGGCAAAGTGTGAATGTAATTGGTTTGCGAAAAGAACGTACGGGAGAAGCGAAACCTATGCCTTACGATATCGAGAATTTTGCATTTACTACTTCTTATAACCAGGTAAATCATCGAGATTTTGAAATTGAAGAATCATTAAATCAAAATGTGCGGGCCGGTGCTACTTACGAGTTCAACTTTGAGCCCAAACAAGTAGAGCCTTTTAAGAATATCTCGGCATTAGATAGTAGCGATTATTATTCGTTGGTAAAAGATTTCAATGTGAATTTATTGCCATCTAACATAAATGCAACTTCTACCATATTAAGGCAATATAACGAGCAGAAATTTAGATCACTGGAACTTTCAGATGAAGATTTAGGAATTCCAACTCTTTACCAGCGAAACTATTTATTTAACTGGGAATACGGTATAAATTATAATCTTACAAATTCATTGAGTTTTGCATTTAACGCATCAAATAACCGAATTGTTAGAAATTACATAGATGAAGAAGGTTTTGCCGATAACAGTATTGGGGTTTGGGATAATTTCTTCAGTATTGGGACTCCAGATTTGCATTACCAGAATTTGCAGGTGAATTATGATCTCCCATTCGATAAAATTCCTGTGCTGGATTTTATAAATGCAACTTATTCATACACCGGAGATTTCCAATGGCAACGTGGTTCGAGGATTTTTGAGAACCTGGAAGGGATTCCTGATATTGGAAATAGCGTTCAAAACTCAAGCTCTCATCAAATAAATGCTAACCTTGATATGGAAGCCTTGTATTCTTATTTGGGGCTGGAAAAGAAAGATGGTAGAGGCGGCCAAACTATAAAACAGCGTAGTGCTGGAGTACCAACGCTAGACGGAACGCCTCAAGATGAGCAGCGAACACAGAATGCTGAAGTGGTTGAAAAAACCAGTAAAAGCTATAATACTTTTGTAGATTTTGTGACTATTTTGAGCAGGTTGCAAATAAACTACCGGCAAAATGAAGGAACTTTTCTGCCTGGTTACACTCCAAGTGTAGGTTTTATGGGAACTTTGCAGCCTAGCACTTCTTTTACCTTTGGCTGGCAGGATGAGGTAAGGTACAATGCTGCAAGGAGGGGTTGGTTAACCTTATTTCAAAATTTCAATCAGCAATATTCTACTTTAAAAAATGAGCAATTAGATGTACAGGCTTCTCTGGATATTATTCCAGACCTTACTGTAGATATAAGTGCGAATAGAAATTATTCAGAAAATTACTCAGAGAATTATAGGGTAGATCCAACCAGCCTTCAATATATTCCGTTAACGCCATATAATTACGGAAACTTCAATATTTCTACCATTCTTATTAAAACAGCTTTTAATCAATCTAACGAACAATCATCAGCCACTTTCGAAAGCTTTAGAGGGAATCGTTTGGAAATAGCCCAAAGATTGGCTCGGGAGCGTGGTTTAGACCCTAATGATGTTGACGAAGATGGATTTCCTACAGGAATAGGAAAAACTAATCAGGCTGTCTTACTTCCGGCATTTGTTTCAGCTTATGCGGGCAAAGATCCTGAAGATATCAAGTTAGGTGCATTTAGGGATATGCCCTTGCCTAACTGGAATATGAAGTATACCGGACTTATGCGAATTGGTTGGTTTAGAGATAAATTTAGAAGGTTTTCCATAAATCACGGATATCAATCTAACTATACGATCAACCAGTTTCAAACAAACCTGGATTATGATCCCGACAATGAATTTGATACAAACCAGGCCGGAGATTTCAAAAATCCAATCCTATATTCCAATATTGTTCTAACCGAATTATTTACCCCGTTATTCCGGTTAGATTTGGAAACCAAGAATGCTATTCAGTTATTGGCTGAAGTAAGGAAGGATCGAATGCTTTCCTTAAGCTTTGATAACAACTTATTGACTGAAACTACCGGGAACGAATACCTGGTGGGCGCTGGATACAGAATTAAAGATTTAAAAATTGCTACAGGCCTTGGGGGAAGAAATAGAATTTTGAGTAGCGACCTTAATTTTAAAGCCGATGTTTCTTTTAGAAGGAATAAAAGTATTATTAGGTACTTAGATTTAGAAACCAGCCAGGTGATTG
>Ga0102925_1001079_pt1 | contig 15007 bp, 11 predicted proteins | sample SalPonR1_A_D1_MG_FD_78216 | JGI IMG/M metagenome (GOLD analysis project Ga0102925, IMG submission 78216) | Salt pond soil microbial communities from South San Francisco under conditions of wetland restoration - Salt Pond MetaG R1_A_D1_MG | ecosystem: Environmental > Aquatic > Marine > Intertidal...
CCGGCCAGCAAGGCCAGCCCCGTGCCGCCCTGTTGAAACCCGGCCAGAAGGCCGACGAATTGGGTCACAAGGATCAGCGGGCCGGGGGTGGTTTCCGCAAGGCCAAGCGCGTCGATCATCTGCGCGGTCGTCAGCCAGCCGTGGGTTTCGACCACGGCCTGTGTCATGTAGGCCAAAACAGCGTAGGCGCCACCGAAAGTGACGACAGCCATTTTTGAGAAAAACATAGCAATCTCAATGAGAAATGACGCGCCGCTCATCCACGCCAGGAGGATCGGCGCCGCCCAAAGAACAAGCCAGATCACGATGGTGCGCAAGGTGTGGACATGGGGTTGGCGCAGCGGCACCGCAGAGTGACTGACGGACGCTGGCACAGCCGCCCAAAGGCCCCACAGGGCCGCAGCAAAGATGATCAAAGGAAACGGAACCGAAAGGAAAAACATCGCCGTGAAAGACAATAGCGCCAGTATCCAATCGGCAGGGCGTGCCAGAGCGCGCCGGGCCAGTGACAACAGCGCTTGCAGGACGATGATGATCACGGCGGCCTTTATGCCGGTGAAAAGCGCTTGGACGACAGGAACTTGGCCGAATTGCGCATAGCCAAGCGCCAATGCCAGAATAACCAATGCGCCGGGGACCACGAACAACAATCCGGCGATCAAGCCGCCGGGCACCCCGCGCAGACGCCAGCCTGCATAGGTGGCCAGTTGCATCGCCTCGGGGCCGGGCAACAGCATGCAAAATGACAGCGCGCCCAGAAATTGCTTTTCCTCCAGCCATTTGTGGCGATCGACCAATTCGGTATGCATCAATGCGATCTGTGCCGCCGGGCCGCCGAAGGACAACAGGCCGATACGGCCAAAAACGCGGAAAAGATCGGCAAGGCTGGGTCGCATACACGGGTGATACAACCCCGGGAGAACAATTCAAGCGCTTTTGTGGTTGTCACAAAAGCGTCATAAAATCAAGTATTTGAAAGGGGGAGTTGATGTAAAGTGCAGGCTTCTGTTGCCAGGTGCCTGCGAACCCCGCCAGACCTTGCTAGAGGGCTGGGCTTAAGATTTCGGTCTTGTTACCGCTTACGCAGCAACGGCGACCGGAGCACGATTGTCGTTGGCAATTATGCTTTAGCGAACCGATAACGGTGGTATCTCACCGAGACAAAGCTAACCCCTTTAGACGTTCGTCGATCCTATTTCGGCCCCTTGATCCCCTTCAACGAAAAGGTTTTTTTGGTGGAGCCGCCGGGTACCGCCCCCGGGTCCGATCCGCGTATTACGAGCGCGTTTATGTCCATAGTTCCCGAAGGAACACTTGGAATATAGGCAAGCACAGCGCGCTTGCAAAGGGGGCGTCGGGAACAAAATGAACAAAACCAGCCGGAGACTGATGGCGGACTGTCCCGCTTGAACACATTCCGGGTTTCGTATTTGTTGATGCCGAAATGGTAATCGGTGATACGCCGGACTGGAGAAACACCCATGCTCAAAACGTTTAGTGTTGCGATGATTGGTTTTGCGCTGCCGCAGGCGCTGGCGGCGCAAACGCTCGTGCCAGACAACGTGGCGCCGGATGTCTGGGCACTGGTCGGGCCGACGGTGCAACGCGATGCCGACAACCTTGGCAACAACGCCACATTCGGCGTGGCGGTGACGACCGAGGGTGTGGTTCTGGTCGATCCGGGCGGATCGTGGCAGGGGGCGGCGATGATCGACGCGGCGATTGACACAATCACCGATCAGCCGGTGACCCATGTGATAAACACAGGCGGGCAGGATCATCGCTGGCTTGGCAATGGCTATTGGCAGGCACAGGGCGCGGTGGTGATTGCCTCGGATGCGGCGGTGGCCGATCAAAAGGACCGGGGCTCAATGCAAATGAGCGGGCTGTCGCAACTGATCGGCGCAGAGGGTCTGGAAGGAACCGCGCCATCCTATGCCGATGTGACCTTTGAAACCGATTATCTGCTGAATGTTGGTGGGATGCGTTTTGACATCATGCATCGCGGGCCGGCCCATACGCCGGGGGACAGTTTCGTCTGGTTGGCAGACCGCAGCGTGATGTTCACCGGCGATATTGTCTATGTCGAGCGTATCCTTGGCGTGGGTGCGCAATCGAACGTCAAAAGCTGGATTGCGGCGTTCGAGGCGATGGCCGCGTTTGAGCCTGCGCATGTGGTGCCGGGACATGGCCAGCCGACCACGCCGGAGCAGGCCAGGGCCGATACCTACGACTATTTGGTGAACTTACGCCGCCGGATCGGTGATCTGATCGACGCGGGCGGTGGCATCATGGAAGCGCCGGGCGTTGATCAATCCGGCTGGACGTATCTGGAACAATTCGACAGTCTTGCCGGGCGAAATGCCCAAACCACATTTGAACAGATGGAATGGGAGTGAGCGCGAAAGCATCGACCCTAGCTGCGCAACGCGCGGCCCCGATACCTGATTGAGGAGGCGATATGGCCAAAGCGATTCACACTATGATTCGGGTTCTGGAGGAGGACCGGTCGGTTGCGTTTTACCGGACGGCCTTTGGTCTGGAGGTGGCCGAGCGGCTGGACTTTGAAGAGTTCACACTGATCTATCTGAGCAACCCGGAAAGTGCCTTCGAGTTGGAGCTGACCGTCAACAAAGGCCGCCGCGAAGCGTATGATTTGGGCGATGGCTATGGGCATCTGGCGTTTTCAGTTGATGACCTTGACGCTGAACATGCGCGTTTTGAGGTGGCGGGGCTGGCACCGCGCAAGATTGTTGAATTTGCACCGGATGGAGATGTGATCGCCAGATTTTTCTTTGTAGCCGATCCCGACGGCTATCAAATCGAAGTTCTGCAACGCGGCGGCCGTTATTTATAAAGCGCGGGCCGCGCTCCGGGAATGGGTTTTTTCCAAGATTTCTTGGGGCCAACCCGCCTGCGGCGTCGGTTTCGCACAAAAAAAAGCCGCAATTGCTTGCCATTCGGAAAGCCCCCTTGTTACCCTTGCACCAAGAGAGCGAACAGGGCGGTAGGCCTTCTCTGTATACATAAATAGTGAATTCGGACGCTTGTTTGCGGCGATCCGGGAACGTCACGGAGCAACGGGCCGGACCCGATTTACGCCATTTAGGCGGGGCGCCTTCATGTATTGGCGCTCGTGTCCGAGACCCGATTTGCCAGGAAAGAGGGGGCCTTATATGGCCGATGAATCAACCAACCAGGGGATCCCGGCCCCGGAGGGGCATACGGATCTTATTGATACCGATTACGAAATCGGTCAGGACAATATCGAAGCCAAGATTGGACCATTTGGCCTAGACATTCATAACCCGGTTTTCGTGATTTCTGGGCTTTCGGTGATCGTGTTCGTCTTGTATTCGTTGCTGCTGCCAGACCAGGCAACAGCGGCGTTTGAAGCGGCAAAGTCATTCGTAATCACGACATTTGACTTCTTCTTTTTGGGTGCCGCGAATATCTTTGTGATTTTCTGCCTGCTCCTGATCGTCACGCCCTACGGCTCTGTCAGGTTGGGTGGAACGGATGCAACCCCTGACTATAGCTATATCGGCTGGTTCGCGATGTTGTTCGCGGCCGGTATGGGCATTGGCCTGCTGTTCTTTGGTGTGTCCGAGCCTATGAGCCACTTCTCAACTTCGCTTGGGGGCACGTCCATCGGCGAAGATGGCATTCGGACCGACTGGGCACCAGCCGGTGCAGCAGGAGGGGACGAGGCCGCGGCGCAACGCCTTGGCATGGCCGCTACGATCTTTCATTGGGGGTTGCACCCGTGGGCGATCTACGCAGTGGTGGCTTTGGCACTGGCGCTGTTTTCGTACAATAAGGGCCTACCGCTGACCTTGCGGTCGGCGTTCTACCCGCTGTTCGGGGATCGCGTTTGGGGCTGGACTGGCCACATCATCGACACGCTGGCCGTTTTCGCCACCCTGTTTGGCTTGGCGACATCGCTTGGGTTCGGTGCCGAGCAGACGGCTTCGGGCCTGACGTTCCTGTTTGGCTCGGGCGATGCGGCCGAAGGTACGCGCAGCTTCATGGGCATCACCTATGGCAACTCTGACGACAGCGGCGTTGCGAATAACCCGCTCCTGTTGGTCATTCTGATTTCCGCGATCACTGCTGTTGCGTTGGTCTCGGTGATCCGGGGTCTTGATGGCGGTGTTAAGGTCTTGTCGGAAATCAACATGGGTCTGGCGGCGCTGTTGCTGCTGTTCGTGTTCCTTGTCGGCGGGCCGATCTTTTTGATCACCTTGTTCTTCGACAGCATCTGGGCCTACATCCAGAACATCTTTGCGCTCAGTAACCCGTTTGGCCGCGAAGACGTGAACTTCAGCCAAGGCTGGACGTCGTTCTACTGGGCGTGGTGGATTTCTTGGTCACCGTTCGTGGGCATGTTCATCGCCCGCGTTAGCCGGGGCCGGACGGTACGTGAATTCGTTATTTGCGTCCTGTTGATCCCGACCGTGGTCTGTATTCTTTGGATGACGGTTTTCGGCGGCACCGCGCTGAACCAAGTTGTGGCGGATGGCTATGAAGGGGCCAAGAATGCGGCGCTGGAACTCAAGCTGTTCTACATGCTGGATCAGTTGCCGCTGGCGACGATCACCTCGGTGATCGGCATTGTTCTGGTCGTTGTGTTCTTTGTGACATCGTCAGACTCTGGCTCGTTGGTGATCGACACGATCACCGCCGGTGGCAAAGTCGACGCGCCCGTGACGCAGCGTGTGTTCTGGTGCATCTTCGAAGGCGCTGTTGCGATTGTGCTGCTGATCGGGGGCGGTTTGGCCTCACTGCAAGCAGCGGTGATCGCAACCGGCCTGCCGTTCACCTTGGTTCTGCTGGTGATGTGCTACGCCATCTGGCGTGGACTGGCCAGCGAGAAGCGATAAAACCCGTCTGACTAACACCTGACCAGACGCAAGAAATTGAAGCCCCCCGGTGTTGCACGCCGGGGGGCTTTGTTGTTTGGTTCGCTCTATAGCGATGCTGGGAGGGCGACCATGAAACGCTTGTTGGAAACAGACTTCGTAAGGGCGCAATTTCCCGCGTTCGAGGGGCCTGCGTTGCGCGATCAGGCGTTTTTCGAGAATGCAGGCGGCTCTTATGCCTGCGCGCCGGTTATCAACCGGCTGGAACGGTTCTACCGCGAGCGCAAAGTGCAGCCCTATGGCGCGTTTGAGGCCAGTCGATTGGCTGGCGCAGAGATGGACGAGGCCCGCACGCGGCTGGCGGCGCTGATGGGCGTGGCCACTGATGAGGTCAGTTTCGGGCCGTCCACCACGCAAAACACCTATGTTCTGGCGCAAGCCTTTCGTCAATGGATGCAACCCGGCGAAGCGATCATCGTCACCGATCAGGACCACGAGGCGAATTCCGGCCCGTGGCGCAGGCTGGCCGAGGACGGCATCGAGATTCGCGAATGGCGGATTGATCCCGACAGCGGGTTGTTGCGGCTGGACGATCTGGAGCATCTGTTGGATGACAGTGTTAGGCTGGTGTGTTTTCCGCATTGTTCGAACGTGATCGGCGCGATCAACCCGGTGGTGGAAATCACCGCCGCCGCCCATGCCGCAGGCGCTTTCGTATGTGTTGACGGGGTAAGCTATGCGCCACATGGCCTGCCGGATGTGGGCAGCATGGGGCCAGATATTTACTTGTTTTCCGCTTACAAAACTTATGGGCCGCATCAGGGCATCATGGTGATCCGGCGCGAGTTGGGGCAGCTTCTGCCCAATCAGGCGCATTTCTTTAACGGTGATGCGCTTTACAAGCGGTTCACCCCTGCCGGGCCAGACCATGCGCAGGTGGCGGCCTGTGCCGGGATCGCCGATTACATTGATCTTTTGGCCGACCATCACGGGATCGAGGGCGACCCAAGCGCGCGCGGGCAAGGTGTGCATGACCTGATGCGCGCTCATGAAGAGGCCCTGTTGCAGCCGGTTCTGGACCACATCACAGGCTGTAACGGTGCGCGCCTGTTGGGGCCGGATCAGGCCAGCCTCCGGGCGCCGACCGTCGCGCTTGCGCTGACCCGGCCCGGCGCTGAGGCGGCGGCGCAACTGGCGGAACGCGGCATCATGGCGGGGGGCGGGGATTTCTACGCCGTGCGTCCGCTGCGCGCCATGGGGATTGATCCTGACAGGGGTGTCTTGCGGTTGAGTTTCGTGCATTACACGTCGAAAGAAGAAATCGACAAGCTTTTGAATGCTTTGGGCGATATTCTTTGATCCGGGACGTGCCCCGGCTCGTAATGATGTAAAATGCAAAACAAGGCGCGGGACATGACTGACGGACAGGCGACCCTTTTGTGGCTGCGCCGCGATTTACGACTAAGCGATCATCCGGCGCTTTGCGCTGCTATTGCGCGCGGCGGGCCTGTGATTCCGCTGTTCATTCTTGATCCGCTGACCGAAGGTTTGGGTGCTGCGCCAAAGTGGCGCTTGGGGCTGTCGCTGGCCGATCTGGCCCAACGGCTGGACGCCATGGGCAGCCGTTTGATCCTGCGCCGGGGCGCGGCCTTGGAGGTTTTGCGCGATCTGGTGCGCGAGACCGGGGCAGGGGCGGTCTATTGGTCGCGCGCCTATGACCCTGACAGCGTCGCGCGGGATAAGAACGTCAAGGCCGGCCTGAAAGCTGACGGTGTGGACGCGCAAAGCCATCTGGGCCATCTGCTGTTCGAACCGTGGAGCGTCGAAACCAAGACCGGCGGCTTTTACAAGGTTTATACGCCCTATTGGAAGGCGCTGCGCGATCGTGATGTGCCTGCGCCGGTCGCTGCACCTACCCACGTCGCCACGCCCGACACATGGCCGCAAAGCGACGATTTGTCGGACTGGGGGCTTGGCGATGCAATGAACCGCGGCGCCGCGGTCTGCCGCCGCTATCAGCGTGTCGGTGAAGAGGCGGCGATGGGTCGGCTGGGTTGGTTCACCGGCGACGCGATTGCCGATTATGACACGCAACGCGACTTGCCGTCCGAGGATGGCACATCGGGTCTGTCGGAAAATCTGGCGCTTGGTGAAGTTTCACCGCGCCGGTGCTGGCATGCGGGGTTGCGGGCGATGCAAGACGGCAAACCGGGGGCCGAAACATGGCTGAAAGAGTTGGTCTGGCGCGAGTTTGCCTATCATCTGGCTTGGCACACGCCCCGGATCGTGCGCGACAACTGGCGCGAGGAATGGGACGCGTTCCCGTGGAACACGGATGAGACCGACGCAAAGGTCGTTGCATGGAAACAGGGCCGCACCGGCATTCCCTTTGTCGATGCCGCCATGCGCGAGATGTATGTGACCGGCAAGATGCACAATCGCGCGCGGATGATCGTGGCCAGCTATCTGACCAAACATTTGCTAAGCCATTGGCGCATAGGCCAGAAATGGTTTGAAGAGTGCCTGACCGATTGGGATCCGGCGAGCAACGCCATGGGCTGGCAATGGGCCGCCGGGTCGGGGCCGGATGCGACGCCATATTTCCGCGTGTTCAATCCGGAAACGCAGGCCACCAAGTTCGACCCCGATGGCACCTATCTGCGCCGCTGGATCGCCGAGGGGCGGGGCCAGCCCAGCCAGACAGCACTGTCCTATTTCGAGGCCATTCCGCGCAGCTGGGGATTGCAACCTGATGATGGCTATCCCGATCCGGTTGTCGGCCTGAAAGAAGGCCGCGCAAAGGCGTTGGACGCCTACCAAAACCGGGGGTTCTGAAAATGCCGGAAATGCCTTGCACTGCGCCACTGGCCCACCCTAGCCTGAATAAAAACAAGAACAAGAACAGAGACGACATGACAGCGATGATCCTGAACGACACCAAGGGCCAATCCGGTCTGCCGCGCTACTTTGCGCAATGCTTTGCCGCGGCCCAAAGTCTGAACCAAGGGCGGCTGGATATTCGCCTGCCCGATGAGAGGGTGTTTCGCGCAGAAGGCCGCAACCCCGGCCCGGTGGCGGAAATCACGGTGCATAACGGCGATGTCTTTGCCCGCATGGTGCGCGAGGGCTATCTGGGGTTTTGCGATGCCTATCTGGATGGATGGTGGAGCACGCCGGATTTGCAGGCGTTCATGGATATGGTGAATGCCGACAATGACGAGATGTATAACAGCTACCCAGGTCAGGTGATTGCGCAGTTTTACGAGAAAATCCGTTTTTGGTTGCAGCGCAACACCAAGGCGCAGGCGCGCAAGAACATCAGCTATCACTATGATCTGGGTAACGATTTTTATCGCATGTGGCTGGATGACACCATGACCTATTCCAGTGCTCTGTTCGAAACCGGGCAGGAAAGCTTGGAAAAGGCGCAGATCGCGAAATATGCCAGCATGGTCGATCAGATGGGGGTGAAACCCGGCGATCACGTGCTGGAAATCGGCTGTGGTTGGGGTGGTTTTGCTGAATATGCCGCCGCCGAGCGGGGGCTGAAAGTGACCGGGCTGACCATCAGCCAAGAACAGTTCGATTACGCCCAAGCCCGGATCGACAAGGCGGGCCTGTCGGATCGGGTGACCTTCAAGTTGCAGGATTACCGCGATGAGACCGGACAATATGACGGCATCGCCAGCATCGAGATGTTCGAGGCGGTAGGCCAGCAATATTGGCCGGTCTATTTCAACACTGTGCGCGAGCGCCTGCGCCCCGGTGCGCAAGCCACATTGCAGATCATCACCGTGGCCGATCATCGTTGGGATGCCTACAGGACCGGTGTGGATTTCATTCAGAAATACATCTTTCCCGGCGGTATGCTGCCCAGTCCCGCAGTGCTGCGGGCCGAGGTGGAAAAGGCTGGTCTGAGCGTTGCACACTCGATCGAGTTTGGCGAAAGCTATAGCCAAACCCTGCGCCGCTGGCATGAAACCTTCAATGAAAAATGGTCGGACGTGGCCGCGCTTGGCTTTGACGAGAGGTTCCGCAGAATGTGGAATTTCTATCTGACCTCTTGTGCGGGGGCCTTTCATGGGGGTAATTGCGATGTGACACAAATCACCATCGCAAGGCCTGCCTGATGCCTCTGACCGATAACATGCCGACCTTTGCCCGCCTTGTCGCGGGGCTTCTGCTTGGGGCTGTCGGCTGGTGGGTATCGGATCTGATCCGCCCGCTGATGCCCGAGGGCACGGATTTCGGCATATTCAATTTCGTGAACGCGGTATTGGGCATACTGGTGGGATGGCGCGTCACTGGAAAACGCTTGGGGCATGGGCTGTTCAACGGGCTGAGCGCCGGGCTGACCGGGGTAGCGGCGCTGGTGTTTTGGGGGCTGTTCGTTCACAGTCTGAACCAAATGCTGGGGCTGGCACTGGAATCGCGGTTCGGCGGCTTGATGCAAGCCATCAATGCGATGTTGCGGATTATGACGGAATACGCGCTTGTTCTGACCGATGTTCAGGTCATCGTTGCGTTGGTCGGCGGGGGCATCGCGACGGGTCTTATCGGGGAATGGGTTGCCCGCCGGTGGTCGTGACGTGATGGCCGACGTTTTCCTGTGCGGCCCCTTGGCCGAGCGCCGCATTCTGGATATCGTTGCCGGGCAGGATGTGACGCTTGAAACGCATCCGGCTGCGGTGTCGGGGTTCGCGCTGCTTGGGTCGGCGGCCACGTGGTTTCCGGCTTTGACGGTGGAAGAGGGCCAAAGCGTCGAAGGGCTGGTCTTGCGCACCACACCGGCGGATGTTGCACAGCGGATTGAATTTTTGATGCAAGGCGTCGGGGCCGTGCCGCGTCAGGTTATCTTGACAGATGGTAGCTCGGCGGCCTGCTTTGTTACAGACCATGCCCCCGATCAGACCGATGGTTGGCAGGCCGCGACGTGGCGGGCCAAGTGGGGCCTGATCGCGCAGGCCGCGTGCCAAGAGATCATGAGCTATTTCGGGCGGATTGATCAGCCGGGCCTGAGGTGGCGGATGCCGATGATTTTGGCCCGTGCCGGGGCGCGTGCCGCGGCGGTCGCGGGCGCCCCTGCCGATTTGCGCAGCGACGCCAGCGCCGATCATGTCGACGTTACATCAACGGACACACCGCATCAGGGGTTTTTTCTGACCCGTGAGTATGCCTTGCAGCATCCGCAGTTCGACGGCGGCACGAGTGATGTTCTGCGCCGCGAGGTGTTCGTGGTCTCGGATGCGGCGCTTGTGCTGCCCTATGATCCGCGCCGTGACCGCGTGCTGCTGGTCGAGCAGTTTCGCATGGGGCCGTTTGGGCGCGGCGACCCAAAGCCTTGGGTGCTGGAGCCGGTGGCGGGCCGGATTGATGCGGGCGAGACGCCCGAAGAAACGGCGTATCGCGAATGCATCGAGGAAACCGGCCTGCATCTGTCCGGGTTGGAACGCATCTCTGCACATTATTGTTCGCCGGGCTGTTCGACCGAGTATTTTCACCTCTTTTTGGGCCTGTGTGATCTGCCAGACGAAGGCCGGACACTGGGCGGGCTAGACAGCGAGGCCGAGGATATCCGCAGCCATGTCATCCCCTTTGATCGCGCAATGGCATTATTGGACAGCGGCGAAGCCAATAACGGTCCGTTGGTTCTTAGCCTGATCTGGTTGTCAAAGGAACGTGATCGCCTGCGCGCGATTGCTTGAGTTCCCCTAGTGGCACAGCTAAGTCTGAGGGCGACAACCTGACAAGGAGCACGGGCAATGCGCATCGCAAAGGATCTGGCCGAGGCCGTAGGACACACCCCCCTGATCCGGTTGCACCGGGCCAGTGAGGAAACAGGGTGCGAGATTCTGGGCAAGGCCGAATTCATGAATCCCGGCCAATCGGTCAAAGACCGCGCGGCGCTTTATATCATTCGCGATGCGGTGGCGCGGGGCGAGCTGCAACCCGGCGGCACTATTGTCGAGGGCACCGCGGGCAATACCGGGATCGGGCTGGCGTTGGTGGGCGCGTCGCTTGGTTTTAAGACGGTGATCGTGATTCCCGAAACCCAAAGTCAGGAAAAGAAAGACATGCTGCGCCTTGCCGGGGCCGATCTGGTGCAGGTGCCCGCCGCGCCCTATTCAAACCCCAACAACTTCGTGCGCTATTCCGAACGTCTGGCCAAGGAACTTGCCAAGTCCGAACCAAACGGTGCGATCTGGGCCAACCAATTCGACAATACCGCCAACCGGCAGGCGCATGTTGAAACCACCGGCCCGGAAATCTGGGACCAGACCGGCGGCAAAGTGGACGGGTTCATTTGCGCCTGTGGCTCGGGCGGAACGCTGGCGGGCGTGGCCATGGCTTTGCAGTCCAAGGGGGTCAAGATCGGGCTGGTCGATCCGATGGGGGCCAAACTTTATTCCTACTACACCACCGGCGAGTTGGAAGCCGAAGGCAGTTCGATTGCCGAAGGTATCGGGCAGGTTCGCATCACCCGCAACCTTGAGGGGCTGACCCCTGATTTTGCCTGTCAGGTCGCCGATGGAGAGGCGCTGCCGATTGTCTTCGACCTGCTGGAGCATGAGGGGCTTTGCATGGGGGCCTCAACCGGGGTGAACGTGGCGGGCGCGATGCGTATGGCGCGTGAGATGGGGCCGGGGCATACCATCGTGACTATCCTGTGCGATTACGGCACGCGGTATCAGTCAAAACTTTTCAACCCTGAATTCCTGCGCGAGAAAGACCTGCCCACGCCGACGTGGCTGGATCAGGCGCCGCGCAGTATCCCCGGAGTGTTCGCTGAATGAGGCGCCTTTTACAGGGATATCTGGCGTTTTTATGTGCTGCGGTCTTTGCGGTGGTTATCACTGGCGCGTTGCCTGCGACCGCGCAAGCTCAACAAACCCAGCAAACGCAACCGGCCGGATCGCAGGCTGCGCCGGATTTCGATGAATGGGACAAGGTCGCGCAACGCGCCGAGGAAGCGGTAGAAGAGGCACGAGCCTCGACCCCGGCCTTGGAAGAGTTGCGCAGTGAGTTGGCCCGCTGGCGCGAGCAATTCGCGGCGGCGCAAGACATCAACTCCAGCACGATCTCGACCGTGCAGCGCCAGCTTGAGGCCTTGGGGCCGGTGCCCGAAAACGGACAGGAATCCGGTGAGATTGCCGCACAACGCGAGGATTTGACGGCCCGTCTGGGCGAGTTACAGGCGCCTGCCAAGCGCGCCGAGTTGGCCCACAGCCGCGCCGATGGGTTGATCAAGGGGATCGACCAGATCATGCGCGATCGTCAAACCGATGCGTTGCTGGATTTCGGGCCTATTCCTTTGAACCCGGTGCATTGGCCGGGCACGATTTCGACGCTCGTCGAGTCGGCCCGCTCGCTGCACTCGGAGGCCTTGGCCCAATGGGGAAAATCCTCACAGCCGGACGAACTGCTGGGCACTTTGCCGGTGTCGGGTGTGCTGGTTTTGCTGGGTACAGTCATGTTGGCGCGGGGCCGCCGCTGGAGCAAGCGCCTGACCCGTCGGGTGTTGAAAAACGGCGAAAGTGCGGTGCGCTGGATCGTTGCCTTCGTGATCTCTCTGGGCAGTTTTGTCCTGCCTTTCTTTGGGCTGTTTTTGATCTCGATGTCGGTTTGGCTGACGGGACTCGTCGGCATGCGCACGGGTGACGTGATCGAAACCTTGCTGGAGGCGGCGCTGATTTACCTTGTCGCGCGCTGGTTGGTGACGCGGGTGTTTCCCTCGGACGAGGATCAAGCGATATCGCACCGCTTGGATGCGGATGAGCGGCTGGCAGGACGGTGGTACGGGGCGCTGTTGGGCCTTGTCATGGGGCTTCATCTGGTTCTGGAAGAGATCACCCGAATTTTCGGTTGGTCCGAGGCCGCTGACAATGTCGTGTTCTTCCCCCTTGCGGTTTTGGCGGCGCTGCTTCTGTGGCGCTTGGGCCGGTTGCTGGTCCTGCATTCCTCGGAATCCGTGGACGAGACCGGCGAGGAAACGTATCGCGCGCGGATGACCCGGCTCATGGGGCGCTTGCTGGTGGTTCTGGCCGTGATCGCGCCAGTGCTGGCTGCGGTTGGCTATGTCAGCCTGTCAAAGTTCCTGTTGTTCCCTTCGGTTCTGACCCTGATGGGGTTTGCCGCGCTTGTGGTTTTGCAGCGTCTGGTTATCGAGATCTACGCAGCCGTCAGCGGCAACCGCGACAGTGCGGCGGAATCGCTGATACCGGTGCTTGTGGGGTTTGTGCTGGTGCTGGTGTCGATGCCGGTATTTGCATTGATCTGGGGTGCCCGGGTGACTGACTTGACCGAGCTGTGGACACAGTTCGTCGAAGGGATCACGATCGGTGATACGCGCATTTCGCCAACGATATTTCTGACCTTGGCGGTTGTGTTCGTCATGGGCCTGCTGGCCACGCGTCTGTTGCAAGGGGCGTTGAAAAACAGTGTTCTTCCCAAAACCAAGATTGATCCGGGCGGGCGCAATGCGATCGTGTCGGGGGTTGGCTATATAGGGATTTTCCTTGCCGCGCTGATTGCCATCACCAGTGCGGGTATTGACCTGAGCAGTCTTGCCATTGTCGCCGGTGCTCTTTCGGTCGGTATTGGTTTTGGCCTGCAAAACATCGTGTCGAATTTCGTGTCAGGCATAATCTTGTTGATCGAGCGCCCGATCTCGGAAGGCGACTGGATCGAGGTGGGCGGACAACATGGCACGGTGCGCGACATCTCGGTGCGGTCCACCCGGATCGAAACGTTCGACCGCACCGATGTGATTGTGCCGAACGCGGATTTCGTGAGCGGAACAGTTACGAATTACACCCGCGGCAACACCATTGGCCGGGTGATCGTGTCGGTGGGTGTGGCCTATGGAACCGATACCCGCCGCGTGGAAGAGATATTGCTGGAGATCGCCAGGGCGCATCCGCTGGTTTTGTTGAATCCCGCACCTTACGTGGTGTTCCAGAATTTCGGCGCCAGTTCTCTGGATTTCGAAATTCGGGCGATCCTGCGGGATGTGAATTTCGTGCTGAATGTGAAATCCGACATGAACCATGAAATCGCCCGTCGCTTTGCCGAGGAAGAGATCGAGATTCCATTTGCTCAGCAAGATATCTGGCTGCGCAATCCCGAGGTGCTTCCGGGGGCGACCACGATCAAAACCGCCACATCCGCGCCGCAAGAGGCGCGTGCGCCGGTTAATCAAGCTCCGGCCGATCAGCATTTGACCGAGTCGGATTTGCCCGGTGATGAGGCCGATGGTGATGGCGGCGGGGATGGCCGTTGACCCACGCCTTGTTTCTCAACGACGCCTATCTGCGAGAGGGCGCGGGCCACGTGCAAGCCCACACGCCCGAAGGCGCGGTGATCTTGGACGCAAGCCTGTTTTACCCTACGGGCGGCGGCCAGCCCGGTGACAGTGGGCGGCTGATATGGCCCGGTGGCACGATGAACGTGGCCACAACCATCAAGACCGAAGCGGGCGACATCGCGCTTGTGCCCGCTGAACCAACAGCGCTGCCGCCAGTGGGGGCAAGTGTGACTCAGAGGTTGGATTGGCGCCGACGGCATGGCCATATGCGGATGCACACGGCGCTGCACTTGTTGTCGGTTGTGATCCCGCTGCCGGTGACAGGCGGGTCGATGTCTCAGGCCAAGGGGCGGCTGGATTTCGACATGTCCGACGCGCCCCAAAACAAGGCCGCGCTTGAAGACGAGCTGAACGATCTGGTCGACCGCGACTTGCCGGTGACACAGGATTGGATCACCGAGGCTGAACTGGACGCATACCCCGATCTGGTGAAAACCTTGTCGGTCGCGCCGCCTCGTGGGGCGGGCAAGGTGCGGCTCATACGGATCGGGCAGGGGGACGCGCAGGTTGATCTGCAACCTTGCGGTGGCACCCACGTGGCCCGGACAGGAGAAATTGGTCGCTTGCGTCTTGGCAAGATCGAAAAAAAGGGCCGCCAGAACAGGCGCGTCTATCTGCATGTCGATGATTGAGTCAAACAGACAGAAAGCGCTTGAATTGCCTGTCAGGCCAGCGTTAAAGAAGGCGCCACGGAGAGGTGGCCGAGTGGTCGAAGGCGCACGCCTGGAAAGTGTGTAGGCGGGAAACCGTCTCCAGGGTTCGAATCCCTGTCTCTCCGCCA
>Ga0102925_1001080_pt1 | contig 14996 bp, 14 predicted proteins | sample SalPonR1_A_D1_MG_FD_78216 | JGI IMG/M metagenome (GOLD analysis project Ga0102925, IMG submission 78216) | Salt pond soil microbial communities from South San Francisco under conditions of wetland restoration - Salt Pond MetaG R1_A_D1_MG | ecosystem: Environmental > Aquatic > Marine > Intertidal...
CTCGCCGAACGGTCGGGCACGATCACGAACGACATCGCCCGTGCGGAAGAACTGAAGCACAAGGCGAAGGAAGCCGAGGACGCCTACAACAAGGCGCTTGCGGATGCGCGCTCGGAAGCGCAGCGCATCATTGGCGAGGCGAAAGCAGAAATCCAGGCAGACCTCGACGCCGCGACGGACAAGGCCGACGCCGAGATCGCCGCCAAGTCGGCCGAGTCGGAGAAGCGGATCGGAGAAATCCGCGATGGCGCACTCGCCGCGATCGAAGAAGTCTCGAAGGACGCGGCGCGCGAGATCGTGTCGGCCATGGGCTTCTCGACGGACGACAAGGCGGTGGCTGACGCCGTCGCGCAGCGGATCAAGGGGTGACGCGATGAACAAGGCTCTCCTCGGCACCGCCGCCATCTTTTTCGCCGGGCCGGCTGCGGCCGCGACGAAGAACATCTTCTCGGCCGATTTCTACAAGCTCACGAACACGGACTTCATCGTCCTTCTCGCCTTCCTCATCTTTCTGGGCGTCGTCGTCTACTTCAAGGTGCCGGGAATCATCGGCGGACTGCTCGACAAGCGGGCGGCACAGATCCGGGCCGACCTCGACGAGGCCCGCGCACTGCGCGAAGAGGCGCAGACGGTCCTCGCGAGCTACGAACGCAAGCAGGACGAGGTGAAAACCCAGGCCGACCGCATCGTCGCCCACGCCAAGCAGGAGGCAGAGGCGGCGGCCGACGTGGCGAAGGCGGATCTCGCCCGGTCGATCGAGCGACGTCTGAGAGCGGCCGAGGATCAGATCGCATCGGCCGAGGCCGCGGCCATCAAGGAGGTTCGCGATCGCGCCGCCCAGATCGCCGTCGCGGCCGCCGGCGATGTCATCGCCAAGGCGATGAACGCGAAGGAGGCGGGCACTCTGATCGACGACGCAATCGCGACCGTCGACGCCAAGCTGCACTGAGCCCGCCTCGACCCGAAGACGCGAAGCCCGGTCCCCGCGACCGGGTTTCGCTTTTTAGGGATCCGCTCCGACAAGAGCCGGGGAGCGCCTCAGCGTGACTGCTCGTGCTCGTAGCGCATCCGGGCGATCTCTTCGTTCCGCTCGGCCTTGCGCTGCGCCGTCAGCGATTCCTCGACGAAGGTCAGATGCGCGGCGACGGCGGCCTTCGCGGCCTCGGCGTCGCGGCGCTGGATCGCGTCGTTGATCGCGCGGTGCTGGTCCAGAAGCATGTCCCGTGTCGCGCGTTGCTTGAACATGATCTTGCGGTTGAAGAAGACGCCCTCGGCCAGCAGGTCGAACATTCCCCGCATCATGTGCAGCATGACGACGTTGTGCGACGCTTCGATGATCGCCATGTGGAACTGCGCGTCTAGACCTGCCTCCTCGGACGGGTTCCGCTTGGAATGCGCCGCCTCCATCTTCTCGAACACGGCACCAATCACCTGAAGATCGGTCTCCGATCCCAGCATCGCGGCCCGCTCCGCCGCGATCCCCTCGATATCGCGGCGGAACGCGATGTAGTCGAGAACGGCTTCGTCATGGGTGGAGAACAGGCGCAGGAGCGCTGGCGGATAATGCGCGTCCAGTGTTTCGTCGACGTAGATGCCCGATCCAGGGCGGGTCACGAGAAGCCCGCGCTCGTGCAGTTCCGACACCGCCTCGCGCAGGCTCGGACGCGAGACGTTCATCCGTTCCGACAGCTCGCGCTCGGACGGCAGGCGTTCGCCCGGCCGGAGAATCCCACGCAGGATGAGCTGCTCGATCTGCCGCACGACGGCGAGCGCCAGCTTTTCGCTCTGAACCTTCTGAAACGGCATGCGTCCTCGCTGAATTGGCGAGAACATATGACCGCCCCGGAGGGTGAACAACGAAAAAAGGCCGGGCCACCCTGACCCGGCCTTCGTCGGCTGCCGGTAGATCAGGTGTTCGGCCGGATCGTGATATCCACCCGACGGTTGAGTTGCCGCCCCTCCGCCGTGAGATTGGAGGCGATCGGCTGATCTTCGCCCCGGCCCGAAACCACGAGGCGGCCGGGATTGACGCCGCCGGAGGTCAGAACCGACGCGACCGATTGAGCGCGGCGCTGCGAAAGATCCTGGTTGTAGGCGGCCGCCCCGGTGTTGTCGGTGTGGCCGGTGACGAACACCGTCGAGTTCGGATAGCGCAGCAGGTTTCCTGCGAGCACGTTCAGGTCCGACCGCAGATCGCCGCGCAGCGACGCGCTGTCGATGTCGAACAGGATCGCGTTCGGCATCCGCACGATCAGCTCGGAGCCGGTATTGATCACGTCGATCTCGTTGCTGGCAAAGCTCTGGTCGAGTTCGGCCTTCTGCCGCTCGAGTTGCTGGCCGATCGCGCCGCCGATCGCCGCGCCGACAGCGGCCCCCGCGGCTGTCTTGAGCGCGTTGTTGTCGCCGTCGCGGGACGCGCCGAAGAGGCCGCCCAGCACGGCTCCGCTTGCCGCGCCGATCTCGGTCTGGTTGGTTCCGGTGCAGGCGCCGAGCGCCATCGCGCCGGCGACGGCCAGGATCATGGGTTTCTTGAAGGCGATCATCGGGGTCCTCTCGATACGTGCTTGATTCAATGCGGTTATAGGAGAGCAGCGCGCTCCGGTCACCGACATATCTCAACCGGCCCGTTCCTGATAGGCAATATCACGCCGTCTCGGCGGTCTCCCAGGCCAGCATCGCGCGCTTGACCGGCAGGCCCCAGTGGTATCCGCCAAGCCCGCCCGACTTCCTAAGCGCGCGGTGACACGGGATCAGCCAGCTGATCGGATTGCGCCCCACTGCCGTTCCCACCGCGCGGACGGCGCTTGGATGACCGATGGCGCGGGCGATGTCGGAGTAAGTGGTCACATGGCCGGTCGGCACCCGCAGCAGCGCTTCCCAGACCTTGATCTGGAACGGCGCGCCGATGAGGAAGAGCGGCGTCTTGCCCTCGGTTCGTGCGCCGAAGGCCGAAGCCGCCCAGGGCCGCAGACGGTCTGGGTCCTCGGTGTACCGCGCTCCTGGCCAGCGCGACACGAGGTCGGCCATCGCGGCGTCCTCGCCGGTTTCGGCCGCGAAGCCGATCCCGCAAAGACCCCTGTCGGTGCCCATGACGAGCGCCGGGCCGAAGGGGCTGTCGAACCAGCCCCAGAAGATGTCGAGGCCGTCGCCCGCTGCCGCGAAGCGACCGGGGCTCATCGCCTCCCAGCGCAGAAACAGGTCGTGAAGCCGCCCGGTTCCCGACAGCCCGACGTCCACGGCCGTGTCGAGCGTCGTATGCCGCTCGGCCAGAAGCGCCTTGGCGTGCTCGAGCGTCAGGAACTGCTGAAACCGCTTCGGCGACACGCCCGCCCAGCGACTGAAGACGCGCTGGAAGTGCGCCGGGCTGAGCCCTGCCTCGCGGGCGATCTCCTCTAGGCTGAGATCGCGCCCCGCATCGGAGTCTATCCGGTCGATCGCCCGTCGCATCAGTTTGTAATAGTAGGCGTTCTCGGGTGGAGTCTGGTCGGTCATGGCTCATCTCTCCTGATCCCGGAATACGCCACACCCACCGGCTTCGCGACCCGTTTCCTGCGCCTTTCGAACGCCAAGCATCGTGGGCCGGCCGAATTGACGTTTATCAACTGCCGACCGGCGAATCGCATATACGCATAAAAATATGTGCGAGTTCGCATGTATCTGGTGCTCGGGGGGGAGGCATCTGATGTTGCTACCAGGACGGTCCCCCTTATCGACATAGCACCGTTTCAAGGAGTGAGTGAAAGTGAAGAACAGGAACAGATACCTCGGGACAATGATCGCCGGCAGTCTCGCGGCGTTGATGCCGCTTGCCGCGGGCGCCGCGACGATAACGGGCTGGAACACATCGAATGTCGATGTCGGAGAGAGCCCTGACGACTTCGAGACGGGCGCGAGCGTCATCTACGATCAACCGCTCGAGTCTGATGGCACGGTTCCGGCCGGAGCGGAGTCGAGCGGCCAGATCGTGTTCACGCCGCCGGAATCCGACGCACCCGGGATCAAGGTCATCAACGAGTCCTACCTCGATACCGGCGCCGGCCCGAGTTCGATAATGCTTGACGGCTGCATCATGGCCTCCTCGACTGCGACCTGCACGAGCGGATTCCAGAGCGGCAAGCGGATCAAGCAGCAGGTGACCGGTCTCGAGCCTGTGGACCTTGTCTTTGATGTGAGCGACGCGACTGACGACGCTGCGTCAGTCTACCAAGTTTTCGGACGTCTCATCAATGTGACGGGGCAGGCGCTGTCCGGGTTCTCGATCGATCTTGGCTTCGGTGTCGGAGACGACTTCGTGTCGGCGGTCGCGGGCGACGGGTTGTCGTTCTCCACGCTCTTCACCGCGCAACCGAACAGCAGCGGGCTGTCATCGACGACCCAGTTTCCTTTCGGCCTTTTCGGCGACGCTGCGACGAACCCCAATTTCCTGCTCGACGGATTTTTCGATGACGAGCGGACGGGCTTCAATCTCGAACAGGAACTCACGACCCTCAGCAGCACCGACTACTACGGGGCTTACCAGGCTTTGTTCGGTGAGTGGCTAAGCCAGGAAGACGTGCCACAGGCCGTGTTCTGGGACTTCGACAACGACGACGAAACGGATGCGTTGCTCGTGGCCTGGCTCAATGATGACGGGAAATGGGAAGTCCGGCGCAATCCCGGTGAAACCTGCGCGGATGTCGACGGCTCTCTCACCTGCACCCAAGGCATCACGCTCGATCCCGATACGCTCGGCTACTCCGAGTACAACGCCTTCTCCGATGTCGTGAGTGCGCTGGTCGCAGGCGCCGCGGACTGCACGAACCTTCCGGGCGACGAATGCCTCGTGGGAGAGACCTACTTCTTCGAAGATGGAATCGAGGATCTTGCGAACCTGAACCTCAACTACGCGATCTCGCTCGCAGCCGACGTCGTCTTTGACAGCTTCACGATCCGGACGTCGGTCACGCCAGCGGTCATTCCGCTTCCGGCCGGGGCGCCGCTTCTCGCCGGTGGCATCGGTCTGCTCGCCCTTCTGCGGAGGCGTGCGGCGAAAGCGAAGGCCGCTTGATTTCTCCCCGCCGGCGCCGTGTCCTGCTTGGGACACGGCGCCCGTTGCTTCGGAAGACTGGCGGCCGTGCTTGCATCGCGGACGCACCCGGCCCGCAAGCTGTTGTCGCGGCTTGCGGAAACGGGCATATGCTCCCGCCATGGCCCGGCAACTTCCCTATCGCACGATCCACGAGATCTTCACCCGCTTCCAGACGGCAGAGCCCGAGCCGAAGGGTGAGCTCGAGCATCTCAACGCCTATACGCTCCTCGTCGCCGTAGCGCTTTCGGCGCAGGCGACCGATGTCGGAGTCAACCGGGCGACGCGGGAGCTGTTCAAGGTGGCCGATACCCCCGAAAAGATGCTCGCTCTCGGTGAGGACGGCCTTATCGACCATATCAAGACGATCGGGCTGTATCGGAACAAGGCGAGGAACGTCCTCAAGCTCAGCCGGATCCTCGTCGACGAATACGGCGGCGAGGTGCCGTCCTCCCGCGCCGCGCTCCAGTCGCTTCCGGGAGTGGGGCGCAAGACCGCGAACGTCGTCCTCAACATGTGGTTCAGACAACCCGCGCAGGCCGTCGACACGCATATCTTCCGGGTCGGCAACCGTACCGGCATCGCGCCCGGCAAGGACGTGACCGCCGTCGAACGCGCCATCGAGGACAACGTCCCTGCCGAGTTCCAGCAACACGCGCACCACTGGCTGATCCTGCACGGTCGCTACGTCTGCGTGGCCCGCAAGCCGCGCTGCGCCGACTGCCTGATCCGCGATCTCTGCGCCTACGAGGAGAAGAACCTGTGAAGAAGTTCCATGTGGTCGGCATCGGCAATGCCATGGTCGACGTGCTCGCCGAAGCGTCCGAGAACTTCCTCGCCGACAACGGGATCGGCAAGGGAATCATGCAGCTCATCGACATGGAGCGCGCGGTCGATCTTTACGGGCGGATCGGCCCAGCCCGCGAGATTTCCGGAGGGTCGGCGGCGAACACCATCGCGGGCATCGCGCATCTAGGCGGGCGGACGGCCTATGTGGGCAAGGTGAAGGACGACCAGCTCGGCGCGATCTTCGCCCACGACCTACGCGCCCAGGGCGCGATATACGAAACGAAGCTCGCGCCGAAGGATCATGCTCAGGAAACCGGACGCTGCATCGTCCTCGTCACGCCCGACGGGGAGCGGTCGATGAACACCTACCTCGGCGTGACCGAGCATCTGGAGCCCGGCGACATCGACGGGAACCAGATGGCGGAGGCCGAGTGGATCTACCTCGAAGGCTACCGCTTCGACGGACCTGAAAGCCACGAGGCCTTCTCCAGGGCGATCCGGTCGACGAAACGGGCCGGCGGGCGCGTGGCGCTGACGCTGTCCGACCCGTTCTGCGTGGATCGCCACCGCGACGCCTTCCGCCGCATGATCATCGAGGACGTGGATCTGCTATTCGCGAACCGCGCTGAGATCCTGTCGATGTACCAGACCGACAGCTTCGACGCGGCGCTCAACATCGCCGCCTCCGAGGTCGAGATCGTCGCCTGCACCGAAAGCGAGCACGGCGCGCATATCGTCACCGACGGCGAGCGCTGGCACGCGCCCGCGATCCCGACAAAGGTGATCGACGCGACCGGGGCGGGCGACCTGTTTGCCGGGGCGTTCCTCTGGGGGCTCACCCATGGCCACGCGCTCGACAATTGCGGGCGGATGGGCTGCATCGCGGCCTCCGAGGTCATCAGCCACATCGGCGCGAGGCCGGAGGCAGACCTGACGGAGCTTTTCCAGAAGCACGGGTTGCTTTGAAGGCGCAAAGTCCTTCGGGATCGCGAGCGCGAGGACGTCGGTCTTTATCCACAGAGGCTCCGCTCCGCCTTTAAGGCCGGTCCGAAATGCCTCCACGCGGAGTTCGTGATCCATAGTTTCCCAAACGAGGTGCTTCGATGTCCTTCGCCGGCTCCTCGCACAGACCGGGTTTTTCTCAGCGTCCGTTCAATTCGGTCTGAACGTCACAGCGTTCCACGGTCACGCGCAGAGTCTTCAGCCGGTGGCCACGTCGGCCACCACGAGATCGGAGAAGATGCGGTGCGGATCGGAGGGCCGACCTGCCTGCGGACCTTATGCCGAGCTTTGTCCACAGGAGGCGTCCCCCGATCCGGTCCTCATTCGCCCAGCTTCGCGTGAATTTCTTCGAGGTCTATGTCACCCAGCGGCATCTTGTTTGCAGGGTTCTCGAAGTCGTAGCGGAAAAGGTCGAAATCGCGGTGATAGATCTCCTTGACGAGATGCATCGAAAGATCGTCGAAGAAATCCTCGACCGGGTGCGCGCGCTTCGGCCCGTGACCGGCGCTTTCGTTGAACCTCGGCACCTGTGCGAGATCGACCGGCACCGGTGTCTCCACGGCCTCGAGCACCTTGCGGATGCCCTCGTTGAATGTCTCGGTGAAGACGATGTGGTCGTAGTGGCCGCCGTTCACGATGAAGGTCGACACGTGCCCGGACATAGAGGACCAGTGGATGTCGGGGTCCATCGGCTTGCGCCAGCGGATCGTGTCCCGCGCGAAGAGCAGAAAACGCCTGAACGCCGCGATCTGGTCGAACTCCTCCTTCCCGTCCGGGCCGCCCACCTCGATCCCGTATTTCTGGATCAGCATCGGCACTAGGTTGCCGCGATACCGGTTCCCGTTCCGCTGGATGCCGCAGATCTTGTCGAAGAACGACGACAGGATGCGGGTGTAGGGGTTCCGCACACAGGTGAAGGTCACCGACCGGTGCCCGAGGACGTTCGCCTCGATCGCGGGCTGGCTGGCCTCCATGGCCCACTTGTGAAGGCCCGAGGTCGCGTCGTGTATATCGCCGTCGAAGAAGTCGCCGTGGTCCGAGAAATACATGATTTGCCCGATGGTCGAACAGGCGCATTTCGGCACGACCCTGTAGACCAGGCTTTCGCTCTCCGTCATCCAGGTTCCGGGGAACCCCATCTGGCTTGGTCCTCTCTTCGGCCGGTATCCCTTTTTGTGGTATGCGGCCCATTAACATGCCACAAGATCAGGAAAGTCGCCCCCGTTCAATCGGCCTCGAACGCAAGACGGCCTGACGGAATCGAAAGAGGACTGCGCGAACCGGGCATGGCAAAGATCGCCTACATCCTCCTTTGCCACAAATCGCCGGATGCGGTGATCGACCAGGCGCGCCGCCTTACCGCGGCGGGCGACTGCATCTCGATCCATTTCGACGCCCGCGCCCCGCGTGCGGCCTACGACCGGATCCGCTCGGCGCTGAAGGACAATACCGGCGTCACCTTCGCCAGGCGCTTCAAGTGCGGTTGGGGGGAATGGAGCCTTGTCGCCGCCACCCTGTCTGGATTGCGTGCGGCGCTCGAGGCCTTCCCGTATGCCACGCATTTCTATCTTCTCTCCGGCGATTGCATGGCGATCAAGTCGGCCGCGTACATTCACGCCGTCCTCGATGCCCGCGACGTGGATCACATCGAGTGCGTCGATTACTTTACCGGCAACTGGATCAAGACCGGGCTCAGGGAAGAGCGCCTGATCTACCGCCATTTCGCCAACGAGCGGAAGCACAAGCGGCTGTTCTACGCGGCGCTCGATCTGCAGAAGCGCCTCGGACTCGAGCGGAAGATCCCCGATGGCCTCTCCATGAAGATCGGCAGCCAGTGGTGGTGCCTCCGCCGCCGCACGGCAGAGGCCGTACTGGCCTTCATGCGCGACCGACCCGACGTCGTCCGGTTCTTCCGCACGACATGGATTCCGGACGAGACGTTCTTCCAGACCCTCGTCGCCCACGTCGCTCCCACCGACGAGATCGTGCGGCGGACGCCGACCTTCCTCATGTTCACCGACTACGGAATGCCGGCCACCTTCTACAACGACCATTACGACCTCCTGCTCGGCCAGCAGGAGTTCTTCGCCCGGAAGATCTCGCCCGAGGCATCCGACCTCAAGGCTCGGCTCGGCGAGCTCTATCAGGCAAGGGAGGCGACCTTTCGCATCTCGAACGAGGGACGCAGCGTGCACGCGTTCCTCACCTCGCGCGGGCGGGTTGGCCAGCGCTTCGCCCCTCGCTTTTGGGAGGAGGGGGCGACCCTTGGCCGCGACCGGGAGCTCATGATCGTGACGTGCAAGAAATGGCATGTCGCACGCCGTCTGGTCGACGCGCTCAGCTTCGTCTCCAACGTGCCTGCGCTCGATTACGTCTTCGACGAGGAGAACGTGGCCCTGCCCGACCTCGGCGGAGTCGAGCGCTCTCTCGCCAAGCGCACGCGCCATCGCCGCGCGCTCATGCGGCTCATGTACGAACACATCGGGACAGATCGCCTCGTCGTCTGCCTCGACCCGTCGAACTTCGATCTGCTGGAGGATTTCCATGCGGACCACTGCACGACGAAGCTGCTCGAGATCGAGTGCTCGATGACAGACGCTTACCTTTCGGGTCATGCCCGCCGTGTCGGGCTTGCCAGCGACGAGACTCCGGAGGACACGATGTCGGCCCTTCTGCCCGCGATCAGGAACGACATCCACTCGGAGACAGATCGCATCCGGAGCGCGCGCTTTCCGGGCTACCACCGCATCAGCGAAATCTCCACGCCCGAGGAGAACGCCGCGCCCCTTGCATCCTTCCTGTCGATTTCAGAAGACAAGGCGCGGGACCTCGCCCGGACCGATCACCTCTTTGCCGATTGAGGATTACAGATGCCCTATGCCTACGACGACCAGAACATTTTCGCCAAGATCATTCGGGGCGAGATTCCGAACGACACGGTGCTCGAGACCGACCACACGCTTGCCTTCAGGGACATCCACCCGCAGGCGCCGGCCCATGTGCTCGTGATCCCGAAGGGCCGATACGTCACATTCGACGATTTCTGCGCCAACGCCTCCGATGCAGAGATACTCGATTTCCACAGGACGGCATCGAAGGTCTGCGAGATGCTTGGCGTGAACCCCGGCGCGGGCGGCGGGGGCTACCGCACGGTCGGGAATGCGGGGGAGGTCGCGATCCAGGAGGTTCCGCACTACCATCTGCACATTCTCGGGGGACGTCCGCTGGGAAGGATGCTGCAACCCGCCTGAGCCCCTGTCGTTTCGGGGCCTACGCTCCTAGATTGAGATGGAAGGAGGCGCGCCCATGACCTATTCCGTCCTCGACCTCTGCCCGGTCCCCGAAGGCTCCGACGCCGCCCAGGCGATCCGGAACACCGTGGATCTTGCCCGCCGCGCCGAAGGCTGGGGCTATCGCCGGCACTGGATGGCCGAGCACCACAACATGCCGGGCATCGCGTCGTCGGCGACGTCGGTCCTGATCGGCCACGTTGCCGCCGCGACGAAGACGATCCGGGTGGGCGCGGGCGGCATCATGCTCCCCAACCACTCCCCCCTCGCCATCGCCGAACAGTTCGGGACGCTGGCCACCATGCATCCCGGCCGCATCGACCTCGGCCTCGGCCGCGCGCCGGGCGGCGACATGGCCGTGGCCCGCGCGCTTCGCCGCGGCATGGATCCGGGTGACCGCTTCCCCGAGGACGTGGCCGAGCTTCTCGCCTATCTCGGTCCCTCGCGGGAGGGTGTGCCCGTCCGCGCCATTCCGGGCGAGGGCACGGAAGTGCCGGTGTGGATCCTCGGCTCCTCGCTCTACGGCGCGCAGCTTGCCGCGCATTTCGGGCTGCCCTACGCCTTCGCCTCGCATTTCGCCCCCGCGGCGTTGGAACAGGCGGCCACGATCTACCGGAAAGACTTCCAGCCGTCCCTCTGGCTTGAGCGTCCACGCTTCATGCTCGCGATCAACGTCTTCGCCGCCGAGACCGACGAAGAGGGCGCGTATCTGCGCACCTCGATGCAGCAAGCCTTCGCGCGGCTGCGCCTTGGCCGCCCGGGCAAGCTGCCGCGCCCAGTGGACGACATCGAGGCCGAACTCGGGCCCCAGGTCGTCGCCGCCGTGAACGAGGCGCTGCGCATCTCCGCCGTGGGGTCGCGCGACAGTGTCCATGCGCAGCTTGAGACGCTCCTCGAGCGGTATCGCCCCGACGAGGTGATCCTCACCGGTCAGATCCACGACCACGCCGCGCGGCTTCGCTCGTTCGGGATCGCCGCCGAGGCCATGATCGACATCGCCCGCGCCACCGCTGCATGAGACCGGCCGATCTCGTCGTCACGCCGACCGCGTTCCGCTTCCTTGGTCGCCGGTTTCCGCGGGCTGTCGGGCGTAACGGGGTCACCGATGACAAGCGCGAAGGCGACCGCGCCACTCCGCGCGGCAGCCACCGGATCGTCGGCATGCTCTACCGTCCTGACCGGATGGCGCGACCCGCCAACTGGGCGCTGCCGATCCGGCCAGGTGACCTCTGGTCGGACGACCCGGCGGACGCGGATTACAACCTCATGGTCCGTGCCCCGCATGGCCACTCCCACGAGGCGCTCCGCCGGTCCGATCCGCTCTACGATCTCGTGATCCTGACCGACTGGAACTGGCCGCAGGCGATCCCGGGCCGGGGATCGGCGATCTTCCTCCATCGCTGGCGCAAAGCCGGTTTCCCGACGGCGGGCTGCGTCGCCCTGCACCCCGATCACCTCCTCTGGATCGCGGCCCGCATCCGGTTGCAGTCGCGGCTTGTTGTGCTCTGATCAGGCGACTTCGCGCATGACCTCCCAGTAGGTCGAGCCGGAGACCACGACCTCGCTCATGCGCTTGCCCCAATCATCGTGCATCTCGATGGACGAGATCCGGTCGAAGAACTCCTGCAACTCATTCAATCCGCCGATCTTCAGCTCCATCTCGACATGCGACTCCTTTGCACCGACCGAACCGGTGACGATGCGCGCCTCCTTGGTCTCGAGGTTGGTCTGGCGTCCGATCTGCTCGTCCCATTCCCGAACAAGTCCGATCGCATCGGACTTGTGACCGAACTTCGCGTCGAAGTGCCAGCGTGCGATCATCATGACGTAACCCTCCCGAGGTTCATGGATCCCGCCAGTTCGAGCGTGAAGCTTAGGGTGAGTCGGGTTGAACCTCCAAACCGGGTTCGATTACTCCCCGTAGGGCACCCAGATCGTCTTGATCTCGGTCGTGGCCGAAAGGAACGCGTGACCCTCGCCTTCCGAGCCGAACCAGTCCCGCGCGCGACCCTGGTTCACCCAGGTCCGCTTGAGCGTCGCCGCGCTTTCCCTCTCGACCACCTGCGAGAGATCCGACGACGAAAACGACCAGACCGCGTCCACGTCCATGTGTCCCGCAAGCTGAGGCGCCAACTCGGCATGGCTGCCGGTCAGGATGTTCACCACGCCCCCCGGCACGTCCGAGGTGTCGAGCACCTGGTAGAAATCGGTCGCTGCGAGCGGGTAGGGCTCGGACGCCACCGCCACCACCCGGTTCCCCATCGCGATGGCCGGCGCAATGGTCGACACCAGCCCCAGAAGCGGCGCCTCGTCCGGGCACAGCGCCCCGATCACTCCCACAGGCTCGTTCATGGCAAGCGCGATGCCCCGGATCGGCACGCCCTTCGCGCGGCCGTCGAACTTGTCCGCCCAAGCCGCCCAGGTGAAGAGCCGCCGGACCGAGGCCTCGACCTCGTCCGCGCCGTCGCGCCCCGTCAGGTCGTGGATGCGCTGCGCCAATTCGTCGGCCCGCGCCGCGACGTTTTCGGCCACGTAGTAGAGGATCTGCGCGCGCAGGTGCCCCGTGGTCTTGCCCCAGCCCTTCGCCCCCTGCGCCGCCTCGACCGCGTTGCGGATGTCCTTGCGGTTGGCGAGGCCAACGTGGCCCAGAAGCCGGCCCTTCTTCGACCAGACCGCCTTCGAATACCCGCCGTCGGGCCGCGCCTGCTTGCCGCCGATATAGAGCTTCGCCGTCCGGTCGATCCCCGCCGCCTCGCCGTTACTGGGATCGGCGACAGGCTCCACCCTCTTCAGCGCCTTCGCCACCCCTTTGGGCCTCGTGTAAGCCAGAAGACCCTCCCAGCCACCTTCGCGCCCGAAGCCCGATTCTCGCACGCCGCCGAATCCGGCCGCCGCGTCGAAGAGATTCGTGGCATTGACCCAAACGACCCCTGCCACCAGCTTCGGCGCCACGTCCAGTGCCAGGTTTACGTTCTCCGACCATAGCGTCGCCGCCAGCCCGTAGCGCGTGTTGTTGGCAAGTTGCACCGCCTCCGCCGGTGTGCGGAAGGTCGTGGCCACGAGCACCGGACCGAAGATCTCCTCCTGCATCAGCCGGTCCGACGGCGCGAGACCGGTGATCAGCGTCGGCGGATAGAAGCACCCCGTCTCCGGCATCGGGATGTCGGCGTGGAAGACCTGCCCCGCCGATCCGGATACCATGTCGGTGATCGTGCGAAGCTGGGCGGGGTCGACGACCGCGCCCACGTCGATGCACTTGTCGAGAGGGTCGCCCACGCGCAGCCCGTTCATCCGGGCTCGGAGCTTGTCGTAGAACCGCTCCGCGATCCCTTCCTGCACCAGAAGTCGGGAGCCCGCACAGCAGACCTGGCCCTGGTTGAACCAGATCGCGTCCACGAGTCCCTCGATGGCCGAGTCGAGATCCGCGTCCTCGAACACGAGGTAGGGCGACTTGCCGCCCAGCTCGAGTGTCAGAGCCTTGCCCGATCCGGCCGTCACCTCGCGGATGCGCCGCCCGACCGCCGTCGATCCGGTGAAGGCGATCTTGTCGATGTCCGCATGGCGCACGACCGCCTCGCCCACCGCGCCGTCGCCGGTGACGATGTTGACCACGCCCTTCGGCACCCCCGCCTCGCGGCAGAGGCTCGCGAACAGAAGCGCCGTCAGCGAGGTATATTCGGCGGGCTTCAGCACGACCGTGTTGCCCATGGCGAGCGCTGGGGCGACCTTCCAGGCCAGCATCAGAAGCGGGAAATTCCACGGGATGATCTGCCCGGCAACCCCCAGCGCCTCGCGCCCCGGCAACTCCGCCTCCATGAGCTGCGCCATGCCCGCGTGATAGTAGAAGTGCCGCGCGACAAGCGGCACGTCGATGTCGCGGCTTTCCCTGATCGGCTTTCCGTTGTCCATGGTCTCGAGCACGGCCAAGAGGCGCGCATGCTTTTGCACGAGCCGCGCAAGCGCGTAGAGCACGCGCGCCCGCGCATGGCCGCCCGCCTTCGCCCAGCCCTTCTGGGCTTTCCGCGCCGCCCGGACGGCCGCGTCCACGTCCGTCTCGCTGGCCTGGCTGACCTCGGCCAGAACCAGCCCCGTAGCGGGGTTCCGGCTCTCGAAGGTCTCGCCGGGTTTCGTGAACGCCCCGCCGATGAACTGCCCGAACCTGCGCCCGTGCGCGTCGAGCCACGCGCTCGCCTCGCCCGCCGCCTCGGGGGCGGGGCCGTAGTCCATCGTCTCGAAGATGTCGCGGACGTTCATGGCTTCATCTTGCTCCAAGTTCGCAAATCCCTGCCTCACCCCACTGCATGGCGCCAGGAGGCCGAATACCGCCCCGTCACGTGATGCTCCAGCTGCCGCTCGATGTCGCCCAGAAGCGAGGACGCCCCGAACCGGAACAGATCGTTCCGCACCCAGCGGCCTCCAAGCTCGTCCTTCATCAGCGACAGGTAGACGAGCGCGTCCTTCGCCTTCGAGATTCCGCCCGCGGGCTTGTAGCCCACGCGGAAGCCGGTCCGCTGGTGATAGTCCCGGATCGCCCGGACCATGGTGAGCGATACCGGCAGGGTCGCGTTCACGCTCTCCTTGCCCGTCGAGGTCTTGATGAAGTCCGCGCCCCCCATCATGCAGACGAGCGACGCCTTCGCGACATTTCGCAGCGTCCCCAGTTCTCCCGTCGCAAGGATCGCCTTCACATGCGCGTCGCCGCAGGCCGCGCGGAAGGTGCGCATCTCGTCGTAGAGCGCCTGCCAGTTCCCCGTCAGCACATGCCGCCGCGAGATCACGATGTCGATTTCCCGCGCCCCCGCGGTCACGCTTTCGCCGATCTCGGCCACCCGCAGGTGGAAGGGCGACAG
>Ga0102925_1001082_pt1 | contig 14979 bp, 13 predicted proteins | sample SalPonR1_A_D1_MG_FD_78216 | JGI IMG/M metagenome (GOLD analysis project Ga0102925, IMG submission 78216) | Salt pond soil microbial communities from South San Francisco under conditions of wetland restoration - Salt Pond MetaG R1_A_D1_MG | ecosystem: Environmental > Aquatic > Marine > Intertidal...
CAAAGCAGGATCGGAATGAGAAATTTCACGTAAAGCAATAAAATACCCCCCAGGTAAAAGTGTATCGCAGAAACTCACGTTTCTATTGTAACAAAAGAATCATAACAACCCTTATTCTTTCTGGAAAAAATAACAATGACCGCCCTTTTCCCTGGGCGGTCATTCATTCTGTCTGAATAGAAAGTCCTGTCTAAATTCAATAGATACTAACTTCCCGAATATTGCCATCATTATCTCTGAAACAAGCTGTCAATCTGTCTTCTTCTCCCTGTTTGAGCTCAATGAAATGGGGACATTTTCCATGAATTCCGTATTCCCTGGCGTCACCCCTGGTACATGCATCAAGCTGCTCATCGCAGATAGGACAGTTAAAGGAAATACATCTGTCACCAACAGTTGATAGATCCACAGGAATTTCTTCTCCGAAATCATTAATGAATATCACAAGGTCCTCAGATTCATCAATCCTTTCAAAATGCTGGCATCCCTGGTGAACACTCCCTGCAGTGCTTCCCTGGCTGATTTTTCCACAGACAGGGCACTTTACTTTTATGTACTTTTTCATAACCGATCCCCCCACTTCTTTACGTATCTGAATACCTTCTTTTTCTTTAGTATATCACACTGATAGGCTAATGCAACGCAGGGGGGGAGGGATAGATCCCATCATCAGTTTTCTGTCAGGAAAGTTACTATGAGATCATCGAAAAGAAAAAGAAAGAGATCTCTCTACGATGCTGTTCAAAAATTCCGAAAATGTAATACCTGCAGCAGCTGCAGCCTTGGGAACCAGACTTGTAGCTGTCATTCCAGGAACTGTATTTACTTCAAGGACAAAGGGTACTCCTTCTCTGTCGAGCCTGATATCAACTCTTGCAAAGATCCGGCAACCAAGCGCATCAAAGGCCTTCAGGGAAACGTCATTTACCCTTTTTAGTATTTCCGGCTCAAGATCTGCGGGAGCTATATAGGAACTCTTTCCTGATGTGTATTTTGCCTCATAACTGTAAAAACCATCCAGGGGAACTATCTCTACTACTGGAAGAGTACTCGTAAAATTGCCATCACTGAAAACTGTAACGGTAAGTTCTCTTCCGGGGATGTATTTTTCAACAACTGCGTTGCTGTCATGTCTGAAGGCATCTTCAAGGGCCTTGCAGAAAGCTTTAAGATCAGTGATATCAACTATCGAAACACCTATAGTACTTCCTCCGGAGTTTGGCTTTACAACTACCATCGGGCTATCTGAATCGACCCATTCAGGAACGAAAGGAACGCTTCCCCCTTTTTCGGCAAGAAATGCAGGAGCTACAGGAACACCGGAGGCATCGAAAAGGATCTTGCTCCTCCATTTATCCATGGAATACGTGCAAGCCGAAAAGGAAGATCCAGTGAAAGACTTTTTTGCTCCTGAGAGCACAGCCTGCAGTCGGCCGTCTTCTCCCCAGTCTCCGTGAAGGGCTATAAAAAAAATATCTGCACTGCATTCCGATATATTTTGTATAATCTCCTCCAGGCTTCCTACTGCCCAGGGTATAACACTATGCCCAGCCTCTTCGAGACCTTTACAGACCTCTCGTCCGCTTTTCAGGGAAACCTCCCGCTCTTCTCCGTCTCCACCGTAAAGAACTGCAACTCTCATAATAGAATATCCGCACCAATCTTTTTTGTTTTCCCCGAGAAAGGAACAGGGGAGTAAAAATTACAGTGGAAATTATACCACTCTGTCTGTTTTATAATCCCAGAATACCGGGCAGAAAAGTACAGAATACAGGAAAAGTTATGAGCATGAAAAGGACAGTAAGGGCCACACCTATAAAGGGCCATATAACCCGAAACACCTGGCCCAGTCCGACCTTGCCTACTGCTGCAACTATGTAATTGCATGCACCCATTGGTGGAGTTATAAGGGCAATGGTCACGTTCAGGGTCATTACTATACCAAAATGCAGGGGATCCAGACCCGCTTTTACTGCAAGGGGAGCAAAAATCGGAGTAAGGAGCGTGAGAGTTGATACTTCCTCCATGAACATACCCACAGGAAAGATGATAGTGCTCAGCACTATCATCAAAAGCCAGGGAGACTCGATAAGTCCTGATTCGATAATTATGGAAGCAAATCTCTGGGGGACCTGTTCCCATTTCAGAAGCCATCCTACCACCGTGGCTGATCCCATTATGAGGAATACAGAACTTGTAAGCCGTACAGCCTCGTAAATTGACTCCCCCATTGATCTCATATTCAGTCTGCCAGTATAGAAAAAACCTGCAATGGTACAATAGGCCACCGCAAGGGCTCCCGATTCCGTGGGTGTAACAATACCTGTAATAATACCTCCTATGATTATCACAGGAGCCACAAGGGCAACAGCAGAACGGGTCAATATTTGAAATACTTCATTTCCGCTGTAGCTGAAGTTCGAGACTGGAATATTGTATTTACGAGAGTAATACCAGTTCATTATCATGAAGGCAAGACCAAGGAGCAGGCCAGGAACCAGGCCTGCAGCAAAAAGCCCACCTATTGAGGTATTGGTCATTGTTGCGTAGATGATCATGAAAATGCTTGGAGGAATTATCGGACCTATCAGAGAACTGCTTGATGTAAGACCTGCAGAATAGGCAGGAGTGAAACCTTCTTTTACCATTGCTGGTATGAGAATAGATCCAAGGGCGGAAGCGTCAGCAGCAGCAGAGCCATTGACTCCAGAAAGGATAATACTTCCAACAACGTTAACGTAACCTAAACCACCACGAACCGACCCGACAATAAGCCTGCTGAAATCAAGCATCCTGTCCGTAAGGCCGGAACGATTCATCAATATTCCGGCAAATATGAAAAAAGGAATGGCCATAAGGGAAAAAACATCCATCCCTCCGTAGAACTGCTGGGCCATAATCCCCAGAATTGACCAGTCGCCCAAAACAGCGATACCTGCAAAGGCGCTTGTCAGAAGGGCAAGGTACAACGGTATACCAAGTATCATAAGAGTAAAAAAGCAGAGTATCATTATTGCTGTCAATTTGAAGGACCAGCTCCCCTGTCCCTGTCAAGGAGTTTTAACATGTATATACACAACAGCAGACCAAGCCCAAGAGGAACCGCAAATAGAGGTATCGTTTTAGGTATTCCCATGGCCATGGTCCTCATGTGCCATACATTAACCGCATTGGTAAAACCCAGATATATCATGAGACCAAGAACAGATACTGTAAGGATCACTCTAAGACCTGACAATAATCTTTGTATCCAAAGGGGGAACCGGGCTGCCACAAAATCTATAACCATGTGATCTCCTCTGTAATAGGCTCCACCAGCTGCCATAAGGACAAGCCACACAAGGGAGAACCTCGCGAGCTCCTCTGTCCAGATTATGGAATTTTGCAGGACGTAACGACAGAACACTCCGAGAAGTATGTCACATACATTTAAGACAAGGAGCGCCCCTGCAGTACAGGCACTGAGGCGCTCCAGGTAAAATAACATCCTTTTTATCACCTTCACAGGCCCTCCAGAAGAATACCTGCTTTTTTACTGACCAGCTTTTGCATTGGCCCTTTCAGCACACTCCAGGGCCATATCGACCCATTCTTTCTCTATCTGTTCCCTGAGCCATTCGAGGTATGCTGGCTGGCCTTTCTCACGAAATTGTTCCATCTCGCTTTCATTCGGAGTGTAGGCCTCCATGCCTTTGTCCACAAGGAACTTGATGTCCTTACTGTCCTGTTCTTCCATTACTTTTCTGTTTTCTTCGTTGGCATCTGCAGCAGCTTCGAGAATAGCCTTTACATACTCCTGAGGTATGCTGTCCATAATATCTCCGTTAATGACAAGGAACTGGTCGGAGTACTGAATATTGGCAAGGGTAAGGTATTTCTGCACTTCATGGAGACTCCCCATTTTTATGTACATCGCCGGGTTCATCTGACCATCTACTACGCCGGTTTTGAGAGCCATATAGAGTTCCGTCCACGGTATGGGTGTACCACTGGCTCCAAAGGATTTGTAAAGGGCCACCTGGTCCTCGGCCATACCCCTGAACTTCAGCCCCTCAAAATCTTCAGGAGAACGTATCTCTCTTTTGGAATTAGTAAAGGCAAGAAAACCACCTTCCTCAATCACTTCCACAAGGTAGGCTCCTGTCCTTTCGTGAAATTCTTTTTCAGCACGTTCAATAAAACGGCTTGAGTCGAAAAAGATGTGAGCTGCTTCGTAACCATTGAACAAAAATGGTATGTTGCTCGCGTACATCTCGGGAAAAACCGGAGCTATTCCCGCATAGGAAGCTATGTTGATTATAGGCTGGTTCATCCCGGATTTCATCAGCAGCTCCATTCTTTCCTCTTCATTACCGAGCTGGCTGTCCGGGAAAAGCCTGATCTTAACGTTTCCCTCGGTTCTTTCCTCAACTGAGCTTTTAAAATTGCTCGCAAAGAGATGAACTGCGTTGTTCTCGGGATCAGCAGGCCCGTTATAGGACATTCTCAGCTCGAGAGAATCTGCACCAAAAGCAGAAGAACAGACAAAAAGTACGGAAATACAAAAGAATAACAGAAACCTTTTTACCGGAATCTTCATACCAACCACTCCCCTTTTGGATTATTTCTTTGTCTGGCAATATTCATGTTTAGCAATTTAATTACATATAAAAATAATAGGCAAACAAACTGCATGTGTCAAACTGCCACATTTAACAGATATCTCTTTCCTATGAGATTTCCAACAAAACAGGACGCCCTTTAAAGGGCGTCCTGTTTTGTTATGCATTGTATTGGATCAAATAAAAGCTGTTATAAAACTATGGCTGATTCTGCTTAAGCCTTTTCTCCTCCGCATTGAGATCGTTCAACACGCGCAGATAACGGCTTTCCCATTCGCCATCCTGCATCCAAAGAACCTCTTCCTGACTTTCGAGAAATTTCTTCTCTTCCAGCAAATAATCGATCCTCTTCATGATTTCCACACTCCCCCATTATTTCATGTACTGCAGGAACGTATATTCAAAATGTAAAAGAATATTATTCAAAAAAACATAACTTAAACATTAGAAGGAGTCTTATTATACTATTAACATATGTTACATAGTAGTTCCTTCGGAAGTGTATAATGCATAAAAGATCTGCCTCTTCTTTCACCTTGATAGAAACAGGGGAAAAGCAGGCCTTTCGATTTGCGGTCTTATCGGCCCGCCAATGCCCTTAGTATTCTATCCAGGCTCTTATCAGAAAGTCCGAGCTGACCTGAAATTTCCTCAAAAAAATCAGGATCTCCGTAGCCGTAAAGGAAACCGTTTATCCTTGCAGCTGCAGTAGAGTGGGTCAGGCCTGAAGTTTCAGGATAATATTTCCCAAGGTCAGACATTATACCTGATTGCATCTTGAGACGATATTTCTGATGATAATTTTCTGCAAGGTAGAATCCGCTGTATGGTTCGATCACTGTATGGACCTTTCTTCCAGTCCTTTTCTCCAGAGCAGCTTTGCTTTCCCTTGCCGCCTTTTCCTGGTCGGGATCGTGATACAGTATCATTGACATGTACTGTCTGGTCCATGACTTTCTACCGGGATCGTGACCATTCCAGAAAGCATCGAGCAAATCATTATACGTAATAACTGAAGGGTCATAATCCACCTGAATAGTCTCTGTATGATCTCCAAGATCATGGTAGGTCGGATTTTCCCTGGAACCTCCCGCATATCCTGCCCTTGTCCTTACTACTCCTGGAAGGACGCCGAAACTGGCATCCGGACCCCAGAATCAGCCCAGTGCAAAGGTGGCTGTCTCGATGTTATCGGGAACACTCCTGTCTATAGGAGGAACCTTAGTTGAAACCTCTTTATTTGTCTCCATGCAAAAAACCTCCCCTGCTGAAAATATCAGAACACCAGATAACAACACTGCTGTAACTATTATTACATAAGGAAATAACCTTTTAACGGCCATTACAATTCCACCTCTCAATACTGATAAACTTTTAAACCTGAAGATATAATAGCTCTGTGTCATGATATTATAACCCCGGATTTGAACAATAAGCACCTTATTCGAAAGAACCCTGTTTAGTTAGGGAATATTTGACTGGAGGCTCTTGAATGACAGTATCTGCCGAATACATTAAGGAACAGTTAAACAGCCTGAAGGAATCCAGAAGATGGATAAACAGACGGGAGATCGGTTTCCTTCCCAAAATAGTGGAAGAAGGAGAAAATATCCATGCCATGACAGTTACTCTTTCTAAGGAAAAGAAATGGTTACTGGCCTTGACAGATCAGAGGATCGTTCTTATTCACCGAATGATGTTCGATGCGGAAAAAGACGAAATATCCCTTGAAACGATATCGAACTTCAAGATCAACAATGGATTATTCTTTTCAAAAATAGACCTCGATCTCTTCGATGGTGGTAAAAGGACCTTTGATTCCATTATGAAAAAGGATGCCAAAAAGATCGCAGGTCTATTGGATTCGGCAATTTAATAACAGGATAACAGCCTGACAGGAAATCTAATCAGGATCACAGAATTCAGTATTGATCCCCAGTAGTTCTCCTGTCTCCCGAAAAACATTTTCCCACTCGGTTTTTCCTGTATTCTCCTCAAAAAAACGGCCCGAACATACATCCCTGGCCACCTCCAGAAAGATATTCTGGCTGTACCAGGGGTTTGCTTCTTTTATGGTATCTCTGAAAAGGGCAAGAAGGTCCCTTACTAAAGATAGTCTTTGGAGGTTCCAGGGATCCTGGGACAGTTCAGCCATTCTTGAATCAAGCCACTGGAGTATCGATGAGGACAGGGAAGCCCTGTCAAGGTTTACGTTCCACCTTAGCGCCTTATCCATTGCTGTTTTTATGTTTTCAATATCGGGAACCGGTTCCCTGAGCTCTCTCTGAAGACTGGCGTTAAGAACCATCTCGGCTGATTTTTTAAATCCTTCAGGCACGGGCATCCTAACTGAGGCGATGAAGTTCATGAAAAGCTGATCCTTTTCCAGTATTTCCCCGAGGAAATTATGAATCTTCTCAAGGTCATTTCTGAGAAGCCTGTCAACAATATACTGCTGTTCTCTTCTGAATATGTGCTCCAGGTTGTACGAATGATCGCCCAGGTAACTTTCAGCGATATTGATCATTGAGGTCATGTCCCCGTGCTCAAAGGTCCTTTTCAGACTCTCTTCCATGGCCCTGAAGTCCTGTTCCGACACCTCTTTTGATACGGAACAGAGGACATTGTGCCCCCCTATACTTATGGATGAAAAGGAAAATGTTTTTTCTTCCATGGTAAGCTTTGAACAAATAGCTATCCTTCCAAAACGGGCAACAGGATTATTTTCACCAAGGCTGACCATCCTCAGGACATTTAGACCGAAACAGTACGAGGGGATATCCTCCATTTTCTTTGAAAACAGAGACATGACCCCAAAATAGGCGGCAAGCTTTTTGAAATCCACAGACACAGGTTTTACACCTGACAGGTATATATCCCTGCCATTACCGGACTCTACAAAATTACTCCATCCCTTTTCAAGTCGGGATAGAAACTCTTTTTCAAGGTCGAGCCCTTTTGTTTCATATGCATATTGCATTGCCTGACATGCATAGCGAAGGATCTGTACCGTTTCTATGCCGGACAGGTCATCAAAGAACCAGCCACAGCTGGTGAACATAAGCATGGCCCTGTGCTGCATTTCAAGTGCTTTCATTACCTTAACAGACCTGTCTCTGTCCCTTTTACCCCTTACAAAGTGTCTTTCAAGGAACTGTTCCACCTTTCCAGGTGTCCTTTCAAGCACAAGTTCAATATAATTGTTTCTCGCTCCCCATGGATCATCTACACATTCATCAAGAATTTCTGTATAGAGTTTTTTCAGCCTGTCCCTCAACCAGTTGAGACTTTCCCGCAGTGGATTTCTCCATTCCTGCTGCCAGGAGGGATGGTAACCTGTTGAACATCCACAGTCCTCTTTCCATCTGCTAATTCCATGAGCACAGCTCCAGGAAGTGTTCTCTATGATCTCTATTTCATCACTGGCTGGGAATTTTTCAAGAAATTCTCCGTAAACAGTTAGCTTAACTTCCGGCATCTTCTCAAGTTTTTCCAGAGCATAGGCAAGGGCCATATCACCGTACTTGTGATGATGTCCATAAGTTTCTCCATCTGTGGCGACCGAAACCAGTACAGGTTCGCTGCCGTAATGCCCTGCTGAAACAAGAGTGTCGGCCATTTTATCACCGTTATCAAGCAGTTTCCCAAAGGCAATCTCCCTGGAGATCTGACCATCGTAGAAAAAGATAAAAATCCTGTTCCCAGACGGCAGATTACAGAAATAGGGTCTGCCGGTGTCTATTTTGCCTCTGGAGATATCGCTCCAGCGGAATGTTCCGGAAGATAGAACTTTTCCTGCCTGTCCAGGTGACAGGATAGTGTAAACTATTCCGTTATCTGCAAGGACTTCCAGGGTCTCCAGATCCACTGCAGTTTCAGGCAGCCACATCCCCTCCGGCTCTCTTCGGAACCTGCACGCAAAGTCTCTGATCCCCCACTTCACCTGGGTTATCTTGTCCTTTTTGTCAGCCAGGGGCATGATCATGTGATTGTAGGCCTGGGCAATTGCCGGCCCATGCCCCGAAAAAAAGGATGCTCCCGCTGAATCCGCTTCCAACAGGGATTCATAGACCTCGGGACTGTACTTCTCAAGCCAGGACAGAAGGGTTGGTCCAAAATTGAAACTTATCCTCGAGTAGTTGTTCACGACTCTGACGATCCTGCCTCTTCCATCGAGCAACCTCGCAGCTGTATTTGGAGCATAGCACTCTGCCGTTATTCTTTCATTCCAGTTATTCCAAGGGTATGCGGAATGCTGAATTTCGACCTCTTCAAGCCAGGGATTCTCCCTGGGAGGCTGATAAAAATGTCCATGTATACAAATATATGTACTTTTATCCATATTGACAGCCCTTCTTCCTTTCGGAAAGAGTTGGAACATGGAAATTATATCAGCTATTTAAAGGCAGTTTCGGGAATTTGTACATATTTGTACATATCCTCGATGAATGATAGTGTAAAATAAACTGAAACTATAGCGATTATGGAGGTATATATGAAATATAAACGCAGCAGCGGACTTCTTATGCCCCTGTCCTCCCTCCCCTCGAAATGGGGAATAGGGGATTTTGGAAAGGGAGCCTTTGATTTTTTGGATTTTCTGAAAGCTTCAGAACAGACCTACTGGCAGATCCTGCCCCTTTCCCTTACTGATCCCTACACAGGAAATTCCCCTTATAACAGTCCATCCGCTTTTGCCATCGATCCTGACTACATAAACCCTGACCTTTTACTTGAAGAAGGGCTGGTGGACATAGAGGATCTCGAGAACATTCCGAACTTTTCCGAGGGAACAGTGGACTATAAAATGGTCAGAAAGGCTAAAGGGAAAATAAACAGAAAAGCCTTTGCCCGTTTTATGGACCGGAACGGACAGAAAGGAAATAATTATATTTCCTTCTGCGAGGAAAACGACTACTGGCTCCGGGACCTTTGCCTCTTTTTCTCAATAAGGGAAAAACTGGGGCCCTTAGAATGGCAGAAATGGCCGGATAAACTGAAGAACAGGGACAAGGATCAATTAGAACAGGTAGAGAAGGAAAAGATAGAGACCTTCGAATACTGTCGGTTCCTGCAGTACAAGGCTGCAGAGCAATGGAGTGCAGTAAGGCGGAAATGTGCTTCTGAAAACATAAAGATAATAGGGGACATCCCGATATACGTAAGCCTGGACAGTCCCGACGTCTGGGGCAACCGGCATCTTTTCCAGCTTGACAGCAGGGGATATCCCATGGAGGTAGGCGGAGTTCCTCCCGACTACTTCAGCGAGACAGGACAACTCTGGGGCAACCCCCTCTATGACTGGGGAGAAATGGAAAATGACAGTTTCCGTTGGTGGCTGGCAAGGATTAGAAGGAACCTTGCGCTATGCGACCTGATCAGGGTGGATCATTTCAGGGGCCTCGTCCAGTACTGGGCTGTTCCCTCAGGTCACGAAAATGCAATTAACGGAAGATGGCGCCCTGTCCCGGTAATGGAACTGTTTGAAAGTATCTCACGAGAGTTCGGTGAAATACCGCTTGTTGCAGAGAACCTGGGTATCATCACGGAAGATGTTACTGAAGTGATGGAAAAACTTGGTCTTCCAGGAATGCTCGTGCTCCAGTTCTCCTTCAGTGAAGATTTTCCCCAGAATCCCTATGCCCCTCATAACCATGGCAGAAATAATTTCGTCTACACCGGAACCCATGACAACTCGACGACCAGGGAATGGTTCACCCATGAGGCATCTGACAACGCGAAGAGAATTTTCAGGCTCTATACAGGAAAAGACATCAACGATGAAAATGCTGCAATGGAACTGATGCGTCTGTCCATGAACTCCGTAGCTCACACTTCAATAACTCCCGTCCAGGACATTCTTAACCTTGGAAGGGAAGCAAGGATGAACAGGCCCTCGGTACGATATAATAACTGGGAATGGAGAGCAAGAGCCGGAATGCTCGATAGAAAAATTTCAGAAAGGTTAAGAGAGATGACCCGGATATCCGGGCGCAACTGAATAAAAATCATTTACACTGTTCCAGGCAAAAAATTGAAAATAACGGAGAGATAAATATGACAAGTATAGACTATAACCACAATCCCGTGGACAACTTCAGAGAAATGACAGAGACAAACCCCATGTTTCGAACTATTGCATATTTTTCCATGGAGATAGGGATCAGACCGGATATACCCACCTATTCAGGAGGGCTGGGCGTACTTGCGGGAGATATTCTCAAGAGCAGTGCCGACCTTGGCGTTCCGGTAATAGGTGTAAGCCTGATGTACAGAAAGGGTTTCTTTACCCAGACCATAGACGTCACTGGATGGCAGAAGGAAAGCGAAACAGAATGGGACCCTTCGAAGGAAATGACCCTTCTTCCCTTCGATGTTCAGCTCACTCTTGAGCAGAGAAAGGTAAATGTAAGAGTATGGTGTTACGAGATAAAAGGATACGATGGTTTCAATGTTCCAGTTTATTTCCTCGATACAGATTTTGATGAGAATGATCCAGAGGACAGAAAACTGACCTGGTACCTCTACGGAGGGGACGAAAAATACCGACTCAGGCAGGAACTTCTCCTTGGTTTAGGAGGCGTTCGTATTCTACGGTCCATGGGATACCGCAATATCTGCAGGTTCCACCTTAACGAGGGCCATGCTGCCTTTCTCGTCCTTGAAATGCTCCGGGAAGAGGGTTTCACTAACTACTCTACCGTCAAGGAAAAGGGAGTATTCACAACCCATACTCCAGTACCGGCAGGTCACGACAAATTCAGTTACGAACTTGTTGAAAAGGTAATGAGCCCCAATATTGCGAACCAGCTTAGAAATCTTCTTTCAGAAGATGGGGTGTCCATGACAGAACTTGGAATGAAATACTGTAACTATGTCAACGGAGTTTCGAGAAAGCATGCAAAGGTAAGCCAGAACCTTTTCGGGAAAAAAGATATTGACACTGTAACAAACGGAATACACCACAGAAGCTGGGTGAGCAGTCCCATGAGCGAACTTTTCGACAGGCATGTCCAGGGATGGCGGAATGATCCCGCAAGACTTGTCCAGGCGATACATATTCCGGGAGAAGAGATATGGTCAACTCATCAGAGGTCAAAAGCGAAACTAATAGATTATGTTGCTAAAACAACCGGAAAAGAGCTTGATCCCGAGGTTTTAACCATGGGCTTTGCAAGAAGAGCTACAGGATATAAGAGAGCTTCTCTCGTTCTTTCTGACAGGGAAATGCTGAAAAAGATAGCATCCGGTAAAGTGCAGTTTATATTTGCAGGCAAAGCCCATCCAAAGGACGAAACAGGCAAGAATCTGATCAGGGAGATATGGCAGGCCTCCAGGAAACTTGCCAGAGATATTCCTATAATTTTCATTGAGGATTACGGCATTGAAATAGCTTCGAAGATGGTACAGGGAGTGGACGTCTGGCTCAATACCCCCAAACGTCCAAGGGAAGCCTCGGGGACGAGCGGAATGAAATGTGCTCTCAACGGAATAATGAACTTTTCTACCCTTGACGGATGGTGGATCGAGGGTTGGATCGAGGACGTTACAGGCTGGAGCATAGGACCTGATCCTGAGGAGGAAAATCTGGATAACTACGACGAGTCTCTGGATGCTACCGACCTCTATAAAAAACTTGCAGAAAAAGTAATTCCGGCATACTATGAAAACAGGGACCACTGGCTATATATGATGAAGAATTCCATAGCTCTGAACGCAAGTTATTTCAATACCCACAGGGTAGTAAAAGAATACTCCGAGAAAGCATACAGAATAAAAACAAGAGGGCTCTAAATACATAACAGATAAGGAGGACTGATCTTTTCAATGGGTAAACAACATATTTTGAGAAAGATAAAAGTCCTCCATGTCAGCCCTGAAATGACCCCTCTCTCTAAAGTGGGAGGCCTTGCTGATGTAGCATTTTCCCTTCCTGAAGAACTGAGGAAATGCGATGTGGACGCAAGGATACTTACATGTGCCTATCCATCTGTCCTTGATAAAGCAAAAGATCTTGGATCTAAACCTGTTTACTCGAGAAGAACCGTTCACGTGGCACTGAACTGGAAGGTTTTCTCGGGAAAGATATGGAAGACCTTTATCAGGGAACTTCCTGTCTACATACTGGATAATCCTGAGCTTTTTACCAATGAAAGGATCTATCCGAATTACCTCGATCAAGAAAGCGCTCTTCCCTTCTTTTTTCTATCTTATGCAGCTCTCGAAGTTGGAACTGCCCTGAACTGGCATCCTGATATAATACACAGCCATGACTGGAGTACATCCCCGCTGGCTTCAGCTGTGAAATGGCACCCCTTTTACAGCAATTACAGCCGATCAATAAAAACTGTACTTACAATACATAACCTTGCCCACCAGGGGATACTTGACCCTTCATTGCTTAACATGACTGGCCTGATGGAAGGGTTCCACATTGACGGACTTGAATACTACGGCCTTGTAAACCTTCTCAAGGGAAGCATAAACTCTTCGGACAGGATAACTACTGTCAGTCCAACCTATGCCAGGGAAATAAGCGAACCAGGCAGAGGCATGGGCCTTGACGGACTCATCCGTGCCAACAGCCATAAACTTCTGGGAATTCTAAACGGAATCGATACCGAACACTGGGATCCCTCAAGGGATAACTTCCTGCCTGCATCCTACTCCATCGGTAACCTTGAAGGTAAGAAACAAGCCCGCGGCAAAATGCTCGAATTTTTCAGATGGAATGATAACGGAAGCCCGATCTTCTGCAATATTGGCCGGCTTTACGACCAGAAAGGGCTGGACATCCTTATACCATCACTACCTGAACTTGTTGAATCCGGAGCAAAATTCGTATTTCTTGGCAGCGGAGAAAAACATTACGAAGAGGAACTTCGGGAACTATCTGAGGCCTATCCCGGATCAGTCGGTGTAATTACAGGCTTCAACGAACCCCTTGCCCACCTGATATATGCTGGAGCGGATTTTTTCCTCATGCCCTCCCTTTTCGAGCCATGCGGTCTTTCCCAGCTTATATCCATGAGATACGGGACGATACCTGTAGCAAGAAGGACAGGAGGAATAGCAGATACTGTTTCAGACGAGGACACCGACAGAACAGGCTTCCTCTTCAATGGATATTCCAGGGAAGAGCTGGTAGGGGCAGTAAAGAGAGCCCTCGAATGTTACGGCTCCAGCGAAAGTCATAAAACAGTCATGAAAAATGCAATGGAAAAGGACTTTTCCTGGAAAACCTCTGCAGGAAAGTACCACAGACTTTACAGAGAGCTTGCCTCTTTTGACCATAAACAGGACATAAAATAAGTTTATACCGCATAACCAGGGGGGGATATCATGAGAAACAGAAAACACGGAAGGGTACTCGGAATCATTCTTGCAGGAGGCAAAGGTACGAGATTAATGCCCCTGACGAAATACAGGGCAAAACCTGCCGTCTATTTCGCTGGCAAGTACAGGATAGTGGATTTTGCCCTGTCAAACTTTATTAACAGCGGCATCTATTCAAATTATGTGCTTATTCAGTTCAAGAGCCAGTCACTGACCGAACACATCGAAAGAAGCTGGCAGTTCGGAGGAGCAATGAAAGGAAGGGATCTATTTGTAACCCTGGCTCCGGCCCAGATGTGGAGTGGCGAACACTGGTATATGGGTACTGCTGATGCAGTATTTCAGAACCTTCACCTCATTACTGGATTTGATGCCGACAGAATATGTGTTTTTGCTGCGGACCATGTCTATAAAATGGATATAAGACAGGTAATGGATTTCCATTTTGAGAAAAAAGCAGATATAACTATCACTGCCAATGTTGTTCCAAGATCAGAAGCAAGTCAGTTCGGTTGCATAGCTGTGGATGAAACAGGGAGGATCACAGGCTTTCTTGAAAAACCCGAAGATCCTCCGGAAATCCCCGGGAGACCGGGTTTGACATATGTCTCAATGGGTAACTACGTATTTGAAAGGGAGATCCTGGAAAGGGTTCTCGTGGAGGATGCACAGAGACCCGGAAGTGCACATGATTTCGGCAAGGATATCTTCCCTTCGTGGCTGGACAGGTGCAGAATATTCGCCTATGACTTTTCACAAAATGACATTCCAGGAAAGGACAAACCCTACTGGCGGGATGTTGGGACCATAGAATCTTACTGGGAAGCTCATTCCGACCTTCTTAAATACAATTCCGACATGACCATGTACAATCCATCATGGCCCATAAGAACTGTATCGTACTCGGATCCTCCATGCTATTTTTTCCCCGTAAAAGGGAAAAACTGTTCGGTCACAGCTACTATTGCCGCAGAAGGGACAAGGGTATATGGTGCTGTAGTTCACCACTCGGTCCTTTCAAGAAATTCGGTTATCCACCCGG
>Ga0102925_1001084_pt1 | contig 14970 bp, 13 predicted proteins | sample SalPonR1_A_D1_MG_FD_78216 | JGI IMG/M metagenome (GOLD analysis project Ga0102925, IMG submission 78216) | Salt pond soil microbial communities from South San Francisco under conditions of wetland restoration - Salt Pond MetaG R1_A_D1_MG | ecosystem: Environmental > Aquatic > Marine > Intertidal...
ATGCGTCTTCATTCCTGAAGGGTCTTGCAACATCAATAAGGCTTTCCGGCAGAGGAATAAGCAGGGTTCTGAAGGTGGCAAGGACAGTAGCGGACCTTGCCGGCCAGGAGCATGTCCAGCCGGCCCATATATCCGAGGCGATCGCATACAGGGAGACAGGATTTCTGTCATGAAGGATTCCCTTAAAGCTCTTATGTTGCTTAATGCCTGTGAAAAGTTCAATGGACCTTTCTGGAACTTCTTTCAGGGAAAAGGGCTTGAGCCCAGGCAGTTATGGGAAGAAGCTGATGCCACTGGAAGGCTTCTTAATATGCCTGAAGGAGCTCTTAATAGAATTCGCGAGCTTGTATCCCGGGACTGGGTGGAACGTGAATATGAAAAATGTCAGGATAGGGGGATCAGGATCCTTTCGCTGGAAGATCCTCATTACCCCGAAATCCTTTCAGGATCACCTCATTCTCCGCTTGTTATATATCTACAGGGATGTAATCTGTCTTTTAATGATACAGTTTCCATAGTTGGCACAAGAAAGTGCACACGCTACGGCAGGTCCGTCAGTTACCATCTTGCAGGATCTATAGCTTCTTCCGGGGGAACAGTTATCAGTGGAGGAGCGAGAGGCATTGATATGTACGCCCATGAGGGAGCATTGTCATCAAAGGGGAAAACACTTGCTGTCCTTGGTACGGGTATCGATATCGTATATCCTGGCAGTAACGAGGGACTTTTCAGCCGTATAAAAGAACAGGGAGCCCTCTTGAGCGAATATCCACTGGGAACTCCGGGGAAAAGATGGAGATTCCCAAGGAGGAACAGAATAATAGCCGGACTTTCAGATGTCACAGTCGTTGTTGAGGCGCCCCGGAAGAGTGGCGCAATGATAACGGCGAACTACGCGGCGGAAGCAGGAAGAGATGTATGGGCCGTTCCTGGAAGGATTGACGAGGAGGTCAGCAGGGGAACCAATAACCTCATATCTGACGGAGCCTCACCACTGGTGGATATAAAGGCTTTTACAGCTCATGTTTTTTCGGGACAGCTTGAAATATTCGGCCAAAAAGAAGATAATAGCCACTTTAAAGAAGAGGAAGGTCTTTCGGAAGGCGAAAAGGCCGTACTTGGAATTCTTAGACAGAGTGGAGACCGAACAGTTGACAATATCTCCTCTGAATGTAAAATGAGCGCCGCTGATGCTCTCACATGTCTGGGCAACCTTCTCGCAAAGGGAATGGTATATCCCGCAGGACCTGGCAGATGGAGAGCAGGCAGTTAGTAAAGAAAGACAAAACGAATGAAAGAAGAAGGATCTTTATGAAAACAAGGATAATGCACCAGGTGGAAAAACAGTATCTGACAGTTGACGCCCAGTCCCTGATCTACAGGTTCATTCTGGAAGGGGAACTCGATAACAGCTCCGCAGAGGACGTCCTGAGCCAGGTTGTTGCAATAGGAAGTTCGAAAAATTCTCCCCTGGATGAAATACAGTTGATGGATCTTATTTCACAGATGCATGAGAGTGATCTTTTTACCTCGGGTCTTCAGGCTTGGCAGAATGACGGCTCAAGGTACCTGAAGAACTAAAAGGGAGGTATTTCATGGCTGGAAAGGAAAAGACCGGAGAAAAAACATCAACCGGCAAAACAACAGTAAAAAAGAAAAAGAGCACTGCATCAGCAAAAACTACGAAAAACAAAAAAAGCACCTCTGCTAAAAAGACCACTGGCAGGTCCAAGGCGGATGCCGGGGGTAAAACCCTTGTCCTCGTAGAGTCTCCCACGAAAGCACATACACTCAAGAAAATGCTTGGCAGCAAGTACCTCGTAAAAGCCAGCATGGGACATATAAGGGACCTGCCCAAAAGTCGTCTCGCCATAGATATAGATAACGATTTTGAACCGGAATACATAATTGTAAAGGGGAAAGCAAAGCTCAAGAACGAGCTTGTCAAGCTTGCCTCTACGAGTTCCGATGTAATTCTCGCCGCCGACCCTGACAGGGAAGGGGAGGCCATAGCCTGGCATCTTGCAGAGATTCTGGATATGGATAAAAAGGCTCCCTGCAGAGTTAGAGTTTACGAGATCACTAAACAGGCAGTTCAGGATGCTCTGAAAGCAAGGGAGCCTATTGACATAAACAAGGTTGAAGCCCAGCAGGCAAGGAGAGTTCTTGACAGACTTGTTGGGTATTCGGTCAGTCCTGTCCTGTGGAAAAAAATAAGGTATGGCCTCTCTGCCGGAAGGGTCCAGTCTGTGGCGCTGTCCCTGATCTGCAGGCGCGAGAGGGAAATTCGCGACTTCGTGCCTAAGGAATACTGGGTGGTTACAGTAAATGCCGACGCGGAAGGGGACCGAAAGTATTCCCTCAGGGTCGAAAGCTCAAACGGCAAGACCCTTCTCAAGGAGGGCAAACCCTTTCTTATAAATTGCGCCGAAGAGGCTGAAAAGATAGCCTCGGAGATAGAATCTTCCGATATTATCGTGAAGGACTACTCTGTAAAGGAGAGCAAAAGGAAGGCTCTACCTCCATTTAAGACCAGTACTATGCAGCAGGAGGCAGCAAGAAGACTTCATTATTCTCCGAGGAGGACCATGAGGATCGCCCAATCCCTTTTTGAAGGTGTTGAAGTTCCGGGCATGGGTCTAACCGGTCTCATTACCTACATGAGGACTGACAGTCTCAGAATTGCCCCGGAGGCCATCTCGGGAATAAGAAAACATCTTACTGACAATTTTTCGAAAGAATATATTCCTGCAAAACCCAATTTTTATACATCAAAACAGAGAAGTCAGGATGCACACGAGGCTATCAGGCCCACTGATGTATCCCTGACGCCGGAATCAATAAAGAATTCTCTAAATCGGGATCAGTACAGGCTCTATTCTCTGATATGGCAGAGAACTGTGGCGTCCCAGATGGCTCCTGCAGTGGTAGCAAGCGGAAGGATCGATGCCGAGGCTGGGGTTTACGGCATGAAACAGACTGGTACCCACCTGGTCTTTGACGGTTGGAGCGCCATCTGGCCCCTTGATCTGAACGATACTCAGCTTCCAAAAGCGGAAAAGGGAGAAAAGCTTGATCTTGTGGACATAGATAAAGATCAGAAGTTTACAAAACCTCCGGCAAGATACTCTGAGGCAAAACTGATACGGACCCTTGAGGATAAAGGAGTTGGCCGCCCCTCTACTTATGCTTCAATAGTGGAGACTCTCTACGACAGGACCTATGTAGAGAGGGATGAGAACGGAAAGCTCATGGCGACTCCCCTGGGTATGACCGTAGACGGATTCCTGATAGAACATTTCGATGAGAACTCTCTCGCATCCATTGTGGATGCAGATTTTACTGCAAGCATGGAGAATACTCTCGACGAAGTCGAAGAAGGAAAGAAAAACTGGGTAGAGACAGTGCGTCTTTTCTGGGACAGTCTTACCCAGACCCTTAAAAAAGCAGAGGAAGCTCCCCGGGTCCCTCTGCCTGACCCGGAACCAATTGGAGAGGATTGCCCGGAATGCGGTGAACCTCTCGTCAAAAAACGGGGACGTTTTGGAGAATTCATCGGCTGTTCAGGGTATCCGAACTGCAGGTACACCCGTCCTATCCTGGATAAAACAGGTGTGAAATGTCCGAAGTGCGGAGAAAAGGAAGGCGGAGAGGTAGTAAAGAGAAAAACAAAGAAAGGCAGGAGAAGGAACTTTTACGGTTGCTCACGTTATCCTGACTGTGATTTCATTTCCTGGGATGAGCCAACAGGAGATATTTGCCCAGTCTGTGGTGCTTTCATGGTCAAAAAGGGTAAGGACAAAAAACCAGCCTGCTCCAGTTGTGGTTACGTAATGGAGGAAAGTTCCGGCAATGACGCCGATGAATAGGAAAGAACCTGTGAAGGTTATAGGTGCGGGACTTGCAGGAAGCGAAGCTGCATGGCAGATAGCTTCAAGAGGGATCGAAGTACTTCTTGTCGAGCAGAGGCCGGGGAAAATGACACCTGCGCACAAGACAGGAAAGTTTGCGGAACTTGTCTGCAGCAATTCCCTTGGGTCCAACGATGAAAGCAGCCCGGCAGGGATACTAAAGGAAGAACTCAGATCCTGCAGAAGCCTGGTTATGGAATGTGCCGACAGGACAATGGTGCCTGCCGGACGAGCCCTTGCGGTAGACAGGGAAGGCTTTGCAGAATGTGTCACAGAAAAATTGAAATCTCACCCGAATATCAGGATCGAACAAAGAGAAATTACTGACTTACCACAGGAACCTGCAATTATAGCGACAGGTCCACTTACATCTGAAAGCCTCGCTGACATGATCAGGGAAAAAACCGGAGGGGAATTCCTGTATTTCTACGATGCAGTCTCTCCTGTGCTTGAACTTGACAGCGTCGACATGGAAAGAGCCTTCTGGGGGAGTCGTTACGAAGACGGCAAGGATTATCTGAACTGCCCCATGAACAGGGAGGAATACGAGGTCTTCTGGAAGGAGCTTGTCAATGCAGAACAGGCTCCACGACATGAATTTGAGAAAAAGGTCCCCTACTTTGAAGCCTGTCTTCCCGTTGAGGTAATTGCCTCAAGGGGTATCGATACATTGAGGTTTGGACCTCTGAAACCTGTGGGTCTTACCGATCCCCGAACCGGAGAGAGACCCTGGGCTGTAGTTCAGCTAAGGCGAGATAACCGGGAAGGGACCCTCTACAATATTGTAGGTTTTCAGACAAACCTCAGATGGTCCGAACAGGACAGGGTCTTCCGCCTTATTCCAGCGCTGGCCGAAGCCGAATTTGTGCGTTATGGAGTCATGCACAGAAACGTGTATGTAAATGCCCCCTCTGTTCTCGACTCCAGGCTGAGGATAAGGGAGAGCGGGAATATTTTTCTTGCAGGGCAGATAACTGGTGTTGAGGGATACATGGAAAGTACTGCCATGGGACTGGTTGCAGCTCTCAACCTCTTTGCTCTTTATCGTGGGCTGGATTTTCCCGGCTGGCCTCGTGAGACGGCTATTGGTTCACTTCTCAACTACCTTTCGGATGCTGAAGTTAAGACCTTCAGGCCCATGAATGCAAACCTCGGGATACTTCCCAGATTGCCGGAGAAGATCAGGGACAAAAGGGAACGATGCAGGAGAGTTGCATCTGTAGCCCGAAGAGCAATGTCTGAATTCTCCGGATCCAGACCGGATGTCTTTTCTGTTTAATCCTTTCATTTCCTCAGCTTTCAGACCTTTAACAAATTTTTTTGGAGGATCTTTGTTTGATTCTTTCGAATAATAGAAAGTTGTAAGAAAATAGTGTAAAATCTATATTATGGAAGAAAAATTATCCTTAAATTTAGACTATTTTATTGATAATCTCAAATTTCAGAGACAGTTCTCGGAGTACACCGTTGTGAATTACTCCATAGATCTGAAACAGTTCGTGTCCTATCTTGAAAATCAGGGGATAACTGAACCTGAAGAGATCAAAAGAGAGAATGTCAGGGCCTATGTAAGGGATATTATGGGATTCGGATATTCAAGGACATCTGTAGCGAGGAAGCTTTCTTCAATCAAAGGCTGGACAGCTTTTATGGCCTCTAATGGAGTTATTTCCAGGGATCCAGCCTCCGGGATCAGAGGGCCAAAGATCCCGGCAAGTCTTCCCAGGGCTCTGGGGAGGGATGACGTAAACCGGATGATAGAGGAAGGTATCCAGAAGAAGGAGAGCTACTGTCGTGACAAGGCTGTTCTTGAACTGCTCTACGGAAGCGGATTGAGGATCGGGGAACTTGCTGTTCTTCGGTGGGAGTACATCGATCTTGCCGAGAGATGGGTAAGGATCCAGGGAAAAGGCAACAAGGAGAGAATAGTTCCTCTCGGTTCCTATGCAGTAAAGGCACTTAAGGAACTTGGAAAAAGAGACAGGTCCGGGGATGATTATGTCTTTCCCGGAGGAGAGAAGGGACACATCAGTGAAAGAACCATCAACAGGATAGTGAAAAGGGCAGCAAAGCAGGCAGGGCTTTCGGGAGTAACTCCCCACATGCTGAGACACAGTTTTGCCACCCATATGCTCGAGGGAGGGGCTTCTCTGAGGGTACTTCAGGATCTTCTCGGTCACGAGAGCCTGATAACTACCCAGAGATACCTCACCGTAACAGCGGAACATCTGAAAAAAAACTACAGGGAGATCCATCCCATGGCTGAAGGAGATGCTTGAGGTAATGTTCGAGGGAACAACAATCGTATGTGTGCGTAAGAACGACAGGGTTGCCATGGCCGGCGATGGTCAGATAACACTGGGCAACCAGATAATAAAGGCAGGAGCCAAGAAGGTGAGAAAACTCTATAACGGTAACGTTCTGGCCGGTTTTGCAGGCAGCACGGCCGATGCAATGACTCTTCTTGAGCGTTTTGAGAAAAGGCTCGAGGAATACAGCGGAAATCTTCTAAGGTCCTCAGTGGAGATGGTAAAGGACTGGAGAACCGACAGGGCACTCCGAAGGCTTGAAGCAATGATGCTGGTGGCTGACAGGTCAAACAGTTTTCTTCTTTCTGGAGCTGGCGATGTTCTGGAGCCGGAGAACAATATTGCTTCAATCGGTTCGGGATCGGGATTTGCCCTTGCTGCAGGCAGGGCCCTGCTTGAGGTGAGTTCCTGGGAAGCAGAGCAGGTTGCCAGAAGGTCCATTGAGATAGCTTCTGAGATCTGCATATACACGGATAACGTAATTACAGTAGAGGTGATATAAAAATGAATAATTCCGGTGAAGCAGGACTTAAACCATCGGTGATCGTAGAGTTTCTTGACAGGTACATAGTGGGACAGGAAAAGGCAAAAAGGGCAGTAGCTATTGCTCTTAGAAACAGGTTTAGACGCAGAATGCTGGAAGAGAGCATGGCCCGTGAGATCGCTCCAAAAAATATACTCATGGTCGGCCCTACTGGAGTAGGAAAGACGGAGATAGCAAGAAGGCTGGCAGAGCTCGTTAAAGCTCCTTTTGTAAAAGTGGAGGCTACCAAGTTCACCGAGGTTGGATATGTGGGCAGGGATGTAGAGTCCATAATACGTGACCTCGTGGAAGCATCCGTCCAGATGGTAAAAAAGGAAAAGATGGAACGTGTTCAGGAACTTGCTGCGGAGAGGGCCGAGGAACGTCTTGTAGATTACCTTCTCCCCAGTACTCCCAAAAAAAACAAGGTTCCTGATTTTATGAAATTCTTCTCTGGAGAACAGGAAGAGCAGCAGGAACCGGAGACAGAGGAAGACGAACGGCAGGAAAGGTTCAGGGAATCCACAAGAAGCAAGCTACTTGCCATGTTAAGAGAAGACAAGCTGGGAGACAGGGAAGTTGAGATAGAGGTCAAGGAAAGTCCCCAGATAGGTATGCCAATGATGGGTGGAGCCGGAATGGATTCCATGGGAATTGACATTACCGAAATGCTGGGTGGAATTCTACCCAAAAAGACCAGAAGGAAAAGCATGAAAGTTTCCCAGGCCAGGAGGATACTCCAGGCTGAAGAAGCAGAAAAACTTGTGGACATGGAAGAGGTAACAAAGGAAGCTATCCGTAAAGCTGAGGAAGAGGGCATTGTCTTCGTGGACGAGCTGGACAAGGTTGTAGCAGGAGGAGCTTCCGGAGGGCCTGACGTGAGTAGAGAAGGAGTCCAGAGGGACCTTCTTCCTGTCGTTGAGGGCTGCCCTGTTCAGACAAAACACGGCACCGTCAATACCGATCACATACTCTTTATCAGTGCCGGGGCCTTCCAGAAGGTAAAACCCTCTGAACTTGTTCCGGAACTCCAGGGGCGTTTTCCAATAAGAGTTGAACTGCAGGCACTTAGCAGTTCAGACCTCTCAAGGATCCTTGTGGAACCCGAGAACAGTCTTCTCAAACAGTACAAGGCTCTTCTCGAGACAGAGGAAGTGAGTCTTGATTTCAGAGAGGACGGCATAGATGCAATTGCAGAGATGGCGGAAAACATGAACCACGAGATGGAAAATATCGGGGCAAGAAGGCTCCACACCATGATTGAACAGCTTCTTGAAGAAATAAGTTTCTCTGCTCCTGACAAAAAAGGAGAGAGTCTTATCATAGATGGAGAATTTGTGCGATCCAGGCTGGTCTCGCTTGTCAGTGACTCAGATATGAGACGTTATCTGCTCTGATAGAGACAGCCTGAATTTATCGCTGAAAAATAAAAGTTCGAGGAGGAATAAAAGATGGAAGATATGGAAAGAACAGAAAAGGATATTCTCGAAGAAAACCGTTTTACAGGTGAAGGAGACGAGATGAAGGATCTTCTCGAAAAGACACGTCTTGTCAGTCGGGCCCTTCAGAGCAGAAGGGAAGGCCTTAAACCGGATTACACAAAATTGTCCAAGCTGCTGTGCGAATTCATGACAGCCAACGTTTACATAATAAACAGGGAGGGAAAAGTTCTCGGTTTTTCATGGGTCAGCGAGTACAGGTCCACCACAGTCCACAAGTTCCTCGAGGAAGGATTTATGCCAGAAAACTTTGTGGAGAAGATGAACCAGCACAGGGAGGCTTTTATAAGCGAGACCGACGGTTATCTTTTTGATGATGACGAAAGAGGCGAAGTACCTGAGAAACATATGCTCTATGTTCCCATTTACGGATCTGCAGAAAGACTCGGTACTCTGATGCTGGTAAGGTTCTTTGATCCCTTCGCAGTAAAGGACCTGATCCTTGCGGAGTATCTTGCTACTCTCGTGGGAATCGAAATCCTTCATGACAGGACCCGTGATATCGAGGACAGATCCAGGGAAAGGCTTGTTGTGCAGATGGCCATGCGTGCGCTTTCCTATTCAGAAGTGGAATCTGTAAAGCATATAATGACAGAACTTGGGGGCCCTGAAGGTGTCGTAATAGCAAGCAAGGTTGCAGACAGGGTAGGAGTAACCAGAAGCGTCATAGTCAATGCACTTAGAAAACTTGAGAGTGCCGGAATAATCGAAAGCAGAAGCCTCGGAATGAAAGGTACCTACATAAAGATCCTCAGCCCTCTTTTTGTTGAAGAACTGGGAATAACTTACGAGGAATAGTTTGCTTCAGGGGGCTATACGCTTTTGGATCTTCTGTTATAATTCCGTAAAAGGGTCCTGTATCAACACAGGATCTTAAAGGTCTTCCTAATGGCCTTCGGAGGTGGTATAACCTGATCTATGCTGGTTAAATTTTTATTCTGTGTGTAAAATATCAAAACTAATTTTATTTTGGAGGGCAGAACACAGTATGGTTGGAGAAACTGTCAGGGAAAATTCCACTCCCCAGATAGGCGAAATAGCTGATTGCAAGGTGGAGCAGGTTATGCCTTATGGAGCCTTCGTAAGGTTAAGCAACGGAAAAAGAGGAATGATACATATATCCGAGCTTTCTCACAAGTTCGTAAAACAGGTAACGGACGTTCTTCAGGTTGACCAGGAGATCAAGGCCAAGGTGATCAAGATAGACGAGAAGGGCCGTATAGATCTTTCCCTGAAGCAGCTTCAGAGCAAGCCCGCCAGGGACAGGGACAACCGAGGTTCTTCTCAGCCGGTGAACAAGGAAGAGAACTTTGAGAAAAAACTTTCGGATTTTCTGAAACAGAGTGAAACCAAGATTACCGATCTTAACAACAGGGCCAATTCATCCCGGTCAGGCCAGAAAAAAGGGAAGAAACCCCAGTAATGGTGGATAAGAAAAGATCTTTCAAGGGGGCTATAAGCCCCCTTTCTTTTTTTGACAACCTTTCGTCTACGGACATGATAACTATAAATGCACAAATGGCGAACAGAAAGTACGATTCTTCTATTGTCGTGGGAGTTTCCAGAAGATGTACCTGGGGTTTCCCCCAGGTATTTGTATGTAATCCCCTGAGAAAGATGAAGCCTTTTCCAACCCTTTTCTGGCTCAGTTGCCCTTTCCTGGTGAAAAGATGTGCTGAAGAGGAGTCAAAGGGCAGAATTCCCGAGATGGAAAAATTTCTCAATGCTCGAAGAGGTCAGTGGAAAGTCTATAATGAAAAGGCTTCACTTCTAAGGCTTATGATGATCCCCAGGGAGCAGAGAGAATTTTTGCGTAGATACCGTAAAGGTCTTTTCAGGAGCATCCAGGCAACTATGATAGGGGGCATATCCCCCAGGGAAAAGCCAACTGCAAAGTGCCTTCATCTGCAGGTAGGGGCATGGCTTTCCCTGCCCGGACATCCAGGAGAAAAATGGCTTTCCGAAATATTTCCTGAGCGGGAATGCAGTTGCCCTGACTGCCAGGTTTGTGGAAAGGGAAAACTGACAGGATTCCCTGAATAAGGAATTACCAGCAGAAAAGGAGATGCCGAATGCTTTTCGCAGCTGTTGATATAGGTTCCAATTCAATACGTCACCTTTTAGTTAACTACCACAAGGGTACCCTGCAGTATCGGGAGTCAAGTTCTGTCATAACAAGGATAACCGGTTCAATGAGCGTGAAGGATTATGGCTTGTCAGGAGAAGGAGTAAGCAGGACTCTCGATGTCCTATCGAAACTGAGGAAAGTCCTTGACGGTCATGGTGTAGAGGAAGACAACAGGTTTATATTTGCGACGGAGTCCATGAGACAGACATCAGACCCTACCGAGCTGGGAGATGCAATAAAAGGAGCCTTTGGCAAGGCCCCGGTTGTTCTCAGTGGCGAGGAAGAGGCTATGGCAGGATTTGCAGGAACTGCTGCAGCACTACCGGGAACATCAACTGTTTTTGATCTTGGTGGAGGCAGTATCGAAATAGCTTCTCCGGGGGCTTTTCAGTCTTTTCCCCTTGGAGCAGTTCGACTTTCAAATTCCTTCGGAGAGGACAGGCATAAAATTGAAGAGACAGTAAGCAGGGGGCTTTCAGGTGTACTTTTCCCCAAAGGGGATCTGGCAGGAATTGGAGGAACGTCTTCCTCTGCTGTAATGATGCTGAAGGAAATAAAATGTGATAATTACCATCCATCAAAGCTTCATGGCGTAGTTGTGAGAAAAGGTGAACTGGAGGTGCTCGCAGAAAAAACAGCATCTTGCAGTACTGAAGAGAGAAAGATCATTCCCGGTCTGGAACCTGGAAGGATGGATATTATCGTTGCAGGTATTTCAGCTATTTGTGCCATTTTAGAAGCTGCAGGAACTAATGAATATACCCACAGTGAATGCGGGGTAATGTGGGGAATGATAGTCATGGCTGCAGAGAGGAGAGGTCTGAGGACGGAAAAGATCCTTTTCTAATACTGATATCAAAGATGATCTTTGCTTCGAAAAATCTTTTTGAATTTCACGGGAAAATTAACTTGACAAGTGGCTGAGGAACAAGGAAAATAGCTTCTGTTGCTGCCCCGGGCAAAGAAGGCTTTATTCGGAGAATGTTGTACTTGACATAAAGGCCAAACCATGTTTATACTTCTTAGGCTCGTTATGAGCCGTTAGCTCAGTTGGCAGAGCACCGGACTTTTAATCCGGGTGTCGTGGGTTCGAATCCCACACGGCTCACCATTACGCGGTCCCATCGTCCAGTGGCCCAGGACACAGCCCTTTCAAGGCTGCGACACGGGTTCGAATCCCGTTGGGACCGCCATTTTTTTATCTTGCCGGTGTAGCTCAGTCGGTAGAGCAGCGCACTCGTAATGCGCAGGTCGGCGGTTCGAATCCGCCCGCCGGCTCCAGTATGGGAACAGCCACTCTTGACAGAGAGTGGTTTTTTGTTTTTGAGGTGATTAAAAATGTCAGAAATAACCCCCTTCCAGAGAATCCTTTTCGTAAGACATGGAAGAACAGACTGGAACGAATCCATGAGATACCAGGGCAAAAGTGATATTCCTCTAAATGAAGAGGGTCTCCTGCAGGCGCAAAAAACATCAAGACGAATTTCACAATGGTTTTCTCCCGAAGTTGTCTACTCCAGCCCTCTGAAAAGAGCCCTGGTTACTGCTGAAACCATCAATAACGCTTTTGAGGAACCAGTAGATCTCAGGGTTTTTGATGAATTGGCTGAGATGGACTTTGGTAGATGGGAAGGCAGGTCTTTTCGGGAACTCAGAAAAGAAGAGGCAGAGCTTTACATGAATTGGCGGCATGATCCTGTAAGGGTGACACCCCCGGGAGGAGAACCTTTTGAACATATATGCGAGAGGGTCTCGAGAGTGTTAGAAGAGATCCAGGCAACAGGTATGACAAGGATACTTGTGGTCAGTCACGGAGGGATACTGAGAGCTTGCATTATGAAACTGCTGAGTCTTGACTCATCGGTCATATGGAAACTGAGGCTGGACAACTGTGCTATCTCTATAGTGGATATGCTGAACTATACTGCTGCTCTTGTATCATGGAACGATCACATACATGTCAACCTCCCGTTAGAACTTGCCGGAAATATCCCCCTTCCGGTTTAGACATGTAGCTCCTGAACTGGTAAAATGATTTTGTTTCTATAACCCGCCCCAATTATCGGGAGGCATGGTATGGACCAGATACCCGCAAAGGACTCCAGGACCTCTACAGAGGAGGATTTCGATCTCTGGATCAGGATGGCCGAGGGAGACGACGATGCAAGGGAAGAAATAATAATTTCGAACAGGCCTCTCGTATTCTGGATGGCCAAAAAGTTTCATGTACGCCCTGATGTCTATCCTGATGTTATCCAGGAAGGAATGGTTGCCCTTCTGAAAGCAGTGGACAACTTTGATCCCCAGAGAGGAATAAAGTTTTCTACCTATGCTTTTTATAGAATAAAGGGACATATGGTCAATTACATCCAGAGGAAAGAAGCCCGATCTCCACTGCCGGTTGAAATAGAAGACGATTTACTTCCTGATCCCAGGGACCCTGAGCTGGTGGAATCCATGATAGCCCTCGGGGAGGGAATGGAGAAACTTCCGGAACGTGAAGCTCAAATAATCTCCGAGGTAGTGCTCCACGGGCAGAAGGTCAAGGATGTCGCCAGAAGAAGGGGCATGGACATAAGTCACGTCTACAGGCTGAAGAGGAAGGCTGTTGCAAGTCTGAAGGAATGGATGGGTTTGGACAATGCCACAAAAAAGGTATGAAAAGGGATAATATTTAAAGAACGATCCTTTTCTCCGGGAGTGGTATTGTGGAACGGCGCATAAGAAAGATCCAGAAATGGCTTGACCGTTGTTTGGAAGCCTGTAAGGCAAGATCCTGGGAGAATGCTCTTGCGGACATGGAATGTGCAAACGCTGAGTTCAGTCGCGCAAGGGAGCAGCTCTGGCAGGAGCTATCTGCAAACCTCGGCGAAGATCGCAGAGGAATAGGAAAATACCTGCCGGTCTGGATAAGAACATCCCTTGTCGCTGCCGTTGTTATACTGGCAAGTGCTGTACCTCTTGCGGTTAACGAGGTTGTAGTTTCCAGGGAAACAGCTCGAAACAACAGTGAACTTGTACTTGAGTGGGTAGGCAGAGACGAACAGAAGCTGCTTGTGGCTCTCAGGGAGAGTTTGAGCGAGAACAGTTTCAGAGAAGTTCAAAAAGCACCGGAGAAAGCTGAAGTTGATAACGTTTCCAGTGAGGCTCTTGCAGCCTCCGGAAAAAGATCCGGAACATCTGCCCCGGTTAAAGCTGTACAGGAGGTAGAAGAAGGATCAGGAGTTTCAGCAGAGTCCGGGGAAAAAGAAGCAGAAGCGTCTTTAGAGGAAGTTATAGCCCTTGTCCAGATCGGAGAAAGATCGCTGAGGGATCAGGGTTCTGCAATCGAGATCCGCAATTAACTACTATGAATTTCCCCCGGAAGGAGAGGGTTTGGCTTGAGAACCAAGATCCTGATTTTATTGAGTGTAGTGATGATTCTTGCAATATCCTGCGGGCCAGCAGCTTCGGAGACATTGGTGTCAGGAGTTGAAGTTGAAGGTAACGTAGAAGTGGTCTCATCCCATATCCTTGGAGCTGTCAGGACGTCAACGGGAGAGCCCCTTGACCAGCAGCAGATAAAGGAAGACGTGGAAGCCATTTATGACCTTGGATTCTTTTCATATGTCGATGCGGATCTGGATACCAGCATGGGTGGAGTTAAAGTCACTTTCGTTGTCAGGGAGAATCCGATAGTTGAATCTGTCCAGTTCGATGGTAACACTGTATATACCGACGAAGAACTTATGGAGTTGGTTTTTACTGCACCAGGAACAGTCTTTAACAGGGTATTTTTTCGACACGACCTTCAGAGAATAAAGGAGAAATATGACGACGACGGCTATGTGATGATGAAAATAGCTGATGTGCAGATAGAAGGTGGGCGCATAAATGTCAGTATTATCGAGCCCAGGGTCGGCGATGTTGTAATACAGGGGAATACAAGGACAAAAACATACGTAATAGACCGTGAGATCAAGCTTGAAAAAGGTGACCTGTTCAACGCCACTATATTGAGGCATTCTATCAACAAAGTAAATTCACTTGGTTTTTTCGATGATGTAAGTGTGGGTTTTGAGCCTTCAGAGGAAGATCCGGCCTATACGAACATAATAATAACTGTTGTAGAGGGTAAGACAGGTAACGTAGGTCTTTCTATCGGTCACGGAAGCAGCAGCGGATGGAGTGGTGGTTTAAGTTATGGAGATAACAACTGGGCTGGCAAAGGTCATAAGGCCGAGATCGGTTTTGAACTTGGAGATAACGAACGCTACTGGGCCTATTACCAGGAACCCTACATGGACAGTGAGCATTATGGCTGGAAGATAGGAGCATACAAGCACTTCTGGGAGGAACGGGAATACTGGGACAACAGCAGGGAACAGTTCGAGTTCGACGAAGACAGGGTAGGCGGATACATAGGAGCCGGAAAATATTTCTCAGGGAGTGAAAAGCTGAGCTGGTACCTGACCCTTGACTGGAGAGATACAGAAATATCAAACATAGATAGAAAGAAAGCGACTAAGGAACAAGTTGAAAAATATAAAGAAGAAGAATTTCTGGAAGGTGTTGTTTTTTCCTCTATACTTTCTTTAACTAACAATAATCTTGATCCCTA
>Ga0102925_1001085_pt1 | contig 14944 bp, 23 predicted proteins | sample SalPonR1_A_D1_MG_FD_78216 | JGI IMG/M metagenome (GOLD analysis project Ga0102925, IMG submission 78216) | Salt pond soil microbial communities from South San Francisco under conditions of wetland restoration - Salt Pond MetaG R1_A_D1_MG | ecosystem: Environmental > Aquatic > Marine > Intertidal...
GACCAGGGTTTGCTTGATAATGGTTCAAATGTTACTATTTTATAAGCAATCTCTTTTATTTAGTTTTGTTCTACATAATTAAGAGCAAAGAGTGAGGATTAACCCCACTCCGCCCTAAATTTTTAATTACTCAGCATCACAGATCAATTCTCCACTAGATGTGGGATCTTTCAACATGATACCCTGTTCAGCCAGGAAGTTAACAGTATAACCATCCTTACCGTTTGCACGCATAGTGCTAGCGGATTTAGCATGGCCTGCTCCAGGAGCAACTGCACCAGCTACATGCCACATAACCATTTCACGATCCCTGCGAACAACCTTAGTCAGGTTAGGTTCACCATCACGGTTACCGATGTCCAAGAAAGTCATACGATAAGACTCGAGAGGCTTACCAGATACAGGATGAAGCTTACGGTTATAAGTTGTGTTGTCATACAGCGGCAGATGCTTCAGAGTCAGCTCGATACCGTTCAACATCTTATAAGTAGTAAACTGACCACCAAGCGTCAAGTTTTGACCAGAACCAGTTACAAATTTGGTATCAACCAGAGTATATCCAGAGGCTTTCTCTTTCAGTACACGGTCAAATTCTTTCATACCCATTTCACCAGTCAAGGCAACAAACTTACGTTCATTAGTACCCAGAATATTATAAGACAGATCGAACAGGAAGTCTTCAAGCAGATCTGCAGTCAGCTTAGTATAATATTTTCTATTAGCCGGAGCAATTTGCTGCAGAAGTCCTGCACCAATATATACCGGTCGTCCGTTGGTTCCTTTCAATGCAGTAGTTCCGTCTTCAGCACCATTGTACTTAGAATACACGAGGAAACGATCAATAGTTTCATACCACTGACGAAGTGCTACCCACTCCTGATAATCTGACCACATATAAGAAGTCTTATTAGATTGTGGATCTTTCATTGCGATTACCATAACTGTGCTATAAGCGCTACCAGTAATCTCATATTTGAGACGCATAGTAGTCAGCTGATTACGCAGTTTAAACGGAGTTTGATAGTTCACGATGTCAGCTTCTTCACTGTATTCTTCGTAAGCTGAACCTTCCCTACTTACTTGTCTACCAGTCTCCAACATTTCAGGCGGAATAAATGACTGAGGTTGACCGTCAGCTACCTGAACAGTATAAACCCAATCAGTACCATCCTGATAAGGCTCACTCATAACACGGGCTTGGAATTCCCTATCATCAAATGCCAAAATAGCACCGGGGCCAAACCATTTCTCAGCTACCCAAATCTGTACGGGGCTACCATCGATACCAGGAGTATCATTTGATGTAATAGCAGCACCACGCCATTTGGCGTCTTTAATTGTGATAGCTTTATCGTGCTCGATAGCCACTGGCCATTCATATTCCCGATCATCAATAGTAATGGTTTTACCCATACCACTGGTCAGGAAGTCAATGGTGTTGTTCTCATATCGACCAAAGATATAAGACAATACAGTAGATACCTGATGAGGCTTAGTAACGAGTGCATTTGAAAGCATATTCTCGTCAGTCAGGCCTGAGAATGTCTTGGACTTGTAAAGTTGTAGATTATTTAAAACAGTATTGTCCATTTCAGATAAATTTTAATTTTTACTTATTCTTATTAATTCGTTAATAATCGACTCATTTGACTTATCATATCAATGCTCGAAGTCGAACCTGCTGAGCCGCCACCTGAAGTTTGGCTTTTTGATCTTTTTCCTTTGCTCTTTTTCACCCTATTCTTAAGATTTTTAGTAGCATCTGTGTTGGCTCTTTTCTGAATTTGCTTTACAATATCATCACCTTGCATGGTGAAAAAAGCAGATTCGATTAAATTATTATAGGATTTAGAATAGTCTTTTTGGTATCCTGTCATCCCTTGTGCATCTGTTTCAAACAAATAAGTCTTAAGATCTTGTTTTTGTTTCTGTGTTAGAGGAATACCTTTAACACTTTTCATACTATCTATATTGCTCTTTACGTCTTCAATAAACTTTTGTTGCTGTTGTTCCCTCTGCTTACGTTGTTCTTCCTGTTGTGTTAATAGCTTTTCCTTCTCTTTTTCGTTATCTTTTTTTAATAACTCTAGGGAATCTTGTGCTTCTTCTTCAAGAGTACCAACATCTTCATAGCGTTGAATCTTGTTTTCTATATTCTCCTCAGAAAATCCTTGCTTACTCAAATGATCTCTAATAACGCGTTTTTGATTTTCAACACTATCTTCTAAACTAATATTTTCAATACTTACATCATTATTATAAGCCTCTAGATAATCTTGAAGACTACCACCATTAGCAATATAATCATTAATTTCTTTTACTTCAGGAGCAGAAAATGAATTAGCAGCACTCTGTTGTACTAAATCATTCATATAATTTACTAAACCATTTATAGATTTAGGCTTCTGTTCTTCATCATAATCCCAACCTAATTCCTGAGCAAAAAGATCAAAGAAAGAATCTACGATTTCTTCTTCATCTGGTTCATTATCCTCTGAACCATCTGTCCCCTCATCATGTTCATCTGTTGATTGCGTTCCTGTCTCTTCTTCTCCTTCAGATTCTTCCTCTTGCGCTTCAGTAGTTTCTTCCTCCTCTTCACTTCCAGTCTCTTCTGTTTCTTCAGTTCCTTCTGTCTGTTCTGTTTCTGTCTCGTCATCTTCATTTTGTCCTGGGTTTTGAGTGTTATCATCTTCTTCATTTGATTCTTCAAAGTATTCCGGTGGTACTTCTTGCACACTTGATGGGCCTGTTTTATTATCTATAGCGGCGGATGTGGAAGAAACCGAACTACCTTTCTCATCTGAACCGATTCCAAATACTTGTTGAAACCCATCTAGAAAGTCGTTTTGATCGCCTTGTTCCTTATAACTAATACTTTTACTATTCCCTTCCATCTCTAATATTTTTATCTATTTGTATTTTGATTTCTCATCTGCTGTGATTTTAACTCTAACTCTCTTTGCTTTAATTGCTCTTGTGTTCTATTCTGACGTTTTTCTTCTTCAAGTTTTTCAGCTTTTTGTCTAGCTTCTTCTTGCTTTAATGCTAATTGAGCTCTTTCTAATTCATCTTTATAAGAGTTTTGCATATTATTATCTTCTGAACTTATAAGAGCAACTTCAATATCAGTTCTAGCAGACCTTATAGAATCTTCTTCTTTAATCCTATCTTCATTATATTTCTGTTCAAGTTCCATTTGTGCTTTTTTAAGCTCAGACTCTTGTTCTGCTTGTTGTGCTTGTTGTTGCATTTTAGCTCTATTATCTTCTATCTTTTGTAACTTCTTACTCATCTCTGGTATATTATTAGACCTAAGCATTTCAGAAATTTCAGATAACGAAGCTCCTTGGCCAATAGCAGATTCAGCGAGATTATGCATAACTTGTACTTTTCTATTCTCTTCACTAGAATCACTTACAAATATATCAAAATCAGCATAAAAGAAATCATCTGTAATATCTATAAATGATCTCTTCATATCATCCATAATAAAATGTAACTTATCTTTATCACTATCAGCCCATGCAATCTTAGCAGCATCTAATAAGGATGTATACAATCTCCTCTTCACAGTGTTATGTTTCCAAAATAAAGGCTCAGTAACATGAGATGATTGTACTACAGAGCGTTCAACATTACCAACAAGTTCACGTTGAGAAATAGAACCCTGACGTTGTCTAGATATACCTGAAAGCTCACCTACCATCTCTTCAATCTTATCTAACAATTGTATATATTCAGCTACAACTTTAGACATAGTTAAATCTACACTAGACATTTGATTGAATGAAGCAGGATTACCACCTTCTCTACCAGGTACATCCCAACCTTCTTCATATGGATTAATAAAGTTTACACCAAATGAACTCAAATAATGTAGCCAACTTTGGATATCTAGGCCTTGACTTTTAGGTATCTGTGTAATATCCATATTAAGTACCCTACCTTTATTCTGAGCCATTGCTAATTCAAGCCTATACCAAATAATGATATACATATATTGTAGAGGTTTCATAATATCTACAAGTGAAACTGATTGTGAATTATCATCATTATAAACAGCACCTACATAAGGTAGTTTATTCTGGCTAGGTTCATCTATTGAAAACTCTTGATTAGGGATAGGTTCAACACCTACATAAATATCGTTACCTATTTTGTAACCTTCCCAAACTTCAGTAACCCATTCCCATTCAATTTCAGCTCCTATTTCTTTATCCTGCTCTGTAATTTTATAAGTTTCATCTACAGTTTCTTCAACTTCTTCCCCTGTCTCAGGATCAACATAGCTCAAGAAACCAATCTTTTTGAATGATTTCCATACAACATGATATACATCTACTGTAATTGTATGTGAATCATCTAGTTCTTTAGGACTTTCAGCTAAATTAGCTCTATAAATTATCTTATCATAATTAACATCACTAGCTTTACCGCCTGTGGGTTGACCACCTGATATTTCCAGCAGTTTATCTAAATAATCATCCTCTCTCAATAAATCATAAAACCTATCATAAATAGCTGCAGGAGACATAGTCATATGTCTTACAGCAAAATCACCATCTTCAATACTATCAATGTCTGGGCTCTTATCATAATAAAAACCTATAGGGTTAACTCTTTCACCTACAGGAGAACCATTAATAATACCAGTATAATAAACTTCTCTACCAGCTACAATCGCATCTTTAAATCCTTTAAGTAACTCATCTTGAAGATTGAGACTATGTTTAAGGTATTTTAAAGTTTGATATGCTGTAGATTCAGCTATATCTGAAAAATCATATTGAATATAATCTTGAATATCTTCTGGTGTCATTTGTTGGCTAGAATCTCTAGGAGCTTCACCCCTAATATCTGACATAACATTTTGAAAAAGTAACTCAGTCATAGTATCTTCTGCTTTTGAAGCACTATTACGATTAGTTTGAACTACTTTAAAATTATCAGGTCTTTTAGATTCTTCACCAATTAATAAATCTACTTTAGGCTTAATGATATTATAATTTTGAGGAGAGGCTGGAAACCCTTCCTCTGTTTTGTAAGGATCAGTTACATATTCCAGATCTTTTTCATGAAACTTGCTATTATACAAGTCATATTTTATTTTAAGCTCTTCATCATCAGAGCCTCCAAGACCTGCTACACCTACCCAATAATCTAAATTCTGTTCTTTCCACTCTTTATTCTTTTTATTAAGTGGTAATTTTTGGATAGGCATACTTGATCCGAGTCTATTATAATTAGCCATATTACCTTAATCTATTAAAATTAAATTTCCTATCATCGGTAAAAAATCTCTTTCTAAAGAAACTATCTACCTTAGTTGTTTTTTTCTTTTCTTTAACGTGTACATTATGTAATTCCTTCTTATACAACATAACCATCATAAGAGCAATAACACGGTCAAAATTACCCTTATCATTATATGATATAAGCTCTTGAAGTAAAGGAATAGACATAATTTTTTGTAAATTTTTGTGGCCAGGTGCATATTCCTCATTTAACCAATCTCGTATCTCCCGCTCTCCCCAGTCTTTAATTGCTTTAGTCATATGAATACCTTTCTTACGCTGTACTTTTGAAGAACTTATTATATCACTGATAATATCAGGTTGATTAGCTAACATGTAATCATAACCCTTAATAGCGAAGTGAGCATATAAACCTTTACGCTCATTCTCATACAATAATCTAGCATTATAATATTTTAATAATTTAAGTACATTTTCATAATATTCTTCAGCAGATTCCGGTCTTCCAGTATATTCAGCTACTATAATATCATAATATTCTTCAAAAGATTGAAAGCGTTTATAGATAAAAGTACTACCTAAAGATGAGGTAGTTGATTCATCATGATCATACGGATCACAGCCAGCAATATATAATCCATAAGGTGGGTCTTCAACAGGATGTTCCCATATAACAACAGCTCCGTGCTTATCATCATTTTTATCAAGTGGAAACTTAGTTACATCTTTAGAATCTGTAGTTTGAATCCACTTCATTCTACCATCAGGGCCATATTTTAAATCACCAACTTGTTTATAATTATACAATTTTTTATCTGTTTGAATTTTAGCCAACTGGTCTTGCAATTCTTTCTTTGGGAATATATTACCAGCTAATTGCAAAGTAGCTTCCATAGGGGAGTTATGAGTATGAATACCATTAGCAGAATAATATTTAGTTTCTGTTTCAAGGTTATATACTTCATCTTTACCCCAATATTCTATAGATTTTATATAATCAAAGTTCCATTGTTTATATTTAGAAGATTTATTGTCACTCAATATATCTTGTTTTCTTTTAGATATAAAACCTATATTTCTATAAAAAGAATTATTATTAGATTTTCTTATAGTTAATCTTCTACCTATATATTTCCTACCATTAGAATTAATATATTCAGATTTTTTATATTTAGGATAAATATCAAATCCAGATAGCAATAACATTATATCTTTAGCAAATTGTTCATATTTAGTATAAAAACTTATAGAACCTTGGTCTTTACTTATACTTCCATCAGAATCATATAAACCAGACAAGAAAGAAGCTACAACTCTTTCAGGACTTTTCATTATATATTCTGGTACGTGTACTTTTCTTTTCCAACTTGATTTTTCAGTTGCTCGTTGTATTAAACCTAAATGAATAAATAAATCTAACAGTTTACGATTAGATACTCTTAATCTAACCATCCCACCTATTTCTTCTATATTACAAGCACCAAAATCTTTTTCATATATAAACGACTCTAACCAATTTAAAGTATTTAGATCTTTTTTATCTAAAGAAAACTCTAAATCATTAGCATATCTTCTAGAATAAAAAGAACCATCACCCATGAATAAACCTATAAACTTAGCCCAATCTTCATCTATTTTTAAATCAAAATTTATATTACCTATACCATAATTTATATTAACATATTGATAACTATGACTAAATTTAGTAGGTAACAATTCTATTTTATCACCTTCTTCATAATCACTTAAAGGTCTATAATTAGTACCATCATATATATGATGAGTTTCAGTACATATTAATTCCCTATTATTTTCAGTAGTAAGTTTATATAAATCTTGAAATCCATTTTCAAATTTATTATCTATATTTTTAATTCTTTCATTATATACATTTTTTTGTATACCTTCATTAGATACCCATGTACTACCATGTAAACAATTAGGGTGTTCCGCTATGTGCCTATCAATTGCATTCTTATCACCTGAATTCTGCTCAACCTTACGTCTTTCTTCATTGGTTTTCTCCATAGCTTCTTTAATCATGGAGTTGCCTTCTTCATCCATAAGATCTTGCATATTCATATAATTTGGTACAAAGAAACCACAAGGTGTTCCTTCAGCTCCTTCATCCCAAACATTATTTATAGGTAATATATTATAACCTGCTGGGTGATAAAATAATTCTTTCAATGAACCATAATCACCTTCCTCTGTACCACCAGTACCAAAAGCAATCATAGTACCATAAGCATGACCATCCTGTTCAACAGATGGTCTAGCAATTTGCCAAGCATCTAATAGACCAGGAAACTTACCAGATTCTTCCCATACTATTAACTTACCACTCTTACCACGTGCTTTCTGCGGATCATTCTTAAGGGTAATACCAATTATCTCAGACTTATATCCTTTCTCTACTTGAGTACCTTCTTTAGTAGTAATAAAAGAAGCCCGCTTATGCATCTTAGTATCGTGTACTTGTCTTTTCTTAGTCCACGCTGTATGATCATCAATAAAACTCATCATCTGCCAAGCTTTGGACAGAACCCCATCTTTAGTCAGGAATTCTGCCTCAGAAGCTATAGCATAAGAAACTGATCCGGGTATTAGGAAGAAGTTTCTATTTAACATTGATGCAACTTTAAAAGAGTAACCAGAACGTCTTTTCTTTATAACTGCTGCATGACTGCCTACATACTCAGCTTCATCTACAGCATCAAAGAACTCTTTATCATAATCCCAAAAATCTGGGAGTGATTGCTCTTTAGAATATACAGTCCTAGTTCCACCTTTTTTATCAGGGACTTCTTTTTTTACTACTTTCATGATAGGACAATAGTTCAAATAGAAGTAATGATAGCCTGTAATTGTATCCCCATCTTCAGCGGTAAATCCATATTTACACCTCTTCATTTCTTCATCCCAATACTTCTTATATTCAGTTGTACCAGGAGGAGCTGCTGTATAATATCCATAATTATTAAAATGAATAGCAGCTTGTCTAAATTTATTAGTATTTTTAAATTTCCGTACTCTTACTTCGTATAATTCGTTATTCATCTTCTTCAGGTGGTATTTCGTACATTCCTATTTCTGTTCCTCCTCTAGCTTCACTGGCTTCAATTTGTTCTTTCTCTACTTGTTTTTCAAGCTGTGAGAGAGATTTAACAATATTACCAACTTCTTTCAAGTTGGCTGAATATTCTTTAGCAGAATAAACTGGTCTACCATAATTATCCATTAAGTTAAAATCAACTTTATCAAAGTAATCAGCTAATTTCTGAGCACCATTCTTTGCAGATTTAAGCAACCTTGAATTAGTTGTTTCCTGCATTTCTTTGTACTTATTTATTGCTTCTTTAACTAAATCATCAGGTTCCCAGTTTTTATCACCAAACAAATCCTTTTTTATTTTACTTTCTTTAATGATATCACTATACCCATTATAAGGATTTTGCCTAGACATATTACATAGAAAAGTAACATATGCTAATTCAGCATTAGCCTTCTCTTTCCCTTTAGTTTTATCTCTCTCCCAGATACTCCTAAAAGGAGGAATATACAAATTAGTTGGGCTTAATTTTAGTCTATTATTTTCTATATCAAATAATTCCATACTTAATTACATATAAAGAAACCATGCTTCTTGTATTTCACTATCACTGGGTTTAAATATTTCATCTGTTTGAGGTTCAACAAGCCATAGTCGATTTTTATTATCAATAAACCAATTTATAGCATGTGCTCCCCAATCATCACCTACTTTAAGTTTACCCCAAATCATACCAAAAGCATAAGGCCTACGTCTACCAGACTCATCATAAGCTTTATTAATAAACTTTTGTTTTAATGTAAAAGCAAAGTCATCACAATCATATTTTTTAGTTTTGTAAATACGCCTATCTACTTTAGTTTCTTTTAGTATATTTATTACTTCTTGTTTAGTAGGAGCATAATACTCTGGATCTGGCATATGAACCTGATTAACTCTTGATAATTTACCACGTAACTTTTTAGTTACTATCTCATTTATTTTATGAGTTTCCATATATTTTTTCCTTTTAAAGCACATAGTTATATAATTCTTATAAACGATTTTCCTATAATCAAAGTTACAAATTTAGTTATACTTGTGTTATAACCTAATTCTGTAATATTTTTTTAGCTAATGTTTTAGAATAATATCTTCTCTTATTCATTTTAATTTTTTGAGAGAATACACCTAGATACATAACCCTAACTGGATTATCATCACTTTTGTCCTCCATTACATCAGATAAAAACTTAAAGGGATGCTTAGTGATAGCTTCGATCACCCTAACATCCCTATTGTATTTTTTAGCTAATTGTTTCCTAATTTTCTTTTGTTTCATTAATATTATCTATATTTTCAACATTTGCTGAATTATCACCATGTAAAATAATCTTTAGCTCTATTCCTCCCCCTAATATAACATGGTATATTTTATTTGTACCGTAATTACCACCCATAACATCTTTTAGTACTTTATAGTACCCAGTTACACTGTAAAGATTTCTGTTGGGAATACTAGAATAGTATTTTATAGTTCCGTATTTATATTCTGTTAAATCCATTATAAATTTTATTTTGCTTCATATTCCAAATACTTTGGATTTCTATCATCAGTACCAGCTCCTATAGCCATATTATCCATAAGCATCATAAGAGAAGCTACTGCATGTGATAAGTGTGTATTACCTGATTCATCAATATTCTCACCTTGTAAGAAATCATTTATATGTCGTATAGCTGCATTAATATATCTACTATATTCCATTCCACCGCTGTAGTTAAAAGCCCCATATTTATCAGCACCATATGTAAAAGCTTTCATAACCTCTTCTAAAGCATATGTAGGCACTACATGGTATTTAGGCTTTGCCTGATCATATTTTTTAGCTTTATTCATTTTCATTAGTAGCTTTTACATTATTAGAAGAGATAATACCATACATATTCTCTTCATTAAACTCATTCCAATTAATAGTATTGGTATCATTTGTAGTATAAAACTTTATATCAGGAGTATTAACTACAGTAGGTGAGGGATTAATATTATATTCTGATTTAGGAGAGAAGTACTCAATCATACAATCAATACAATCAAATACAGGAATACCAAGTTCTTTAGCTCGTTTAATTTCCTTCTTAGTACCTTCAGAAGTTTCCCAACCAGGTGTCAAGAATACAGCATCTGATACTTCTAACCAAGGTTGACTATTGTTGAAATAATCATCATAATCCCAATCTTCTTCATCCATCAATGCAAGCTGTTCTACCATTGCAGGTACATACACTGAGAAACCAGCTTGATATACCTCAATTGCAGTTTGCATCATTCTCTTCCTATTCATGTTGTATTTAGGTGCATAATCGGCCAACTTACCTGCTATATAGATTCGTTTCATATCATTACTTTGTTTAGTGCAAATTTTAAATCGTGTGGTGTTTCCATCATTCCACTGAAAAATCTCATGTTATTCCCCAGCCTAATACTTATAGTCTTATATCTTTCTCCTGTATTCCATTTTAATGTATAATCACCTTTGTAATAATACAACACAGGTCCTTTTTTTGACATTTTAGTGAACCCTTCTTTCAATAAATGATTTTCTTTAAGTTCACCATATCCAAATACTTTCTTAATAAATTTCCAAATCTTTTTCATATTATATAAACTTTATCTTCTAATTCATTTTCTAATTCTATCTTTTTCTTTTTTATCTCTTCTTCGGACACATCTAAATATCTATACATTTCTATAATATAATTGATATATCCCCTTTTTCCTGTTGCTATTTTATTAAACATATTATTGCATATCTAAAATAAATACTGTCTCTGATATACCACCAGAGCTGTCAGGGATAAACAAAGTATTTATATAATAACCATTCTCATCATATAATATTATCCCCTTATTCTTTAAATTTGCTAAATACTTGCTTAAATTACTTTTCTTAAGATTCATCTCATTCATAATATACCGCCTATTCTCAGTACTAAGTATATCTCTAATATATTCATTTTCTTGATTAAGCTTAAGTAACAAAGCAAATACTTCACACTCTTTACCTGATAACTGTAAGAGCCCGTTTAATATTTTAACGAACTCTGTAAACAGTCTGTCCTTTGATATTGACTTTTTAAATGCTTTCATTTTTAGCTATTTGCTATTTCTAAAGCTAACTCTAACCTAGCTTTTAAATTAGTTAAGAAGCTAACATATTCTTCATATATAGTATCAAATGGGGTTGTTTCCTCATAACCCATAATATTCTTTGAATACTCGTCAATAGCATTATCTAATGACTCTATAGATACTTTAAGCTCCTCAATTATTTTTTCAGTCTTTTCCATATTAAATAGACCTTTTACCGAGTACCCATTCTAGCTCCCAGATCATATTTTGCCATACAGTTACAGCTTCATCATATCTACCATCTTCTTTATATGTCTTAATATAATCTTTAAGAGCTTGGATACGACGTTTAATTTCTTCCTCAGATTTAGCTTCATACTCACTTGCGTCCTCAAAGTAAGTACCCAGATAATTAAGTACTTGTTGCTTAGATAAAGCTGGTTTATTCTCTAACAGCAATCCTTCTAAATCACCAAATGATTCTTCATTAACTTCTTTAAATAAACCATTTTCTGTATCTAAATACAAAATAGTACCTTCCCTAAACCCAGGAAACTCCTTAATTACTTTTACCTTATTTACGTGTTTCATCTTTAAAATCGTCGTTTATACTATTAATAACTCGCCTAATTTGTTCTTTAATATTATGGGCATCATAACCGGCTCCTTCTAACTTGTAAGCCCCTTTCTTAAGCCTTTCCAGCTTTGAAAGCTTGTCCCGTGTTGATTTCGAGACAAACTTGCTGGTATAATCCTTACTATTCCCCATTGTCCTCTGAAGTTACTTTATCATACGTATAAGTACCATCTTCATACATTTTAAATTCAGTAGCTTCTTTATATTCATAAACTACTTTGTTGTTAAATCTACCAAAGTTATCCAGATTAAGGATATTCTTTGACACACGATAATTCTTATTAACTACATTATTCCGTAACTTCTTAGGTTTATCATTATATTTTTCAGCAATTTTCTCACGAATTGCATCATTCTCCCAATCATTTTGAGGTGTGGGAACTTTGTATTCATCTTCATAGTAATCTGCAACAACAAAATCGTTGTCTTCGATCATACCATTTGCACTCTTAATTATAATTTTGCGCATAATTACCTATTTATTGTGTTACAAATTTAGCAAATTTCCTAGCATCTTTAAGAATTTCTGGTGCTGATTTCATTTCACTGCTATTTAAAGCAAGTTTAATAGCTTCTCGTAGACATTCTAGCCTAAATGTTTGTGTATTGTCCATCTAGTTTAATTTTTAATTTAATACTTATACTCAATATACGCATGATTGTTTCAAAAGTTATATGCTTTTTATAATAAAAAAATCCCCAGCCTATATGACTGGGGACTGTTAAACAAACCTAAACTCCGTGTTTAACGCTTATTGGCCTTAAGTTTCCGTTTCACTATTGAACATTAACCTCCTTAGCGTTTGATTTTGGTTTAGCTTTTTTAATTCTTTATTTACTTATACGACGTTTTGGTCTACGAGTTACACGACCACCTTTCTTTAATTTCTTCCCTGTTTGATAAGATTGATCGGTACTATCTTGACATATAGCAATAGCAGATGATTTAGATTTACCTTGCTTCATTAAGTTTTGAACACACCGACTAACCTTTGTACCTTTAGGCATAACTTAATAAGACTTTATCTGTTTAAGTATAAGTTTAGTTACACGCTCACGATGAGCTTTATCAGCCCTAGACCGTAAGTTTAAGATTGAACCAACATCTTTAGAAATTTTCCTTTTACCTGTATAATCCCCAACTTTGTTGAGATCATATGGATTTTTATTATATTTCATATTTACTGATTAGATATAAGTTCCCCCTATGAATTTTTGATTTACCTTAAGTTTTCACTTGCCCAGTTCGTCACCTTGCGGTTACACCTCCTCAACATCCCATTCTCCCTAGTTAGTCCTGCTGTGGACAGGTTGAGGCACAAGCTTATACTTAAGGTGTTTTCGACACTATCGGGGACAATTCGTTACTTAGCCTAACAGTATTCTATCTTCGGTGTTTTGCGGGGTTCCTGGTTTGCTAAGCTTACTATGAACCCTTTTTCAGTAACTATAACCCAACTTCTGACCCCCTAACTACCATTTGGCCCTCGGGGGTGATCTAGCTTTATACTAGGTGTCTAATAATTTGTTGTCCTGTTATACTTCTTTTTATTGAGCAAGGTTTCATTATCAGTTATATTTTTATTGAAATTTATACTAAGTTGATCCCTATCATCTGATATATCATCTTTAAATAACTGCCTAACTTGTTCACCAAGCTCATAATCATTAGGTGTATTCTTTACAGTCTCTTGGACTGACTTATCTCTACTTATCCTCTTCTGGATACGTTCTGCCATAGATGTCATTATCACGTTGTTTATTATTATCCCATTTACCAAGGATCTCATAATGATTTAAAATAACTGCATCCCTATACAGTTCAAATGTAGGCAGTGAAGATTTATCCCAATACACAATAGTGTCCCCCACATCAAAAGACATATTATGTTGTTCAGGCATAGCAAGGATAACACCCCTGCGTACATTAGCCTTTACATCTTTATTAACTGTTTTAGTATCCATCACATCCCCATTAGGGCCTTTCTTCTTACCTTTATTCTTCTGTTCATCAAATTCAGTAAGTTCTTTCTTGATGTATACTGGTTCCATCGGCTTTACTAGAGCTTTATTGTCCGTAGGGGTAAAAGGAATTTTCATCGATTGAATTACCTCTTTGTCTGATGGAATCTCTTTGCTCTGTTGTATCTGTGACTGTTGTGTCTTGTCTAAGTTTTCCTTTTTGTTGCTCATTTCTATAATCTATTAGTAGTTCATTTATTAATATCATAAGGATTATTACCATCCCAGTCCTTATTACAGCATCCCACATTGAATAGGGTTCCCTTTTAATATTTTTACACATATTGTTATACCTAATTTATAACATAAAGTTACATTTGTACGCTAATATTTCCAATAAGTTAGATAATCTGTTGCTTTTTTAACAACTTCAGGATCATCCTTTAATTTCCCTATACCAGTATTACAACTTGTGCAAAGAATACCCCTATTAAAATTTTCTTCATGGTCATGATCTACACTGGAGTTACCATATGTTAGCTCTGAACCGCATATAGGGCATTTAAACCCTTGTTTAAGTATATTATAATCAAACTCATCTTCAGTCATATCATACCTATATTTTCTATTGTACTTTTGTCGCCTATGTTTGTCTGGAGTCATATATATATACATTGTTAGTTATATAGCTATATACGCATACCCCCACTATAAGTTCTATATATAGATACCCCCGGGGTCAATAATAATAGCTTTCATATATATGTGTATAGATTATATATTTGAACGTATGGATTTCAAATTTATGTTATATAGTCGAGAACGAGGACTTATAATTTGATGGTATATATCTGCGTGCGTAGACCATCTTAGTCACGCCTCCCCTATGCAGTTTTAGAAGGGAAACCGGGTGGGGGGTTGAA
>Ga0102925_1001101_pt1 | contig 14873 bp, 9 predicted proteins | sample SalPonR1_A_D1_MG_FD_78216 | JGI IMG/M metagenome (GOLD analysis project Ga0102925, IMG submission 78216) | Salt pond soil microbial communities from South San Francisco under conditions of wetland restoration - Salt Pond MetaG R1_A_D1_MG | ecosystem: Environmental > Aquatic > Marine > Intertidal...
ACGATCTGGGTAGAGTCAGCGGGAGAGGACTGTGGCAGTACCTTCCGCTTTACCCTCCTGCCCTGGACCGAAGAGGTTGTATGACCGCCGCGCCGGGCTCCATGCTCCGGAAAGGAAGTCGTAGAACCCGGGACCGATCTTCCGGGACAGGCTGAAGGTCTTGAATAGTAACCGTTCTTGAGGTGCTGAATGTGAGTACGCGTTCAGCCCTTCAACCCCAGGGCACCACGAACCGCGTCGAGATTGCGCCGGCTGACCGGCACCAGCTCCTGCCTCTCCGGGTCAACCACGAGATATACCTGTCCATCGAACGTCTTCATGCCAACCACCCATGCCAGGTTCACGAGGTAACTGCGATGGCAGCGCAGGAACCCGTCCCGCGCCAGCTGCTTTTCTGCCTCGGCCAGGGAGTAATTGGCAATCTCGTAATCCTCTCCCGATAAAACGTGGCTATAATTCCCGTACGCCTTGAAAAGGCGGGCCTCACTAATGTTCAGAAAGCTTATCTCTTCTGCAGTGCCGAGAGGGATCTTGCGGGCCGATGACATGACGGCACCGGCCTGTAGGGCCTCACCATCGAGCTGGGCAGCGGAAACAATGTCCGAATAGGTGTCACGATTCCTCGGGCCGCCGTCCCCTTCCGAGGAGCCGGGGGAGGCGATCATGGAGTAAAACAACTTCTCTTCCGCCCCGCCGTACTGGCCAAGGACGATGAGGGAGACAGGTCGTTCCCGCCGGCATCCATCCAGAATCATCAAGTCCCCTTGCCAGAAACCGCTTCTGGCCGCCTCCGGCATGATACGGTCTCGCAAGGTATTGCGTGCTCCGGGCGGGAAAATCTCATCGACCAGGTTGCCCACCACGATCGTGTCCGCCCCCAGATTCCACTGTTCCCATGCGCGCCGATTGCGATAGAGGAGAACACCCCTCTCATCGAATATCCCGACAATATTGGGATCGGCCTCGAGAATGTGGCTGAACTGCCGTTGTTGGAGTTCTGCCGAGCGACGTTCTGTAATATCCAGAATATAGCGCCGGAGGCTTTCCAATCCCCCTTGGTCGGTCTTGACCGGAACCGTGAAGTCATGGACCCAGCGATATTCGCCATCGTTGGTGATGAATCGGTATTCCTGTTCGATAAAGTCCCGCCCCTCCTCCAGCGCCTTGCGGAACGTGCTGTCGAAATCGAGGCGGTCGGATGGGTGAACGAGGTCATGGAAATCGACCTGCGTGATTTCCTCGGGGGTGTAACCGAAGATGGACTCTACATTGGGTGAGACATACTCGACCGGGGAATTCTGGTTGGAGCGCCAGGCAAAGACGACCATGGGCCCCCCCGAGAAGAGGGCAACCTCTCTCTGAAGGGAATGCTGAACGGCCTTTTGCGGACTGATGTCACGGGCAATGGTCGATAACCGTTCCACCTCGCCGTTGTTGTCGTAATGTGCAAGGATCAGTTGTGACATGGGGATCTCCCTGCCATCCGTGCCGAACAGCGCGGTTTCCCCCTCCCAGACCCCGTTTTTAAGGGCGGTGGGCATACCCTCCTCCAGAACCCGTCTCGAGGCCCAGTCAGGGTGGCCTCGTTTCCCCGCCTTTTGATCTTCACGGGCCGGTTTGGGCGTGCTGCCCCCGTCGAGGTCATGGTCGGAAGAAAGGCCCAGCAGATTTCTGCCCGCCCGATTGGTATACATGGGCAAGCCATCGGGGCTGGCAAAGGAGACCAGGTCCGGAGTGGCCTCAAGGACCTCGGTCATGTACCGGAGGTGGTTCTCGCGTTCCTTCCATTGTGAGAGGTCATGCACAACCGTTGCGTAATGGGTGATCGCGCCAGTTTCATCTCTCATGGCCAGAATGACCTGGGCGATGGCGATTTCTTCTCCCGCCGCATTCAAGAGGGCTGACTCACCTCGCCAGACCCCGTCCCGTTTCGCGACGGGGAGGGCCTCATTCCAGAGCTGTTCACTGGCCCACGCCGGTTTCAGGTCGGCGATGTTCTTGCTCGTGAGTTCCTTGACATCCGAGACACCGTAAAGGGCGAGGCCGGCCGGGTTGTAATAGAAGGGGGTCCCGTCGGGGTAGGCCATGGAGACGAGATCGGGGGATGCCTCCAGTACACGGGCGAGCTGGGAAAGGGAGCGTTGATTGTCTTTTTCCCGCGTTACGTCGGAGAAGGTCACGAGGACTCCGGCTAGCTCTCCACCTTCGTACCACGGCTCCGAATGGATGCGGATCCAGGTTCGTCCCATATCCGGGGTCCTGACTCCGATCACGACGTTCCGGACCGGGGTTCCGGCTCTGAGGGTCACGAGGGTCGGGAGGTCATCATCAGCGAAGGAGGTTCCGTCCTCTTTCACGACACCCCACTGAGGAGACCCGGGGACGGACCCTAGGATCTCTTCCCGCGGTGTGCCGAGGATCTCTTCTGCAGCCGGATTGCAATCGATGATCGCGCCATGGCGGTCATGGAGGACATAACCCTCGCCCATAGTGCGGACGACCTTCTCAAAGAACCCGCTGGAATTCACGGAGTCGTCGTCAACCTGGCTATCAGGCTGACGGACAGTGCCAATCATCGTCAGGCCCTCTCCTGGTCCTGCTGCCTCGATGGTGAGGTGGGTCCGCGGAGAGGACGGGGCGGGCGGTGGCAAAACGAGATCGACAGGTCGCCCGTTGTGGGTGGCGGATTCCATGGCCCTTTGAAGGGGTAGCTGGCGCTCGGGGGGAATCCTGCCCATCAGGGGAGTGCCTTCCAGGGAGCCCGCTGTCGGTAGATGGAGGAGCGCCACCATGGCCGGATTGATGACGCTGATTAAGCCCGTGGAATCCAGGCTAACGAAGCCGGCGGCAGATGCGTTGAGAAGGCTTTCACTCAAGTTGATCAAGGACGCTAACCTTAAATGTGCACTACGGGACGGGGTCAGAACAGTATTTTGCGTGTCTCAGGATTTCAGTGTTTCTGCTGGCACTGGCCGTGACTGAGGGGCCGCGTGGAGCGCGAAGCAGCTTTTCTATCGTAGAACACATCTTCGACCCCGGCGCGGATGCCGGCCTTATTGGCAACCTGACATCCGGATTCATTCCCCGTCCCGGAACTGGCGGAGGAGTTCCTCCACGCGCTCGCGCCGGGCGTAGAGGGCGCCGACGCAGTCCGGATCAAGCTTGCCGCCGTCAACCATCCGCTCCAGCTCTTCCTGGGCGCTTTCCGGGCTCCAGGGATGCTTGTAGGGGCGCTGGTGGGTCAGGGCATCGAAGATGTCGGCCACGGCCACGATGCGCGCCTCCAGGGGGATATCTTCCGCCGTGATGCCCGCCGGATAGCCGCTGCCATCCAGAAATTCGTGGTGGTAGGCGACGATGTTGTGCATCATCTCGGCGCTACGGTGGGGCGTGGTAGCGGAGGGCGGCAGAAGACCCTCGAGGATCGTCACTCCCTTGTTGACGTGGCTCTGCATGATGGCGAACTCCTCCTCGGACAAGCCCTCCTCCTTGAGCAGGACCCGGTCGGGCACACCAACCTTGCCGATGTCGTGCAGGGGCGCAAAGATCGCCACGGTATTGATGAATTCGTCATCAAGGCCCCGGCTCTCGCGCAGATGTTCGGCGATGAGGCGGGAGAGGGCGGCGATCCGGTCGAGGTGGCGGCCGGTCTCGAAGTCCCGCAGACCGGCGAGATCCCGGGCCATGCGGGTGGTTGCCAGCAGGGACCGGACCGCGGCCACCTGGGTGGCGACGCTGGCGCTGATCATGTTGGCGAACATCAGGAGTTCGCTGCGGACATCCGGGGGGAAGGCGTGCTCCAGGTCGGCATCCATGAAGAGGACGCCCATGAAGGAGCCACCGGCGAACATGGGGACCGTGAAGGAGGAGAGATAGCCCTGCTCCAGGAGCCAGCGCGAATGCTCGTTTCGCGGTTCGATGGCGTCCTGGATGCTGTCGACGACGCGGTACTCGCCGGTCTCCCGCAGACGGCTGAGCGAGCGGCTCTTCGAGAGTTCGAAGCGGTATCCCTGAAGGTCGTCGCCCTCCTGCCGGCTGCTGTCGAGAAAGGTGCGCAGCTCATCCCGCTCGGCGTCGTAGAGGGCACAGGCAACACGCTGGACGAAGGGGAAGCGCTGAAGGATGTTGGCGTGGCCCAGCGTGAGGTAATTGTTCAGGGAGCCAGTGTGGCCCTGAAGCAGAGCCAGGGTCTGGGAGTCCATGACCAGCTCGTCCGGATTATCCAGCATCTCCATTCCTCTTCCTTCATTCCGGGGCGGGCGCGAGCCGGGTCGTGTTGCGCCCGGCCTGCTTGGCGGCGTAGAGGGCCCGGTCGGCGCGCTCCTCGAGCTGTTCCAGGCTCTCGCCGGGGCGGGCGGCAGCGGCACCCACGCTGATGGTGATGCGCCCCACGGTGGGGAAGGGCGTATCGGCGACGGTGCTGCGCAGGCGTTCCGCCAGTTCCAGGGCGGCCTCCGCATCGGCGTGATTCGCGATGACCAGAAACTCCTCCCCGCCCCAGCGCCCGAGCACGTCGGCCTCCCGCAGGGTCTCCCGGCCCCGGGCTACCAGCTCCTTGAGGACCGCATCCCCCGCCGGATGGCCCCACTGGTCGTTGACGGCCTTGAAGTGGTCCACATCGAAGATGAGGACCGAGAAGGGGGTCCCGTAGCGGTGCAGGGCGCCGGCGGACTGGTGCATGAGGTCGTAGAGCCGATGGCGGTTGTAGGCATCGGTGAGGCGGTCGTGGGAGGCCAGCCGTTCCAGTTCGGCCTCCAGCCGCTTCTGCTCGGTGATGTCGTGGAAGACGGCCACGTAGTGATTGCGCTGGCCGGTGGCGTCGCTCACCGCGGTGATGGATTCCCACTGGGGATAGATCTCGCCATCCCGCCGCCGGTTCCAGACCTCGCCCTCCCAGTGGCCCTCGCCCCTCAGGCGCTCCCAGAGGGCCTGATAGAAGGCCTGGTCGTGGTGGCCGGAGGAGAGGAAGTGCGGATTGCGTCCCACGCTCTCCTCGGCGGAGTAGCCGGTGATCTCCGTGAAGGCGTGATTCACCTCCAGGATGCGGGGGGTCTCGTCGGCAATCAGGACCGCCTGGCCGCTCTCGAAGGCGATGGCCAGGAGTTCCAGGCGGCGCTGGGTGCGGTGCCGCTCGGCGGCGTAGAGCAGCACCCGTTCGAGCATGGCCGGGGCCAGGTCCTGCTTGGGCAGGAAGTCCTGCACGCCGAAGCGCAGTGCCTCCCGGCCCAGGTGGCGGTCCTGCTGCCCGGTCATGACCACTAGAGGCAGGTAGCCCCCGCCCTCATCGCGAAAGCGGCGGACGGTCTCCAGGCCGTCGGAATCGGGCAGGCCCAGGTCCAGCAGGGCCACGTCGAAATGCCGGTCCGGGGCTGCTTCCAGGGCCTCGCCGAGGCGATGCGCCGCCGTCACGGTGAAGGAGGTCTCCTCGACTACTTCCAGGAGGTCCTGGACGAGCTGGACGTCCGCCGGGTTGTCCTCCACCAGCAGGACGGAGAGGGACTGCTTGTGTTCGTCGGTCATGGCGAATCAGCCGATTGTTCGGTTTCGGTGGTTGCACTGGCAGAGTCCTGCCGGGGCAGGATCAGGACGATGGTCGTCCCCGTGTCCCCGTTTCCCGCTTCGGCGTGGACGGTGCCCCCGTGGGCCTCGATGATCTGGGCGACCAGGGCAAGGCCCAGGCCGGTGCCGGTGGTGTTCTCGGTGGCCGGTGCAAGCTGTTCGAAGAGGCGGAAGACCCGTTCCCGGTAGGCCGGCTCGATGCCGGGGCCCCGATCGGTGATCCGGATTATCCATTCCCCCGGCCGTTCCTCGGCCGAGACATGGGCCCGGGGCGTTTCGGGCTCCTCGCTGAAGGTGACCGCGTTGAGCAGGAGCTGGTGGAAGACCTCGGCCAGCATGGCGGGATCGGCATGGATGGTGGGCAGAGGCTCCGGCTCCCGGGTGAACTCCAGGGGGCGTTGCGTCTCCCGCTCCACCTCCCGGCGGGCCCGGGAGACGAGGGGGTCCAGATCCACCGCCTCCGGTGTCAGTTCCCGGATGAGGAAGGCGAGGTAGCGATGGAGTGCCGTGTTGAGCCGGGTCAGCCGCGCGAGGTTGTCGGCCAGGTGGGTCCAGCCGGTGTTCGTGCCGGAGGGGTCCCGCTGCACCAGCTGGAAGGCGATGTTGGCCCGCCTTGCCGGTTCCTGGAGGTGGTGGGCGGCCACTGTGGCAAGCCGTTGGAGCTGTTCATTGTGGTGTTGCAGCCGGGCGGTGCGCTGCCTCACGCGCTCGTCCAGTTCCGCCCGGGCAGCCTCGCTCTCCCGGATGCTCCCGCTCAGGGCGCGTGTCATGGTGCTCAGGGCGGTCATCAGGCGCTGGAAGTCTTCCACGCGGCTGCTGGGAAAGAGCGGCAGCTCCTGACGATGGGTAACGGTTCCGGGGATCTGGCCCGCGAGGGTGGTCAGCGAGTGTAGGGGGCGAGTGAGCCAGCGGCTGAGGAGGGCGGCCACCAGCGCGCTGACCAGGCCCAGGAGCCCGAGGAGGAGGAGCTGATCGCGGTACTGGCCGCGCAGGCTGGCCACCAGCTCGGCAGCGGGGGTGATCACGGCCACCCGGCCGGCGTCGGGATGCAGAAATCGTCCCAGGTAGAGCGCCTCTGACCAGCGCTCCATGTCGGGCTCTACCGCCACTCCCGGCCTCACCAGGACCAGGCCGGGGTCCGTGGTGGCGGTGGCGTGCCAGCTGGCTGGCGGGAAGCAGGGTGGCAGACCCAGGTGGCGCAGCGGGTCCCCGGCCGCCAGCGTCGGGAGGAGGAGAAACCGGTGGGTCTCCGGGTTGATGGCACCCTCGAACGGTTCCCTCTCGGCCGTGAACGAGGGACGGGCCGACTCGGCGACCAGTGCCATCTGTGTCGCCAGGGCGGCCTCGCGGTGCTGGCGCTCCTCCCAGCCCTCCAGGACCACCAGCGCGATCCCGGGGAGCAGGGCCATGGTCAGGAAGAGCCCGAATAGCAGGTCCCGCAGGTGGATGCGCTCCGGCAGGTAGGGGCCGTTGAGCCGGTGGCGCCATTGCAGGAGCAGGGCCAGGAGGGTGGCCAGAAGCGCGTTGGTGAGGCCGTTTACCGGCTGTTTCAGGGCGATGAGCGTGGCGGCGGTGGTGTCCATGCCCAGGGGGCCGGTATAGAGGAGAAAGGCCAGGGGCCCACCCAGCAGGAGCCAGAAGAGCGCATCGCCCAGGGCCAGGAACCAGCCCCGCTCCAGCAGCCGCCAGACGATGACGACTTCCAGCAGGGAGATGAGGAGGGCATAGGGGTGGCCCCACAGCTCCACGGTGTAGAGCCCGCCAACCAGCGCCACCACCAGCCCGGCAATGGGTCCGAGCCAGACCAGCGCCACCAGGGCGAAGACCGAGCCGAAGATCAGGTCCACCCCGAAGAAGAGCGGGACGTGGGCGGTATTGCCCAGCCACGCTAGGCCGGCCAGCACCGCAGTGGCAAGGAGGGTGGCCGGTCGCGGGGGAAAGTGGCGGGTCATGTCGGCATCACTCCCCGTCCTGTTCGGACACGGTCGCCTCTTCGGCAGCCGCGGGTAGGGTGAGGTGGAAGGTGGTGCCGTGGCCCTCGCCGGGCGATTCGGCCCGGATCCGGCCGCCGTGGCGCTCCACGATGCGGCGCGCCAGGGCCAGCCCCGCGCCGGTCCCCGGGTATTCGTCACGGGTGTGCAGGCGCTGGAAGACGTTGAAGATCTTCTCCAGCTGGCCGGGGTCGATGCCCAGCCCGTTGTCGCTGACGCGGAGGTGGTACTCCTCCCCTTCCGGGTGACAGTCCATCGTGATTCGGGGCGTCTCCTGGGGATGGCGGTATTTCAGTGCGTTGCTCAGCAGGTTCTGGAAGAGCCGCACCAGCTGGCCATGGTCGCCGGCGACCACGGGCAGGGAGTCCAGGGTGATTTCCGCCCCGCTCTCGGTCCGAGCCTCCTCCAGGTTGGCCAGGGCCTCGGCCAGCACCGCGTCCAGGTCCACCGGCCGGAAGGCGTCGCCCAGCCGCCGTATACGGGAGTAGTCCAGCAGGTCCTGGATCATGCGCTGCATGCGCCCGCCGGCCTCGGTGGCGGTACTGATGTAATGGCCGGCCTTGTCATCCAGGGCTTCGGAATAGCGCGTCTGGAGCAGGCCCAGGTAACTGGTGAGGATCCGCAGGGGTTCCTGGAGGTCGTGGGAGATGGCGTAGGCGAACTGCTCCAGCTCGGCGTTGGAGCGCTGAAGCTCTTCGGTGAGGCGGCGCTGTTCAGAGATGTCCCGCAGGATGGTGGAGAGCCGGATGAGCTGCCCGTCCGAATCGCGGTGGGCGATGATGACCTGCGAGGTGGGGATCTCCCGGCCGTGGACATCGACCATGGCGGTCTCGCCCCGCCAGATCCCGTCCTGCACCGCGCGGGGAAAGCCTTCCTGAAGCAGCACCTGCTGGGCCCACTCGGGGTGCAGCCAGAGCCCCGCCGTCTCGTGGCGAGCCTCCTCGGGCAGGTTGAAGCCATCCGAGGCTTCGGGTGCGTCCAGGCCCACCATGCGCCAGCCCCCGGAATTGACGTAGAGCGGATTGCCGTCGGCGTCGGCCATGCCGACGAAGTCGGGCGTGCTCTCTAGGATCTCGGTGAGCTGTTGCAGGGAGGTCTCGTGGGCCTTCTGCTCCGAGAGGTCGCGCATCACCGTGGAGTAGCGCTGCACCTCGCCCTCCGGCCCGCGATGGGCGACCACCAGCTGGGACATGGGGCAATGATGGCCGTTCTGGTCGATGACCGTCGTCTCGCCCAGCCAGTAGCCCTGTTCGCGCGCGGTGGGCAGGGCCTCATCCAGCAGCACCTGGCGCGCCTCCGGCGGATGGAAATCGGCGATGCCGTCGGCGTTCATTAGGCGGTGCTCACCGATAAGGTCGAGGGCGGCGGGGTTGTGGTAGAGCGGGTTGCCCTGGGTATCGGCCATGGCGATGAAATCCGGCGAGGCCTCCAGGATGGCGGTGAGCCGGTCCCGCTCCAGCTCCGCCCGGCGCCGCTCGGTGATGTCGATGCCCACGGACTGGAACCAGGCGATCTGGCCTGTTTCATCGAAGAAGGCGCGGTTGGTCCAGTGGGTCCAGCGCAGCTCACCATTCGGTCCGGGCACCGTGTTCTCGAAGGTGTGAACCGGTTCTTCCGTGGTATAGGTCGCCAGGTGGGAGCGGGCCGCTTCCTGTTCCTCCGGTGGCAGCATTTCCATCCAGCGCGCGCCCTGGAGGGCTTCGGGAGTGGTCCCGAAGAAGTCGGCCAGGGTCCGGTTGGCGAAGAGGATGGTGGTGTCCGGCCGATAGCGCTCGATCATCATCGGGTGGTTTTCCACCAGGTCCCGGTAGAGGGCCTCCTGTTCGGCGAGCTTCTCCTGTGCCGACTGGTAGGCGGTGACATCCCGGAAGGTGGCAACAACACCCATGGAACCATCAGCGTGATGCACCGGGTGGGCGTTGATCCGGATCCAGCGCGGGCTCTGCTCGCCCTGCCGGATCCCCATGAGCCGATCCCGAACCGGCTGGCCGGTGCGCAGACAGATCATGGCGGGGTGGGTATCCCCGCTGAAGGGGGTGCCGTCGGGATGGAACGATTGCCAGTCGGGATCCGTGGAGGAACGGCCGCGTATCTGATCGGCACTGAGCCCGAGGATGGTCTCCGCCGCGCGGTTGACGGCACGGATGGCGCCGCTGGGCTCGTGATAGACCATGCCCTCGGCCATCGCCTCGATGATGCCGGTCAGGATCGCCCGGTCCACGGGCAGGGTGTCGAGATCTTCCGGGTCGCGCTGGTGAGCGGAGGCTTGCGGCTCCAGTTGCGCGTGCAGGTTTTCCACCGCGCCGTTCCCGCCCGGTAGGGGGTGGAAGGTCACCAGGAAATCGGTGGGCCCGGAAGGAACGGCCTGCGGGTCGGAGAGCCGAGCGGAAGTGCGTAACCAGCTCAGTTCACCCCGGCCCAGGCGGGCCAGCTGTGACGGGAGGTCGCTCTCCACGTCCAGCAGCTCGGTGAGGGCGAGACCGCACGGCGAGCGGCCCCCGGTGAGCCAGGAGGTGGCGACGGGGGTGGCCCCGACGACGACCCCTTCTCTCGTGACGGTGAGGTGCCCCAGGGCGTCGGGCGCTGTGTTCTCCTGGTTCCTCATGACCGTGGTTGCCGGCCGCTCCACCTTACAGGCGGAACTGCCCCAGCCGCGCCTCCAGCTGCTCGGTACTCTCCGTGGCCTGCGTGCGGCCCGATTCCATCACCTGCAACGCCTCGCCAGCGCCCTTCTGCATGCTCTCTACCATCTGCCGGATTTCGTTGGTGGACTGTGCGGAAACCCGGGGAGTGGACGTTCATGGACGGCGGCTCGTAACGATTCCCGGATGAATGGCTCAGCCCGCGTCCGCTGTGGGTGTGGTTTTGATGTAAGTATTCTGCAATAGCCCCTGCGGGTGGTAAACCATTGCGCAAACGTTCGATGAAGTACGTTCATTTTTTATCTTTCTGGTTTGTTTTTGAGGGAGTTTCCGAGAGCCTTTCATGTATCTCAATCAACCGCTCATGGATTGAAAAGGGCCGTTCATCCGCCCGGAGGGTCTAATAGTAGTACTCGGTATGGTGGTTAGTGGGGCACAGAGGGTAAGGGCCCTTTCATGCAGACGGGAGGTCGTAACGGATCTGTAACCCGAGGCGGCTAGAGTCGGCTCCGTACTGGAACCGGGTCCGGCGATGCTCACGCTCTATACATTCCTGGAGGGGCTGGGTCACCAATGGCGCTGGTGGCTACTCGCCCTGGTGCGCTGGCGGGATCCCCGGGCCCCGATGACCGGCCGGCGCCTGCTGGTACTGCTGGTGGGCGGGCCGCTCTTCCTGCTGCTCCAGCTCGGCCACATCCTCTGCCTGCTCCTGGATGAGGTCCTCTTCCCGGCCTATCGCCGCGTGGCGGTGGAACGGCCGCTGTTCATCACCGGCATCCCGCGCAGTGGTACGACCTTCGTCCACCGGACCCTGGCGGGGGAGGGCGAGGCCTTCACCACCGTCACCACCTGGCAGGCGCTGCTGGCGCCCTCCATCCTGCAGCGACGGCTGGTGGGCCTCTTCGGCCGGGTCGATCGCACCCTGGGTAGCCCGGGCGCGCGGGGCGTGAAGGCGCTTACCCGCTGGCTCACGGGGGGTATGGACGCCATCCACACCGTGGGTCCCACTGCGGCCGAGGAGGACTACCTCCTGTTGCTCCCCGCTGGAGGCTGTTTCCTTGCGATCCTGGCCTTCCCCGGGAAGAGCGGTCCGGCCGAGCTGGGGCGGCTGGATACCGCCATGAGCGCCGGCCGGCGCGCCCGGCTTCTGCGCCTCTACCGCCGCCTGCTCCAGCGCCACCTCTACGCCGATGGTGGCAGGCGCCGACTGCTCTCCAAGAATGCGGCCTTTGGCGGCTGGGTGGCGGGGCTGCGGGAGACCTTCCCCGATGCCCGCTTCCTCCTCTGCATTCGTGAGCCCGGGACCGCCCTGAGTTCCCAGATCAGCGCGGTGGCCGCGGCGGAACGGCTCTTCGGCACGGCGATCCGAGGGGAAGCCTTCCAGCGCCTCTTCCTGGAGGGCTATCACGACACCCTGGCCCACCTCAGCCGGACGGTCGCCGACTGGCCCTCGGGCACGGCGGCCGTCATCGACATGGCCGACCTGCGGACCGCCCCGGGGGCCACGCTGCGCGCCGCGCTGGAGCGGCTGGGCGAGGCCCCGGGACCGGCGCTGTCGGCCCGACTGACTGCGCTTCCCGCGGGCGGAACCAGCGGCCATCGCCACGCCGTCTCGGCCCTGGCGCTGCAACCGGCAGAGATGGAGGCCCGGCTGGATCCGCCCTATCGCCACCTGCTCCAGCAACCCCATCGCGTCGGGAGTCCCCCTTGAACCAAGCTGCTTCCCTGATCGCGCCGGAGGTCATTACGCGACCAGAGGATCTCCGGATCGCCTTCTTCTCGGATGCCCTGCCGGAGCGCAACGGCACCGGCGCCTACTATCACGACCTGCTCGGCCACCTGGCACCGCAGGTAGCGGAGGCCCGGGTAATGCAGCCGGGCGGCGGCGAGGACTGGCAGGGGGTTTCGCTCCCCCTGCCCGGGGATCCCACCCAGCGCCTGGCCCTCCCGAAGGCGTGGCAGCTGCGCCGGGAGATGGCGGCGCTGCGCCCCCATGTTGTGGTCAGTGTGACTCCGGGCCCTTACGGCCTGGTGGGGGCCTGGCTCGCGCGGAGGCAGGGCTGCGGGTTTCTCAGCGCCTTCCACACCCACTTCGAGGGGCTGGCGGATCTCTACTGGGGCCCGATGAAGCGATGGCTGGTGGTGGGTGCGCTGAGCGGGGCCAATCGCCACCTCTTCCGCCGCAGCGGCTCGGTCCTGGTGAACAACCGGACCCTGGCCGGCGTGGTCCGGGATCTCGGCGCCCCGGCGGTGGACATCATGGGCACGCCCCTGGCCCACGATTTCCTGGCGCGCCCGGTCTCGCCGCCCTCGGCGCCGCTGCGGATCTGCTTCGCCGGCCGGCTGGCCGCGGAGAAGAACATCGACGCCGTCCTCGAGGCCGCGCGGGCGCTGCCCTCGGTCCCCTTCGTCATCGGTGGCGACGGCCCGCTGCGCTCGCGGGTGGAGGAGGCCGCTGCCCGGCTGGGCAACCTCGAATACCGCGGCTGGCTGGATCGCGAGGGCCTGCGGGGGCTCCTGGACGAGTCCTCGCTATTGGTTCTGCCTTCCCATCAGGAAACCTTCGGCTCCGTGGCCCTGGAGGCCATGGCGCGGGGCCGCCCGGCCCTGGTCGCGGCCAGCGCCGGCATACAGGACTGGCCGGGGCTGGCGCCGGGGCTCTTTACCCTCCACCCCGGCGAGCCGCTCGCCGATGCCATCCAGCGGCTGCAACGCCGCCCGGCCGGGACCCTGGAGGCCGTCGCCGGCTGTGCCCGCCGGGCCGCCCAGCGACTCAACGACGAGACCCTGGAACAGTGGCTGACGGTGCTGCTGCGCCACGCCCGGCCGTGAATACCCCCGACCTTCTCGTCTCCATCCACGATGTGATGCCGGAGACGTTGCCGCGCGTCCGCGCTCTGGTGGAGCAGCTGGCGGCGATGGGCCACCGCACACCCACGCTGCTGGTGGTCCCGGGCCGGGACTGGGATCGCGACGGGCTGGCGCAGCTGGCAACCTGGGAGGCCGACGGCCTGGAACTGGCCGCCCACGGTTGGTACCACCAGGTGCGGCAGTTCGGCGGCCTCTGGCATCGCCTCCACGGCGCGCTGATCTCTCGCCGCGCCGCCGAACATCTGGCCCTGAGCCCGGAGGCCATTCTCGACCGCATGCGCGCCGCCGCCGACTGGTTCCCCGCCCACGGCCTGTCCATACCGACGACCTATGTCCCGCCGGCCTGGGCCCTGGGGCGGGTGAACGGGAGTGCCCTGGCGCGCCTGCCCTACCAGCGGGTAGAGGTCACCAGCGGCCTCCTGGAGGTGGGTAAGAACCGCCTCTGGCGCCTGCCGCTGGCGGGCTACGAGGCGGACACCCTCACGCGCCGATTTTTCCTGCGCGCCTGGAATGGCTTCCAGGAGGGGCGGGCGCGGCGAAACCGGCAGCCCCTGCGCGTGGCCATCCACCCCCGTGATGCCGAACTGGCCCTGGCCGGCGACCTCCAGACCCTCCTGGCGCGCGGGCGGGCCACCCCGCGCTACGATGAATACCGGCCGGGCCAGGTGGCCCCCGCGGCCGCTCGTCAGACCCGGTAGGCGGCCGCCCGCTCCGCCAGTCGGCGGGCAAGCTCCTGCAGGCTCTCCACCCGCTGGCTGTCCTGCTCCGCTGTACTGGTGAGGGACTCCCCCTGACTGGAGATGGTCTCCACCGTCTCGGCGATGTGTTCGGCGGCCGTGCTCTGCTCCTCGGTGGCCGAGGCGATGGCGGAGGTGCGCTCGGAGATATCGCCCACGGCGCCGACCACGTTCTGGAAGGCCTCGCTGACCGATTGCATGTTCTCGGCGTTGGTGGCGGCGACGCCCCGGGCCTCCTCGATCTGCGCCACGGTGGTCTGGGTCTGTTCCTGGACCTCGTTGATGGTCTGCTCGATCTCCTCGGTGGACTGCTGGGAGCGCTGGGCCAGGTTGCGCACCTCGTCGGCGACCACGGCGAAACCCCGGCCGGCCTCGCCGGCCCGGGCCGCCTCGATGGCCGCGTTCAGCGCCAGGAGGTTGGTCTGTTCCGAGATCCCGCGGATGACCTCCACCATCTTGTTGATGTTGCCGGCCTTGTCCGCCAGCTGATTGACCGAGTCCCCGGCCCGGGACATGGCATCGCCGAGCTTGCGGGAATCGGTCACGGATTGTTGCACCGTACCGGCCCCGGCATTGGCGTGGTCGTTGGCCGTGGCGGCGGCCTCGGCGGTGGCCTGGGCGCTGGCAGCCACCTCCTGGATGGACTGGGACATCTCGGTGGCGGAGGAGGCGGCCTGGCTGGCCTGGCCCTGCTGGCCCCGGGCCAGTTCATCGGTGTGGCGGGCGCTGTCCGCCAGGCCGCTGGCCTCGTTCGAGATATCCTCGGCGGACTCCCGGGTCTGCCGCGCCAGGTCGGCAAAGGCGGCCATGGTCTGGTTGAAGGCGCGGGCGGTGGGATCGCTGTCCTCCCCGGGGACGCTGAAGGTCAGGTCCCGATCCTCCTCGATGGCCTGGACGGCGGCGTTGATGCCGGCGGAGGTGTACTGCTCCGCCGCCATGAGCCGGGCGTAGTAGACGAGGATGGCCGCCTCGAAGACGACAAAGGCGGCGTGCAGGGCCGTGATTCCCCAGTTGCAGCCGTACGAGAAGATCATTACCGGCATGTCACCGAGCCGGATCCCCTCGAGCTGGAG
>Ga0102925_1001107_pt1 | contig 14799 bp, 14 predicted proteins | sample SalPonR1_A_D1_MG_FD_78216 | JGI IMG/M metagenome (GOLD analysis project Ga0102925, IMG submission 78216) | Salt pond soil microbial communities from South San Francisco under conditions of wetland restoration - Salt Pond MetaG R1_A_D1_MG | ecosystem: Environmental > Aquatic > Marine > Intertidal...
CAGCGCGCGGTTCAGCCGCTGATGCAGGACATGGTCGATTCGCTGGACCGCCTGGTGCAGGCGGACATCCCTTTTCTCGGCGACGAACGGCGTTCACGAGTCGAGCGCTTGACGCGTCTCATGGAAAATCCGTCGAGTTCGCCGGCGCAGCGGTATCGCCTGCTCATCGAGGCTTATCAGATCGAATCCGAATATGGCAGAACCATCGAGGCCTATCGCAGCGACATCGAAACCGCCGAGCGCTTGTATGAGGACGTGGATGTCCTGCGAATCGGTCGCCTGGGGCTGATCTTCAGGACCGACGATGATCAAGTGCTGAAGCGCTACGACAATGAATCCGGCATCTGGGTTGATCTGGACAAGTCCTTCATGGGCGATGTGAAGACTGCGATGCGCGTCGCGCGCGAGCAGATTCCGCCCGAGCTGCTCTATATCCCGGTAACGGCACCCGAGACTGCGGATGAGGGCTGAAACAATGAATGGAACGCTGAAAATGCATCTCACCCACCGAATCAGAAGCGGGAGCTACACCATGCGCAATCGGTCAATAGGCCTTCAATCTGTACTGGCTGCACTGGCGGTTGTCTTTTGTTCTTGCGCGATGGCGCAGGAGCAGCCTCAGTCGCTTGAGGAAGTCGTGCGCGCCATGCAGCAGGAACGCCAGGCTGTGGCCGAGGCCAACCGCGAGCGTGAAGAACGCTTTCGTCGCCAGGAGACCAATCGCGAACAAGAGCTGCGCCGTATTCGCAACCAGGTTGCCGAGGCGGAGGCCGAAGCCAGCCGGCTGGAAGGCCTGCGTAATCGCCTGGATCGAGAGTTGGCGGAACTGCGCGATCAGTTGGCCGAGCGCCAGGGCGAATTCGGCGAACTCTTCGGCGTGGCGCGGGCAGCCGCGGCCGATCTCGACGAGCAGCTCAGCGACTCGCTGATTTCCGTCCAGTTCCCGAATCGCGGGGACGAACTGTCCGAGATGGCCCAGTCCGACTCGCTGCCGACCATCGATCAGCTGGAAGGTCTGTGGTTCACTTTCCTGCAGGAAATGACCGAGCAGGGCAACGTGGCGCGTTTCGATGCCGATGTTGTTCGCAACGACAATTCTTCGACGGCCGAAAACGTGGTGCGTATCGGGCCGTTCACTGCATTCGGCGACCAGGGTTATCTGGTCCTCAACGACAACACGCTCCGCTACCTTGCACGTCAGCCCGGCGGCGGCGCGGTTGCCGCCGCACGTCGCGTCATGGATCACACCGGTCCGGGGGTCGTTCGGGGCATGATCGATCCGTCGCTCGGCAGCCTGTTGGGTCTGGTGACCCAGACGCCGACGCTGCGCGAGCGGATTGATCAGGGTGGCGCGATTGGTTATGCCATCATCGTCGTGGCCGCGCTGGGTATTCTTCTGGCCGTCTATCGCTGGTTGATTCTGTCGCTGACCTCTATGAAGGTCCGGAGGCAGATGGGCAAGCACGAGCCCAACGATTCGAACCCGCTGGGTCGTATCCAGGCCGCCTACGAAGAGCACAAGAGCGAAGGGCTCGAGACGCTGCAGTTGCATCTGGACGATGCGGTGCTCAAGGAACTGCCGCCGCTGGAGCGCGGCCTGAACCTTGTCAAGGTGCTGGCCGCCGTGGCGCCGTTGATGGGCCTGCTCGGTACCGTGATCGGGATGATCGTGACGTTCCAGGCGATAACCCTGTTCGGCACCGGCGATCCCAAGCTGATGGCGGGTGGTATCTCGCAGGCCCTGATCACTACGGTGCTCGGACTGATCGCCGCGGTACCGCTCTTGATCCTGCACGCTTTCGCTTCCGCGACCTCGCGCCGCCTCGGCCAGATTCTCGAAGAGCAGTCGACAAGTCTTGTCGCCGATGCCGAGCAATCAAGCCGTTGATGCATGTACTTGAGGATTATCTACCGTGCTTGAATTGCTGAATCCGGTCAACGCCTGGTCGGCCATCCAGGGCTTCCTCGAGGCAGGAGGCCCCGTTGTTGCCGTGCTCTTGTGCAGCACTGCGCTGATGTGGATCCTGATCAGCGAGCGTATTCTGTACGTCCTTTTCTCCGGCCCCCGTCTGCGCAATGCACAGGTCGCGAGATGGAAATCGCTGGACAACCACGTCGCCTGGGAATCGCACATGTTTCGCGAGCGATTGATCTCGGAAGTCCGGATCGAGAGCGAACGCTTCATGGGCGTCATTCGAGCGCTTATTCTCATCACGCCCCTGCTGGGTCTGCTGGGGACCGTTACCGGGATGATCGAGGTGTTCCAGGTCATTACTGACACCGGCTCATCGAATGCGAGATTGATGGCGTCCGGGATTTCGAAAGCCACCATCCCGACCATGACCGGTCTCGCTGTCTCGCTCACCGGGGTTTTTGCGATGAGTTTCCTGGAGCGACGCAATGAAATCGCGGTGGCCGACATCTCGAACCGACTGGAGCTCGATGCCGGCATGGGCTTCGGCACCGGCAGAAGGCTGCTCAGCGATGACGCCGATGAAGCCGAAGTCAACATTACGCCGCTGCTTGATATTGTCTTCATCCTGCTGATCTTCTTTATCGTCACATCGACTTTTCTTGACGAGGAAGGGCTCGAAATCGCGACTCCTCAGGAGAATGAACAGGAACAGACGCGTCCCCCGCCGACTCTTTTATTGAGCGTTCGCAGCGACGGTTTCGTCATGGTCGACAATATCCGGATGATCGACCCGCGTTCAGTCAAACCGGTAGTCGAAGCATTTACGGCGGAAGAACCGCGCGGCGTGGTGTTGTTGAACGCAGCACCGGATGCCGAGATTGACGCAACCGTGATGGTCCTGGATCAGGCGCGCCAGGCCGGGGTCGACCCGGCGCTCGCCATCCAGGGACGATAGGGAATCGGAGCAACACATGGCCAGAAGCAAAAGAGTCGCAAAAGCCGACGAGAGCGATGTCAACGTGACGCCGCTGTTGGATATCGTTTTCATCATGCTGATCTTTTTCATCGTCACGGCGACCTTCATCAAGGAGCCGGGTGTCGATGTGACGCGCCCTGAGGCGCTGACTGCGGAGGACCAGCGTCTGGTGTCCATCCTGGTTGCGATCGATTCGAACAACTCGATCTGGATCAATCGCAAGGAAGTGCCGATGGACAGCGTGCGCGCTACGCTCGAGCGTTTGCGTCGCGAGAATCCCCGGGGCAGTGCAGTCATCCAGGCCGACGGCAAGGCGCATAGTGAATTTCTGGTCGATGTCCTCAAGCAGATACGCGCCGCCGGTGTCCAGGATGTCGTAGCCGTATCGACCGTCAAGTCATGAATAACGTAATTCGACTCATTACCGGTCTGCCCGGAGCCGTGATCGTCACATCGCTGATCTTTCTCGTGCTGGCGGCAGTGATCTCCAACCAGGGCAACGTCGAGCTCAGCGAAGACAGATCGGTGCAGATCAACGTGACCCGGCAACTCCAGGATACATCGCAGCAGAGTACGGAAGACTTCCAGCGCCCGGTTCTGGACGAACCGCCGCCACCGCCGCCGACGGTCAACGATCCGAGCTTCCGTCCTGAAATGAGCGTGCAGATGGGCGCCCTTCCCGATTTTAAAAACGTCGATATGGATATCGGCACGGGCTTCAATCCGGACCGGGATGCGCAGCCGCTGGTGCGGATTCCACCACAGTATCCGCAGCGTTGCATGTCGCGGGCCGACAGCAGCGAGGCCGTGCTGGTGGAGTTCGACGTTACGCCGGAAGGCACCGTCGTCAATCCCAGGGTGATCGAGGCCACGAACAGCTGCTTCAATAGTGCCGCCATGCGCGCTGTGGAACGCTGGCGCTACAACCCGAAGATCGTCGATAACGTCGCAGAGCCCAGAGTTGGCGTTCGTACCACAATCGAATTTCAGTTGGAGGGCTAGCAATGGACAAGCTGCAGTTCGCTACCGGTCGATCGATGCTCGTCATTCTGACGGCCGTGCTGATGCTCCTGTTTGCCGGTGCTCTTGCCGCGCAAGACGATTCTCGTGATGAGAAGAAGGAAGACGAGTCCGTTCCCACCCTTGATCCTCGCGTGGCTCAAGACCTGCTGGACGCTTACGAACTTCTGGAGGAAGACGAGTACCAAGAGGCGCTGGTCAAGTTGAACAGGCTGATGGATCGTCGCGGCGATTCGATGAAGGATTTCGACAAAGCCTCTGTTCTGCAGATCCGCGGAACAACTCATGTCAACCTCGAAGACATGGACAGCGCGCTGGAAGACTTCTCGGCCGCGTTGAATCTGGAGGCTTTGCCGGAAGATCAGCAGAATCGGCTGCGTTTCAACCTCGCTCAGATCTACTTTGTCAACGAGCGTTACGAAGACTCTATCCGACTGTTCGAGGAATGGATGCAGGCCGATGTGGAGGTTACGGACTCCGCCTACTTCATGCTCGGGGCCGCCTACTACAACCTTGATAACTACGAGAAAGCGCTCGAGGCGATAAAGGACGCCGTCGAGGTGGCGCCGGAGCCGGAAAAACGCTATTACGATCTCCTCAATGCGATCTATTCGCAAATGGGCAACGTCGATGATCGCACGCGTCTGCTGGAGACGATGGTCGAATTGTGGCCCGACAGCCTGAGTTACTGGCGCCAGCTGTCCTCCCTCTATCTCGAGCAGGGCGACCAGCTCAAGTCGTTTGCCGCCCTGGAGACCGCTTATGTCAACGGTCTGATCACCAGCGGCGAGGACATCATCATGCTGGCGCAGTATTATTCCACTTTCGATAATCCGCACCGTGGCGCGAAGTTGATCGAGAAGGAAATGGAAGCCGGACGCGTTGAGCGGAGCGTCGATCATCTCGAGTTACTCTCCCAGTTATGGAGCCAGGCAAGGGAACACCGCAAGGCCATTCCGGTATTGTGCGAAGCCGCGCAGCTGTCTGATGACGGGCGGCTTTCGTTCAGGCTGGGTCAAGCCCTGCTGGCCGATGAGAAAAACGAGGACGCCGAGCGCGCCCTGGAAGCGGCTCTGGAAAAAGGCGGCCTGGAAGAATCACGCAGGGCCGAGGCCTGGATGCTTCTGGGCAACGCACGCTTCAACCAGGCCGACCCCGGAGATCGCGAGCAGCGTAATGAGGCTGAAGAGGCGTTCGCAGAAGCCGAACAGTTCGCCACCACGCGTCGTCAGGCTTCCGATTGGCGCAATTACATCAATGCGATCAACCGGACCGAACGTCGTCAGGCCGCGCTGGAAGAAGAGCAGAGCCAGGCCCTCGCCACCGAAGCTCGCCGGCGGCTCGTGACGGCTTGCCGGGCCCAGCAACTGGCCGGGTCCGAACTTTCGCAACAGTGCCAGGATGTGCTGGCCGAGGAAGGCGAAGAGGGCAACGGCGCAGGGCAGTAGTGATCCGGTTGGCGGATCCTGTATGCGCCGTTGACGCGAAAACTCGTTTGCAATACGCTTGAGCCTGACACTCAACGCTTCGTTTCGACGGGCGCGGGCCGAAGGCTCGACCGTTTCCGGCGCGAGAATGCGCGGAGCAGTGCAGTCATTCAAGCCGATCGCAAGGTGTATAGTTGTTTTGTGGTCGCTGTTCTCAAGCAGATACGCGCTGCCGGTTTCCAGGGTGTGGCCGTATCGAGCGTCAAGTCATGAATAAAAGCCACTCGACTCATAACCGGCCTACCCGGCGCCGTGATCGCAGCGTCGCTGATCTTTCTTGTGCTGGCGGCGTTTTCAGTGCAACGTCCACGTTCCCGGGCAGCGGATAGTGCTGAAGCGTTTAAAGTACTCTAGGCGGCCAGGTTTCGAGATTGCGACAGTTTCAGTGTCGCCTGGCGGCGTTGTGCACGAAAATCAGCCCTTTGTTCGAAATAAGGGAGCATAGGTGATCGAACCGTTCATTCAGACCGCACGGGGGCCTTTTGCACCGGCGGCTCAATGGGTTCTGGGCGGCTTCCGTCTCCGGAACGCGTCAACATCGGGGCCCCTGACGCAAGCACGGTACTGGCTTGAACTTGCCGCGGACGCCGGGGCGGGTTTTCAGCATGCGGCGTGGGAAATCGGCTGCCTGCGCAGCACCTTGCACGAGCTGCGCGATGCGGCGGCTGCCGTTGCAGCGTTCGCGCGCGCATGCGTGCTCGGCTATCCACGGACGGAACCTGCGCGATGATGGCGGGCGCCGGGCATTCGGCTGCGCCGGTCAATCTCGGTGAAATCGAACGACTGATCCGTGCCGGCGAAACGTCCGATGCCCGGGATCGCTGCCTCGCCGCGATCGATGCCGGCCACAACGATGCCCGCCTGTGGCTGTTGCTGGCCGCCTGTCAACAGCGCCTGACCCAGTCGGACGAAGCCCGAACGGCACTGCGCCAGGCCGCTGAAATGACTTCTCAACCGGCGCTTCTCGAGCAGATTGCCGACGCAATGCTGAAGGTTCGGGACTATCGGCACGCATCGGAAGCAATCGAGCGGCTGGATTTTTCTCGTGCCCATGCGGTGCTGCTGCAGGCACGCTGTCGCTGGGGACTGGGGCAGCATGAGCGCGCGATCAACCAGCTCGACGCACTGGCGCGCATCCTGCCTGACTGGCCGGCGCTGGCGCTCAGCCATGCCCGCATGCTGATCAATCTCGGAAGACACCGGCAGGCGCTGAATCGACTCGACACCGCGCTGGCAGCGCACCGGCAAGCGCATTCGCTGGCGCACCAGAAAGCCTTGCTGCTACTCACCCTCGAAGGCGCCGAGTCGGCTGTCGAATGGTTGCGTACAAGCCAGCCGCTACCGGCGTCGTTGCAAGCGTTTGCCGATGCCCTTCGGATCGTCGCCGGGCACGAAACTACCGTAACGCAACACGCGGGCCCGCAGTGGGAAGGCTTCACGGCGTTGCTCGACGAGCCGGGCGAGCCAGGATGGTTCGGCGACAACGTTGCGCTGTTGAAGCATGCGCTGGCGCATGCGCCGGCCTCGGGCGCGCTTGTCGAGTGCGGCGTCTACCAGGGCCGAACCGTCACCCTGCTGGGGCAATGGGCGGCCGGGCGCATGATCCATGGTTTCGACAGCTTCCAGGGTCTGCCGCAGGCCTGGTCGGCGCTTGAACCGGCCGGCAGCTATTCGACCGGCGGCCGCTTGCCGAGCGTGCCGGATAATGTGGAACTGGTGCCCGGCTGGTTTGCCGAGACCCTGCCCGAATTCGCTGCCGCGCAGCAAGCGCCGGTCGCGCTGGTGCACGTCGACTGCGACCTTTATCAATCGACCTGCGAGGTGCTGTCGGCGCTGGGCCCTTTGCTCGGACCGGGATCGATTGTCGTATTCGACGAATACACCGGCTATCCTGGTTGGCGAGCGCACGAATTCCGCGCCTGGCAGGAATACCTGACCGCCCGCTCGATCGAGGCTCGCCTGATCGGCGGGCAGCTTCTGGGCCAGAGTGCGGCATTCCAAATCACTGCGACCGAAGGACCGAACCGATGAGCCGGTATGCCGGCCGCTGGCCGGAACTCGACGCCGGCTTGCTGGCGCCGGAACTCGATTTCGAGTCGCTCGCCGCGCGCTTCGCCAGCACCGGTCGCTTGCAGATCCGTGACGCGCTCCGGCCCGGAGTTGCCGAACTGCTGGCGCGCGAACTGTCCGGGCATAAGCGCTGGTCCGTGGCCTGGCGCGGCGCGCAAGGGTCCGAGAAGATGCCTCTTCCGGCGTTCGAAGAGATGCCGGAAGTCGAACGCCGGCAGTGGCAGGAGGAATTCATGCAACGCGCTCGCACAGGCTTTCAATTCTCCTACCTCAGCTACATGATGATTACCGGCTACATGAACGGCGAATTGCCGGACTCGCCGCTCAACCGGGTTGTAGAGCTGCTCAACCGTGACGACTGGCTGGCGCCGATGCAATATATCATTGGTCATGCGCGTTCGCGCCGCACGAGCTGCCAGGCCACCTGCTACCGACCCGGGGACTTTCTTGCCCTGCACAACGACCACTCAGACAGTGAAACCCGGCATGCTGCCTATGTGATCAATTTAGGGCGTAGCTGGCAAGCGGACCACGGCGGTCTTCTTCAGTTCATCGATGAAGCCGGCGATGTCGCCGAAACCATGCTACCCCACTACAACAGTCTCAATCTGTTTCGAACGCCGGCGCTGCATTGTGTCAGCCCGGTGGCGGCGCACGCAACGGGAAGCCGCTTGGCCATTACCGGCTGGTTGATGGCCTGACGCGACAGTCGGCGCACGGGCAAGGCAGATGGGGTGGAAATCCTGGCTGATCGGCGCGGTGCGAGGCAACCGAACCAATTCCGCGAGCGGTTTGCATGATAAGCTTTTCGCCAGTAATTTTTTTTTGCAGAATCTAAGACTTGGCCATTCAATCTGGAGCAAACACCATGAAAACCTTTTCGCTCACGCTTCTCTCCCGACTAGCCTTTGTTGCACTATTGGCGGCGTTTCTAGGCGCCTGCGCCGGGCCCAACCCGCCACCTGATCCGAGAAAGCTGCAGGTCAGCCAGGGTGTACGTAATTTGCTCGAATCCGACGAAAGCCTCACTCTCGCTGACCCGAGAATCCGCTGTGAACAACGCCGGCGTGTCGGTTCGAACTTCCGCACACGGGTGTGCATGCTCGAGGAAGAGTTCGAAGACCAGCGTGACGATAGCTTGCGCGATGTCTACGGCACCGGTCAGAGCCGCGGCGGGTTGGGCGCAAAAGGAGAGGGCGGCTGATTCTGCGCTCCGGGTACAGGATGCTCCGATTCGGGATAGTCAAGCCGCAGACCCCCGGATCGGCTCGCTGAAAGATCGCATCGCCGCGCTCTTGATTGTTCCATATTCAGAGCGTACTCTGGCAATAACGGCGCTGGCCGGAAATGATGAATAGGTGGAAATCATGAACAGAATCCTTGCTACAGTTATCGCAATCGGGTTTCTGGTCGGCTGTGCCGGGCCCAATCCGCCACCGGATTCGCGCAGCTTGCTCGTCAGCGATGCTGCACTGGCTTTATTGCAAAGCGACGAGAGCGTCACGCTGGGCGACGAGCGAATTCGTTGCGAGCACCGCCAGGGTCTGGGCACCCGGTTTCAGCAAACGGTCTGCATGACCATAGAGGAGTTCGACCGGGACCGGGAATGGAGTCTGCGCGACGCCTACGGTGCGGGCCATCAAAGGGTCGACTGATCTGACCCGCGTCGGGTCGCACCGACGTCTGCCGCCCATTGCCGGCAGCGTTTGCGGCAGCGTTTGAGTTACGCTGATTGCATGTCAAGAACATAGGCCCGAGGGAGCTTATCTGCGATGCCAATTCCGCCGCAACCGGACGGGCGCACGTACACGTTGTTTCCGGCGGTGGTGCGCCGCTGTGATTTCCGCGTGCCGGAACTCAATGAAGCGCTTTATCAGTGGGTCAAGCGGCAGCAGGCCGATCCGGCCGTGGCCAATGCCTGCGACGTGCGCGACGTTGCCACGGTGCGCGGCTATCAGCCCGATATCGTGCTGCATGAAAGGCTGGACGAACTGAGTTGGTGGCAGCGCTTCATGTCGACTGTCGTGCACCCGACCATACAGTCATGGCTTGTCGAACACTGCCGGCTCAGCGGCTGGCCCAGACCGGGCACGGGCTACGGATTCAAGGCAAGCTGGGCGGTATTGTACCCGGCCGGGGCGTTCCAGGCGCCCCACTTCCATCCCGACACCTTCTGTACGCTGGCTTATTATCCGCGCGTGCCCTCCAGGCCGGAGCCGGAAGGCGCGCTTCGTTTCGTCAACCCGCATCTGGAGTCGACCCTGACCCCGACGGCTTCGTGGAACTATCACCAGCAGTTCATACCCGGAGCCGGCACAGCGATCGTCTTTCCCGGATGGCTGCAGCACTATTCTTATCCGCATCAGGGCGACGACGAGCGTATGCTGCTGACGTTCGATATCAAGCTGTTGCCACCTAAATGAGAAAGCAAAGTGAAGCTTCCGCCAGTTTCAGTCTTGTTCCTGAAGGCAGGGGTCTCAGACAGATCGCGTAGTTCTTGGATGGCGGGAACGCCCTGGCATGGATGGGACGGCGAACCTGTCGACGGCTTGCGGTAGCGACCGACAAGGCAGCCCGTTCGGGGCTGAGTCAACGATCATTCCAATCCAGGACGACAAAATCCATAAGTCCCCGGATCTTTTGCTCCGGCGCGGCCGCCAGCGATTCATATTCGCAATCGAACATTTCAGCGTCGAGCCGATTGCCCGATAGTGGCATCTGGTCTTTCCCAACCATGGTGCGATATGTCTTAGACGACGGCGTTTGCGGCCGTGGGAGGCAACCGCCTCGGCCAGGCAACCGGCGCCGTCCATTCCGGCATTTCCTCGATGATGCAGTTGCTGAACCGCTGCCGTGATCCGTTGATGCTCGCGTCGGGCCCGCCTCGACGGCGTCAGGGAATGACGGCCTGCGGGGCTACGGCGTTAGAATGCATCGGTCGCCGCGAAAGTATACTGAAATGAATAGTGAAATGAATTCGATTCCGATCCGCACCGACCTGCCGACGCTCGAGGAGTTTTATTTCGATGCGCTCGGCCCGCGCAAGCCCATGGTGATTCGTGCGGGCTCTCTTGACCGGGTGCTGGAGTGGAAGACCGATCGATGGAACGCCGACTATCTGGCCCGTCGGGCCGGCTCGCAGACCGTGCGGGCGCTGCATCGCAAGGATCCAGGGGGCAACTATCAGCCCGAAAATACGGCCTATGAAAAAATCATGTTCCGGCAGTTCATCGACCGGACTTTGCGTAACCCAGAGGGTACGGACGAATGGTATCTGAATCTGCAGTCGGATCGCATTCTAGAAGCCCCGTTACTGCAATTACTGGGCGATTTCCGTATTCCGGATTTTTACTGCGAGCTGCCGCTGCGGTCGATCAATGTATGGATAGGCAAAAGCCGGCATTCGGTCACGACCCCGCTGCACCATGATTTCAACGAGAACCTTTATGTAATTGTCCGTGGCACCAAGCGTTTTTCGCTGTTTCCGCCGCAGTGCGTCCGGCAGCTTTACCCACGCGGCGAGGTGACCGGAATCGATCCGGTCACCGGCATGGTCGAATACAGGGATCTGCGCGAGACGTTCATGCCGCACCTGTCGCAGGTTGATATCGAGAACCCGGATTTCGATAAGTTTCCGGCCTACCGTGAGGTGGTCGACCAGCGTATCGATCTGGAACTGCATGCGGGCGATCTGTTCTACCTGCCGGCCTGCTGGCTGCACCAGGTGCATTCGCTCAGCGGCGAGCATATCGCGCTGAGTTTCTTCGGTCATCCGCCGGAGCCCGAACACATCGATGTGATCATGCAGCGGCGACGGGCGGTGCGGGGAGATGTGGGCTGAGCGGGGAAGGCCCCGTCAGCCGTGAATCGCGTGCTGCCGTTCAGGCGGGCAGCGGCCGTCCGAAGCCTGTTCGAATCGACTCCGAACGGTTTTGGATCGATGTCGAAGCCCTGCGCGGCCGAGTGGGCGGTGTTAAGCGATTCCATCAGTGGGTTGGTGGTGAGGTAGGCTATCGCGGTGAAATGATCGTTGTCGCGAATCACGAACTTTTGGTTGATGTCGAGTTCTTCCCGGCAGGCCCCGAATCCCGCCCCAATTTTCAGCTGCGTCCGATCTGGAGCGGGTTTTAAGCAAAGGAGAAGTAGCAAAGTGCAACCGAATCGACCGTCAAGCGCCCAGCTCGAGCAGGCCGCTCGCGCCGGAGATCCCATGGCCCGGCTCCATCTGGGCAATCAGCTGATCGAAAGTCCGGCCGGCAGTGCCGAATGCGAGCGCGGTCTTGAATTACTGAAGCTTGCCGCCGAGGGTAACAACCCGCCCGGCAGCCAGTTCAACAACCCGCCCGGCCAGGTGCCGGCGGCGCCGGCGGCGCAATGGCTGCTGGGCGGTTTCTATCTGCAGAACCTGTCGCTTCCAGACGGGATGACACAGGCCTGTCACTGGATGGGCCTGGCGGCTCAAGCGGGCGTGGGCCCGGCGCTGGATCGCATGGCGAACATGTATTTGCGCGGTATCGGCGGCGCATTCGAGCCCCGGCGCGCGCTCGATCTGGTTCAGCGGCTGGCCGATGCCGGCTTTCAGCGAGCGACCTGGGAGACCGGCTATCTCAAAAGCACGCTGGACGAACTGGCCGACCCTCCCGGTGCGGTCGCTGCTTTTGCCCGCGCGTGCGCCCTCGGTTTTCCTCCCGCCTACTATTCGCTCGGCCTGCGTTTCGCGCTGGGTGCGGGCGTCGAGGCCGATCCTGCCTTCGCCCGCGCATTGCTGCTGCGCGCAGCCGACGCCAATTTTCCCGATGCACTCGCGGCAGCCGACGAGTTGGTGCCGGCACAACGGGCGGGTGAAAAAGCCGGGCAATGGCACGCCAGGCTCAAGGACAGTCACACCCGGGCCGGTCCGCTGTTGCAGCAGCTGGGCGGGGCCGGCATGGTCATCCCCGATGGCCGCGACCCGGCGATCGACCGGCTGGAGGCGCACTTTGCCGGTCTGCAACACCCTGCGTTCAAAATTTCCCACGAAGGTCGGCTGGTGGTTGCGCGCGGGTCTTCCGAGCGATTTTGCGCCCGGCCATCGGCGTGGAAATGGCTGAGCCAGCGCCCGCGCGTGGCGATCAGCGACGACTTCGTCAGCCGCGAGGAGCGCGCGCAGATCATGTCCATGGTCGGGGGGGCATTGATGGAGCCGCACAAATACACCGCAGCCGACGCGCACGGGGCGGCCGAGAATGAATTCTTCACCGGCAAGGGAATGGCGTTCGGCGCGCTGACTTCCGACGTCATGGTGCGCTGCATCGAAAGACGGATTGCAGAAAGCACCGATTGGGAAATCGATGCAGTGGAGCCCAGTTCGGTGATCAGCTACAAGCCCGGGCAGGAATACCGGCCGCACGTGGATTACTTTGCCGAGCCGTCGATCGCCGAGAACCGGGCGAATCTGCGCGATTACGGCGGCCAGCGCGTGGTGACTTTTCTGGTCTGTCTTCAGGCGGCTGAAGAAGGAGGCGAGACCTATTACCCGCCTGTCGATCTGAAGGTGCCGCATCGTGCCGGCACGGCAGCGCTTCACTACAATACGCTGCCGGACGGTCGCGTGGATGAATTGTCGCTGCACCACGGCTTGCCGGTCAGGCGCGGCGAAAAATGGTTGCTACGTACCACGCTGCGGGCAAATTCCCGTTATGTCGAATAGTCCCGGCGCGGTTGCGACATGCGGCACGTGCATATTCTACGATTCAATTCGTAAACGCTTGGCCGCGAGTCACCAGCAAATCATTCCGAGGCCGGGCACGGCAGTCGTGTCCCCGGGCTGGTCGCAACGTTATTCCTATCCCGCCAGGGTGATGGTGTGCGGCTTCTGCTGACTTTCGATATCAAACTGTTGCCGCCGCTCACCGGCGGCTGATCAATCTCGGCGCGCGACGAGTGTTCGACCCAGCAAGCCGCCGTGGCTGTGCCGCAGGGTGCCGACATCGAGGTTCGAGAATCCGCCGGCGCGCAGTTGCCCGAGCCAGCGCTCGAATTGCGGCGCATCCATGGTCGCTTCGGCCATGTCGTTCATGCGATCGCGCCAGGCCTGCAGCGAACGGGTGAATTGCTCCACGAACCGGAGACGGTCGTCGAGGATGCCGCCTTGCGGCTCGGCTGCGGAAAGAAAATGCCTGGCCACTTGCAATGGATAACTCCCCGGACCGCCGGCCTCCAGCTCGCTGACGATCGTGGCCACTTCGGCCTCTGCGGCATCGTCCGGCCCGGGCCGTTGTCCGAACCGGCTGCGAACTATTGCAGCGATCAGTTGCGGGAACCTGAGTTCATCGAGCAGCCTGTCGACGGCCCGAACGTTTTCCCGGGCCTGTACCGATACCGCTGAATCCGGATGGTGGAAGATCGCCGCCACGCCGCCCCCGGGGCGCGTGATACGCGTGAGTTCCGCGATCGTGCCGGCCGGGTCGCCGTATTCGAGCCCGAAAGTGCCGGCCACGAGATCGACCGACGCGGCTTCGATGCCGGTCGATTCCATCGGGGTGCGTGACAGGATCTCGATGTGCGCGCGCTCCAGGTTCGAAAGAGCAATGACCTTGCCGGCCTGGACGTCGGCGGCGTCGACGCCGATCAGCGTCCATCTGCGGTCCAGTTGATCGGCGAACTTCGCCAGCATCGCAACGACAGCGCCGTTGCCGCAGCCCAGATCGACGATGCGGGTATCGTCGGGTAGTGCGGCGACGCGCTCCTGCCAAAACGATTCAACGGTGTCGTCATAGTGTTGCTCGAACCGTCCCGCGCCGAAGGTGGTCGCCGAACCGCCTTGCCAGTATTCACTCCAGTGCGGTGCCCCAGGGTGATGTCCGATGCCGGCAGAGTGCGCCGGCGCAGCCCGGCCGCCGGCGTGAAATTCGATCCCGACGATTCGATCGGTAGCCGGTTCCCGGAGCAGGTCCTCGGTGTGCACCCTGATGCCGTGCCGATCCAGCAGCGTGCGAAGGCGATCCACATCTTCGCGCGTCAATGCTGCCCCTGCCAGCGCTTCCAGGCGGTGCAGGTGATGGCGCAGTTCCTCATCGCATTCGCGCATCTTCTGCGCCATCAGCTCGGCGGGATGTTGCTCCCGGTGCTGGTACAGATGGGCAAGATTGTGCAGGAACAATCCGAGATTGCCCGTTGCCTGTTGCGGCGTCGAGCGGGCGATGGAGAAGCCTTCGGCCAGCCCTTGCTTGAGCCGCAGCGCTTCCGGCAGATGCCAGGTGCGCTGGTGGCTCTGGGGAATATATTGGCCGCCTTGTTGCTGGAGTTGCACCAGTGCTGCGATACGCTCCGGGAGTTGCAGTGCCCGCAAC
>Ga0102925_1001110_pt1 | contig 14769 bp, 8 predicted proteins | sample SalPonR1_A_D1_MG_FD_78216 | JGI IMG/M metagenome (GOLD analysis project Ga0102925, IMG submission 78216) | Salt pond soil microbial communities from South San Francisco under conditions of wetland restoration - Salt Pond MetaG R1_A_D1_MG | ecosystem: Environmental > Aquatic > Marine > Intertidal...
TATTCCTCATTTACTTACTCCTGTGATAACTGAAGTACCTAAAACTATTAACGCTTTAAAGTGGTGTTTAAATGAAATGGATCGACGTTTTGATACTTTGCAAAAATATAAGAAGAAAAATATTGCTTCCTATAATGAACTCATGGTAGCCAAAGGGAAGGACAAGATGCCTTACATTGTTTTCATAATTGATGAGTTAGCTGACTTAATGGTAGCTGCTAGTAAAGACATTGAAGGTAGTGTTATTCGTTTAGCACAAATGGCTAGAGCTGTAGGAATACATTTAATTTTAGCTACTCAAAGACCAAGCGTTGATGTTATTACTGGTCTTATTAAAGCTAACATTCCTGCTAGAATTGCTTTTTCTGTTACTTCAGCCATTGATTCTAAAACCATATTAGATATATCAGGGGCAGAAAAACTTTTAGGACAAGGTGATATGTTAATCAGTACTCCAGATACTAGCAGACCAAAGAGACTTCAAGGTGCTTTTGTTAGTGATAAAGAGATTAAAAATATTTGTGATTATATAAAAGAAAAAAGTGGTGAAGCAGATTATTTGGAAGATGTTACTGAAAGACAGCAGGTTAAAGGAATGGGTGGTGTTGGTTTAGATGGTTCTAAAGGTGATGAAGATGAGCTTTTAGAGGAAGCAAAAGAAATGGTTATTAATATGGGTAAAGCTTCTACTAGTATGTTACAAAGAAGACTTAGAATTGGTTATGGTAGAGCAGCTAGTATTTTAGATAATTTAGAAGATAATGGAATTATTGGTCCTAGTAATGGTTCAAAACCAAGAGAAGTTTTAGTCTCCAAAGAGCAATACGAAGCTTTACTTAATCAAGGTACAAGCGGAGTTAGTCTTCACAATAAAGAAGAGTCAGAAGCGCCTAATAATTATTTAGATAGTGATGAAGAAGATGATTATAGTGAAGATGATATAGATAACCAAGAAAAGGAAGAAGATACTAATGTGGAAGAAACAGAAGAAGAGGAAGTAGAGAGCTTTGTGAAAGAGGAAGGTGATGAAAATTTAAAAGATGATGAAAATAATGATAGAGAAGATGAAAAAGAAAAAAAAGAGAATAAAGAGGAGGAAAATAAAGAGGAAGATAATAAAGAAAATAAAATTGAAGATAAGGATAAGGAGGATAATGAAAATAAAGGAAAAGAAGAAAATGATAATAAAAATAAAAAAGAAAAGAATAATCAAAAAGAAGAAGAGGAAGATGGCGATGAGTGGTTTGATGATGGAATGTATTTTTCTAAATAAATATGAAATATCTGCATAAAATAAAAAAATTGTTAAAAAAAATATTTAAGTTTGTATTACCAGCTTATCATTATTCATGGTCAATACTTTCTAGTTATTACTATAAAAAACCTAGTGACAAGTTGGTTGTTATTGGTGTTACTGGCACAACAGGGAAAACTAGTAGTGTGTACTTGTTGGCTAAAACATTAAGAGAGGCAGGTTTTAAAACTGGCTATAGTTCAACTGCTATGTTTTCTGATGGTAATAGTGATTGGTTAAACACTAAGAAAATGACTATGCCTGGCAGGAGTTTTACTCAGCATTTACTTAAAAAAATGTTAAAGAATAATTGTACTTACGCTATTATAGAAACTACTTCAGAAGGTATAAGACAGTTTAGACATGTAGGTATAAATTATGATTTACTTATTTTCACTGGTTTATTTCCTGAACATATTGAATCTCATGGTAGTTTTGAAAAATATAAACAAGCTAAACAAAAGTTATTTAAATATTTAAAAGGCTGTAAAATAAAATATACTGATGATGATCATAGAATTGTATCTAAGCCGTCTAAGTTAAAAAGCTTAGAACTTAATAAAGTAAAAAAGACGATTATAGCTAATGGTGATGATCAACATACACTCGATTTTTTAAAGTTTTGGGCTCAGGCAAAGATTGCCTATACTCGTAAAAGCCAGGATGAATATTTAGAAATTTTAGAAGAGGAAAATAAAAGTTTAGCTAAAGAATTGGAAGTTATTTCTTATAATAATATTTTAGTAAGTGGTGAAGGTACTAGTTTTAAAGTAAACAATAAAGAGATTAATTTACAACTGCTGGGAGAGTTTAATGTCACTAATGTTTTAAATGTAGTTGCTATGGGAGAAGTGAGGAATATTAGTTTTGAAAAAATAAAAGCTAGTTTAGAAAGTATCAAGGGAATTCCAGGTAGGTTGGAGCAAATTAAAGAAGGGCAAAACTTTTTGTGTATAGTTGATTATGCTTATGAACCTAGAGCTTTGCAAAAATTGTATGATACAGTAGAAATACTAAGAAATTATCCCAAGGTCGGTACCAATGGTAAAATAATACATGTGCTTGGTTCTGCTGGAGGTGGAAGAGACAAAGATAGACGCCCAGAATTGGGAAGGATTGCTGGGCAAAATGCTGATTATGTAATTGTTAGTAATGAGGATCCTTACGATGAAGATCCACTAGAAATTATTAGACAAGTAGCTAAAGGATCAGTTAGTGTGGGTAAAAAATTAAATTATAATTTATTTGAAATTTTAGACAGAAGGGAAGCTATTAGAAAAGCAATTTCCTTAGCTGAAGATAATGACATTGTTTTGCTTACCGGTAAAGGTTCAGAACAAGCTATTTGTATGGCTAATGGCAAGAAGTTTAAGTGGGACGAGAGGGCTGTGGCTAGAGAAGAGATACGATCTACTTTGAAATAATTTTAATTTATTGACTCAATGTTATATTATAGAATAATTCTGTCTCAAGTAGTTGACAAATAAATTTTTATGTAATATTATATTAAATACTTATATTAATAATATTAATATTTATCTAGATATAGATAAAATTTTCATAAGAAAACGGAATAAGTTCCAGATTTTTTGGCTGTAATCCCGTTTTTTTGTTATTTTTATAGAAAAAAATTCTGAATTCTGTCGTAAAATAAGCAAGTACTCTAAAAAACTCTAGTCCCATGCTTTAAGGCAGGTTTTATAAAGTGAAATTATTAAGCTAACAATCAAATATTTTAGATACCTCAAGTAAGCTTGAGAAATTTTTATTTGTATAAATAAATTAGATAAAATATATGGCAGAAAACAAAACTTCCGTTAAAACGGAGACAAGTTCTAGAAAATTTTTTACGGATTTCGTTGAGGCTGTGCCTATGCCTGAACTAATTGAGATCCAAAAAAATTCATACGAATGGTTTCTTAAAGAAGGATTAATTGAACTTTTTGATGAAATCTCTCCAGTTGTTGATTTTAGTGGTAAAAAACTGGAACTATATTTTGAAGATTATTATTTAGATGAAGCTAAGTTTGATGAAATTGAAAGTAGGCAAAAAAATATAACATATGAAGCTCCGCTAAGAGTTAAAACTAGACTTTTAAACAAGAGAACTAATCAGGTAACAAATCAAGAAGTTTATTTAGGAGACTTTCCATTAATGACTAAAAATGGAACCTTTATTGTTAACGGTATTGAGAGGGTAGTAGTTTCACAGCTTATACGTAGTGCGGGAGTAATGTTTACAGCTGATTATATAAAAGAGAAAAAATGCTATGGTGCAAAGGTTATTCCTAATCGTGGTGCTTGGTTAGAAATTGAGACTGATGCTAATAAGGTAATTTGGGTGAGAATAGATAGAAAAAGAAAAGTAGCCGTAACTTCATTGTTGCGTGCTTTTGGTTATGAAACTGATGAGGAATTAATTAATCTTTTTAAAGATGTTGATTTAAAAAGTGATGATGAAGAGCATTCATATATCGAAGCTACTATTTCTAAAGATTTAGCTAAAGATGAAGCTGAGGGTTTACAGGAAGTATATAAAAGAATACGCCCGGGAGATTTAGCTGCTACTGATAATGCTCGTCAACTTATTTATTCTATGTTTTTTAGATTTGATAGATATGACTTTGGTAGAGTTGGACGTTATAAATTAAATAGACGCTTTGGTCTTAATTTAGAAAATAATAAAGAAAATAGAATTCTTAGAAAAGAAGATTTAATTTTAATAATCAAAGAAGTGATTAGATTAAATATCACTAAAGAACCTGAAGATGATATTGATCACTTAGGCAATCGTCGTATAAGGGCTATTGGTGGTTTAGTACAAAATCGTTTTAGGGTAGGCTTAGCTCGCATGGAAAGAATTATTAAAGATAAAATGAGTACTGTTGACTTAGGTGCAGTTAGTCCAACAAAATTAATCAATGCTCGTCCAGTAATTGGAGTGGTTAAAGAATTTTTTATGTCTTCTCAGCTTTCACAGTTTATGGACCAAACTAATCCTTTAGCTGAACTAGAGCATAAAAGAAGATTGTCTGCCATGGGTCCAGGAGGTTTAACCCGTGAAAGAGCTGGTTTTGAGGTTAGAGATGTACACGCTACTCACTATGGTAGAATTTGTCCTATTGCTACTCCTGAAGGTCCAAATATTGGTTTGGTTGGTCATTTAGCCAGTCATGCCAAATTAAATTCATATGGTTTTTTAGAAACTCCATATAGAAAAGTAAAACATACTAAAACTGGTAGTTACATTACTGATGAATTGGTATATTTAGATGCTTTTTCTGAAGAAAAATACATTACTGCTGCTAGCGTTATCCCTAATGATAGTAAGGGTAAGATTTTAGTTGAAGAATTTGAGGTTAGAAAACATGGTAATCCAACAAGGACAAATGTTAAAGATATTGATTTTATTGGTGTAGCAGCTAATCAGATTATTTCTGTTGCTACTTCTTTAATTCCTTTTACGGAACATAATGATGGTCAAAGATCTCTAATGGGAACAAACATGCAACGTCAATCTACTCCACTTATTAAAAGTGAGTCTCCTATAGTAGGAACAGGAATAGAGAGAAGAGCAGCTATTGATTCTGGGCATGTTATTTTAGCTGATGAAGCTGGGACTATTTCTAAAGTTGATTCAGAGACCATTGAATTAAAATCAAATAAAGGAAAAACATATAAGTACAATCTTAATAAGTTTTTACGTTCTAACTCTTCCACTTGTATTAATCAACATCCTTTAGTTAAAGTGGGTGATAAAGTAAAGAAAGGACAGAGTCTTAGTGATGGTCCAGCTATTGATAAAGATGAGTTAGCTTTAGGTAAGAATGTATTAGTAGCTTTTATGACTTGGGAAGGGTACAACTATGAAGATGCTATAATTATTTCAGAAAAATTGGTAAAGAATGATACCTACAGTTCAATTCATATTGAAAACTATACTATTGATGTTAGAGACACAAAATTAGGTCCAGAACTTATTACTAATGATATACCAAATATTAGTGAAGAAAAATTAAAGAATTTAGATGAAGAAGGTATTATTAGAATAGGTGCTAAGATTTCTTCTGGTGATATATTGGTTGGTAAGATTACGCCTAAAGGTGAAACAACTTTGTCTGCAGAAGAAAAATTGCTTAGAGCTATTTTTGGTGAAAAAGCTAAAGATGTTAGAGATTCATCACTTTATTTAGAGCATGGTGAGCATGGAAAAGTTGTTGATATAAAAATATTTTCTCGTGAAGAAGGCGATAAATTACCAACAGGAGTTTTAAAATCAATTCAAGTTTCAGTGGCCAATCTTAGAAAAATACAAGTGGGAGATAAAATGTCAGGACGTCATGGTAATAAAGGTGTTATTTCTAAAATTGTTCCAGAAGAAGATATGCCTTATATGGAAGATGGTACTCCAATTGATATTATTTTATCACCGCTTGGTATTATTTCTCGTATGAATATAGGTCAATTATTGGAAACTCACATGGGTTTTGCAGCACAAAAATTAGGTTATAAATGTGCTACTCCTACTTTAAACGGAATCACAGAACAACAAATTAAAGATGAACTAAAAAGAGCTGGTTTGCCAGAAACAGGAAAAGTTCAACTTCATGATGGAAAAACTGGTGAAAAATATGATCATAAAGTTACAGTAGGATATAAATACATGTTGAAGCTAAATCACATGGTTGAAGATAAAATTCACCAACGTTCAATTGGTCCTTACTCCTTGATTACTCAGCAACCCTTGGGAGGTAAAGCTCAATTTGGTGGTCAGAGATTTGGAGAAATGGAAGTTTGGGCCCTTGAGGGTTATGGAGCTTCTCATACATTGCAAGAAATGCTAACCATTAAATCTGATGATGTACCTGGTAGAAGTAAGGCCTATGAGGCTATTATTAAAGGTGAAGAAATAGAAAAATTGAATGTGCCAGAGTCTTTCAATGTTTTAATTAGAGAGCTTAAAGGTTTAGGCTTGAACGTTGAACTCTTGGGTGGACAGCCAGAAATTGTTGATAGCGAAGAAGTTGAAGATAATAAAGATATTAAAGAGGTAGAAGAGACAAAAAAAGCAAATTTTAAAGAAGAAAACAAAGAAGAAGATAAAAAAGATTTAACAGCCGAAGAAGAGAATAGCAAATAAATTATTAATTAAATTTCACTATATATAATAATATGTTAAATCCCATAAAAACTAGCGACTTTGATGCCATTAGGCTCAAGATAGCTTCCCCAGAACAAATTCTTGATTGGTCTCATGGAGAAGTTATACGTCCTGAAACAATTAATTACAGAACACAAAAACCTGAAAAAGATGGACTTTTTTGTGAAAAAATATTTGGTCCTACTAAAGATTGGGAGTGTGCCTGTGGAAAGTATAAAAAAATAAGATACAAAGGTATTGTTTGTGATAAGTGTGGAGTAGAGGTTACCCGTAGTGTTGTTAGACGTGAACGTATGGGTCATATTAGTTTGCAAATACCAGTTAGCCATATTTGGTTTCTTAGAGGTATTTCTTCTAAAATTGGCTTGATACTAAATATTACCATGCAATCTTTAGAAAAGGTTATTTACTTTGCTAGCTTCATTATTACTAGCGTTGATGAAGATTTAAAAACTGCTACAGTTGAGCAAGTAAAGACTGAGTTTAAAAACAAGAAGAAAGGTATTGAAAATGAATATCAACAGAAAATCAAAGAACTTAAAAAAAGTGATGATAAAAAAGAAAAAGAAGTAGCTGACCCTGAAGCTTTGGAAAGTGAAAAAGAAGAAAAGATAAATGACTTAACAGAAAATTTTGATAAGACTATTAAAGAATTAAAAGACTTAAAACCTTTGCAAGTTGTTTCTGAAAGCACTTATCAAAGTATGAGTCTAAAGTTTGGTCATTTGTTTGAAGCTGGAATAGGAGCTGAAGCTATTAGAGGACTTTTGGAAAAAATTGATATGGAAAAAACAATTGAGGAGCTGGAAGCTGATTTGAAAAAAGCTGTAGAGTCAAGAAAAGATAAGTTAATCAAAAGATTAAGACTTCTTAAGAGTTTAAATAATAATAATATTCGTCCTGAATGGATGATTATGACCGTACTACCGGTTATACCACCTGATTTAAGACCAATGGTGGCTTTAGATGGTGGACGTTTTGCTGCTTCTGATTTAAATGATTTATATAGAAGAGTAATTAACAGAAATAATCGTTTAAGACAACTTATTGAACTAAATGCTCCTGAGGTAATTTGTAGAAATGAAAAAAGAATGTTACAAGAAGCGGCTGATGCTTTAATTGATAATTCAGCTAGACACGCTAAAACAGTAACGGCTTCTACAGGACAAAAGAGACAACTCAAATCTTTAGCTGATTCTTTGAAAGGAAAGCAAGGACGTTTTCGTCAAAATTTACTTGGTAAGCGTGTAGATTATTCTGGCCGTAGTGTAATTGTCGTTAACCCTAAACTTGATTTAAGTGAATGTGGTATTCCTAAGAGTATGGCTCTAGAATTATTTAAACCTTTTATTATTAGTAAACTTATTAAACAAGAAATAGTACATAATGTAAGAAGTGCTTCACGTTATATTGAGGCTGGACATGAAGAAGTCTGGGATATTTTAGAAAATATTGTTAAAGAATCCTATGTGATGTTAAACCGTGCTCCTACCCTACATAGACTTGGTATTCAAGCTTTTAAACCAGTACTTATTGAAGGTAAGGCTATTCAAATTCACCCTTTAGTTTGTAGTGCTTTTAATGCTGACTTTGATGGAGATCAGATGGCTGTGCACGTTCCTTTAACTAAAGAGGCAATGAATGAAGCTAGAGATTTAATGCTATCTACCAATAATTTACTTAAACCAGCTACTGGTGATCCAATTGTAACTCCTAATCAAGATATTATTTGGGGGGCATATTATATTACTTTAGAAGATAAGGAGAGCGCTAAGAAAGAAGATAATGAACTTAGAGTTTTTTCTTCTCAAGCAGAAGCTAAATTAGCCTATGATAATGAACTTATAAGTTTAAATGAAACTGCAATTATTAGAATTAATGGAGAAAGAAAAAGAACTACAGTTGGACGTTCTATATTTAATGATATTTTACCAGAGAAGCTTCGTTATATTAATGAAGTGGTTGTGAAGGGTAAGGTAAAGAATATAATTAAAGAATGTTTATATCTTTATGGTGGAGATGAAACTGTAAAATTTATTGATGATTTAAAGAATAAAAGTCTGAAATATATTACTAAATCTGGATTATCTTGGGGTTTTGGTGACCTGCCTTATTATGAAGAAAAAGATGAGTTAATTGAAAATGCTGGTAAAAAAGTTGATATGATTCAAGAACAATTTGATGAAGGTCTTCTTACTGAAACAGAAAGATTTTCTAAAGTTATTGAAACTTGGACCCAGGCTAAAGATGAAATTTCTGAAATTACTCAAGATGGTTTAAAAGATGTTTTACCAGTATTCTCTATGATTGAGTCAGGGGCTAGAGGTTCATGGGCTCAGCCAGTTCAGATTTTAGGTATGAAAGGTTTGGTAACTTCACCTTCAGGATCAATTATTGAGTTGCCTGTTAAAGGAAACTTTAAGAAAGGTTTTAGTGTGTTAGAATACTTTATTTCTACTCATGGTGTACGTAAAGGTTTATCTGATATTGCTCTGAGAACTGCTAACGCAGGGTATTTAACTAGAAGATTAGTAGATGTGGCTCAAGATATTATTGTTAGTACTGATGATTGTAAAGATGATGTTGGTATTAAATATACTCAAGAAGAAAGTGAGAAAATTGGTATTGATGTTAAAAAGAGAATAATTGGACGTTATTTAGCTCAAGACTTAAAAGATAATAAAGGGAAAGTAATCTTTAAAAAAGGTGAGCTTATGGATGAAGAGCACATGAAGAAACTAGAAGGAAAGAATATTCAAGAAGTTGTTATCCGTTCAGTTTTAAGTTGTAAAGTTCCAAAAGGTGTTTGTACTAAATGTTATGGTTATGATTTATCCTATAATAAAATAGTTAAGAAAGGTGCTACAGTTGGTATTATTGCAGCTCAATCTATTGGTGAGCCTGGTACTCAGCTAACAATGAGAACTTTCCATAGTGGTGGTGTTGCTAGTCAAGAAGATATTACTCAAGGTTTACCGCGTGTTGAAGAAATTTTTGAAAGTAGACCGCCAAAGAAAAAAGGTATTTTAGTTGAAAATTCTGGTAAAATAAAAATTGAAATGGCTAAAAAAAGTATTAAAGATAAGGATGGTAAAGATATTTTAGTTGATAATCCTCAAGCTAAAGTTATTAGTTTGACATATAAAGGAACGGTTAGTGATAAATATTACTTTAGTGAAGCTATTAATGAATATAAATTAGAGACTGGTAAAAAAGGTAAAAAGAAAATAGAGCCAAAAATAAAAGTTAAAGATGGTGATAAGGTAAATAAAGGAGATGAATTATTTAGTATTGAAGGTAAGCCTGTAAATGCTAAAGTTAAAGGAGATATCAGTATTACTAAAAAATATGTTTCTATACTTAGTGAGGCCAATAAAACAAAGGAATATTCTATACCAAGAGGAACTACTATTATGGTAAAAGATGGTGATGAGGTAAAAAGAGGTGATCAATTAACAGAGGGAAGTTTAGATTTAAGAGAGTTATCAAGACTTAGAAATAAGCTCGAAGCTCAAAAATATATTATTAGAGAAATTCAATATGTATATTCTTCTCAAGGACAACCTTTAAATGATAAGCATATTGAAATTATTGCTAAACAAATGTTCTCTAGACATGCAATTACTGAATCTGGCGACACTAATTTATTACCAGGAGAAGTTATTGAAGAAAATGTATTAATGCAGGCTAATAAAGATGTTAAAAAGCCAGCTAAGTCAGAAAGACTTCTACTTGGTATTACTAAGTCATCATTAAGTACTGATAGTTTCTTATCCGCTGCTTCATTCCAAGAAACTCCAAGAGTTTTAATTGAAGCTGCTATTAATGGTAAGATAGATTACTTAGAAGGATTAAAAGAAAACGTTATTATTGGTCGCTTAATCCCTGCAGGAACAGGTTATACTGGTAAAAGAAAGAGAGATGTTTATGAAAAATAGAAAAGTTAAAGCTATTAGATAAAGAAAATATATAAAGAGACCTTCAATGTGAAGGCCTCTTTTATATATAGAATTATTATTTATAGTTTTTTTAAAGATATTTATATATATCATGTTTACCAATAGAGATAAATATAATATCTCCATTTTCCATTCTTTCAAATATTATACGATAGTTGCTAGTAATAGAGATAGACCAGATACCTTTAAATTTTCCATGAAGCTCATGTAAACGTAAAGAAGGGTGTAAGGGGTTGTCTTTAAATATTTGTTCTTTTTTTATAGCTAAATCAAGAATTTGTTTTGGTAGTTCTTTTAAGTCTTTAACAAATTTTTTAGAGAAATGAATTTGTTTTATTATCATACAAGATCAGCTATTGAATTAGCTGTTATAGTATTACCTGTTTTGTATTCTTGACGAGCTGTTTTAACAGAATTTAAAAGTTCAGTATCAGAAATAAAATTAGAATCTAAGTCTATTAAATATTTAATATATTCTGAAATTGATTTAAAACCACGTTTTTTTGATAGTTTTTTTATTTTCATCTTTGATTTCTCGGGAAGTGATAAACTTAAAACTTGACGCATATATTTATACTTAATTATTATATTATAATTGTATTACAAATGTATTACAATGTCAATAATAATCTTAATTTTTTAACTTTAATTATTTTATCTTTTATCTTTTCTGATATATAATACTAGTATGAAATATAATTTTAGAATAAAAATTAGAATAATTTTAATGATCATTTGGGGCTTAGCTTTAGCCTTCTTTATCATTAGATTAATTGTACCTAGCGGAGAAGTTACATATTTTTCAGACTTTTCCAATAAGACTGGTTTTATATATAACCTAACTCCTCAAGAAAGAATTGATGATTCTGGTGATAAAGTAAAAATAACAGCTGATCCAGTTTATTTTTCCTTATATTATCCTAGACAATTTCAAGAGGCCCAAGTAAGACTGAAATATAAGTGGGAGGATACAAGGGATCAAGTATTAGAGCTAGGAATTTTAGCAGATAAACATTTGTGGCAATATCAGTTACAGCCTTTAGAGAATACTATTTTAGAAAGAGCTTTAGACACTTGGCACATATCTCGAGATGATAATTTAATGTTTTTGCAGAAAAATAAAAAATTTAATAATTTAAATGAATTTTTGCAAAGTAATTTTTCTAGAAATAGCACTGTTGTCTATAATGTCAGCACCAAAGATTTAAATGTTTCTGAGTTTATTTTAGATAAAAAGAATAAAGAAAATATTACAGATTATACCTTGGAACAAGATTTAATTGGACATCATCAATTTTATATATATCATCCTGGTAATGATTTTAAGGTGGATATAAAAGTGCAAGATTTAAATAAAAATTTAGATGAGGACAAAATAGAGATGATTTTATTTTATCAAGATCAAGTTATTGCTAAAGAATCTTTTGATAGTATTGTTTCCTTAAATTCCAAAGAAGTTTCTGAAATTAAAGATTTAAATTTAGAACTTAATGATTTAAGTGAGGGTTTGTATAAAGTAGCAATAAAAATTAGTGATGATATAATTATTAAACAGATAAAAACAAATAGTAATAAATTAGTATTTATTAATAGTATTTATTTAGGTGCAAGTAATAATGAGTTAAGACTTTATACTGACAGAAATAATTTAAAGGTTACTACTACTAAACCTGCTAGCTTACAAAAACTGGGCTTTGCTGGTGCTAGTTTTGAATTAGCTAATACTTATAAACAACATTATTTTCAAAGTGATGCCGGAGTTAAAGATACTTGGCAAAAAATTGATTTAAAGAAGGGTAGTTTAAAGATTTCCAATAGTGGCATGTTTAGTTTTGATAAGAAGCTTGCCTTTAATCCTGAGTTAATAAGCTTAGATGATAGTGTTAATTTAGACAATATAAATTATATTATTGCTGATTATAAGGCTGTAGAGAAAGAAGGCGAGTGGAGTGTAGCTACAGCCAACTTTGATCTTAGTGGCGTTTATAGTGAGGATAATAAATATAGTTTTATATTTTCATTACCTAATTTTTCCTATAAACAAGATTCAGCTTTAGTTATAGATTCAATTGATATAACTTTAAAAGGTAAAAATATATGGCAGAAGATAAACGAGATAATAAAATAATAATAATTTTAGAAGAGATTTTTAGAATTTTAGGCTTAGCTTTGCTTAGTTTTATTATTTTGGAGATTGTTAAGCCTAGGATGATTTTAGCCTATTTAAACCTTAATTTTCTATTGCTTGTTTGGCTAGCAATTGGTATATTGATATTAGTGTTAATAAAGAGAAATAAATAATATGAATATTTTCAGCAAAAGAAATTTAATATTTATAATAATTATTTATTTTTTTCTCGGTGGTATAGCTGGGAAAGCTTTTAGTGGTTTTCTAACTGTAGTTTTATTAGTATATGTAGTGCTATACATATTGAAAGCTAATAATAAACTTAATTTAAATATATTTAAAATAAATAATAATAAAAATATGGATACAATTAATGTCAACAAACAAGAAGACCTAAAAAAAGTAAAAAAGTTTTTAGGTTGGGGTTTAGCTTTTATAGTTATTATCTGGCTCTTTTTCTCTTCTATTGTAATTGTTGAAGCCGGACAAACTGGTGTATATCATTTGTTTGGTAAGGTAAAAGATAAAGAAGTATCTTCTGGTTTCCATCTTATTAATCCTTTAGCTAAGATAACTACCATGTCTATTAGAACAGGGGATTATACTATGAGTTTTACTGGTGATGAGGGTAATAAAAAAGGAGTAGATTCAATTTCTGCTTTAACTAAGGAAGGTTTAGAAGTAGATTTAGATATTACAGTATTATATCGCTTAGAAGAAGCTAAAGCTTCTGATATTTATAGAGAGGTCGGTTTAGATTATGAGGAAAAGATTATTAGACCAGTAATCAGAAGCACCATTCGTCAGGTAATTGCTACTTATAATTCTAAAGACATTTATAGTGAAAAAAGAGAACAGGCAACTACTAGTATTTATGAAGATCTAAACAGCTTACTAAAAGATAGAGGAATTATTACTGAAGAAGTTTTGCTTAGAAACGTGCAATTACCAACTAATTTAGCTAATAGTATTCAAGAAAAATTACAAGCTGAACAGGAATCCCAGAAGTATGAATTTATCTTACAAAAAGAAGAAAAAGAAAAAGAAAGAAAATTAATTGAAGCTAAAGGGCAAAGAGATGCTCAAACAATTATTAACGAAAGTTTAACTCCAAATTATCTATATTATCTTTATATTAATGAATTAAAAGACAGAGAGGGCACTATTTACGTTCCTGTGAGCCCTGATAGTGGGATGCCTATGTTTAAAGATATAGATTAAATAACTACAACATGAAATTAGACAAATTATTCAAAGCAAATAGTGTTGCAATAATAGGAGCCTCCAATAATAAAGAAAAGTTGGGTTGGCAGATTTTAAATAACCTGAAAAGTTCAGATTATAAAGGAAAGATTTACCCTATTAATCTAAGTGCTAAAATTATATTAAAAGAGAAAGTATACTCTACAATACTAGATATAAAAGAAAAAGTAGATTTAGCTTTGATTGTAATTCCGGCCAAGTTTGTAGAAGAAGAACTTAAAAAGTGCGCTCAGAAAGGAATTAAAAATGTTATTATTATTAGTGCTGGCTTTAAAGAAGATGGCCAAGATGGTAAAGATAGAGAAGATAGAATTGTACAGATAGCTAAGGAAAATAATATTAATATATTAGGACCTAATTGTTTAGGAATTATTAATAATAATTTTAATTTAAACTTAAGTTTTAGTGCTTTATCAGCAGATAAAAAGGAGAAAAAAACTAAAAGTAAGATTGCCTGTGTTTCACAGTCAGGAGCCATTGGCAGTGCTATGTTGGATTGGTTTGATAATAAAGGTTTAGAATTGAGTATATTTGTTAGTTTAGGTAATCAAGCAGTTATAAAGGAAAGTCAGATACTTGATTATTTAGCTAATGATAAAAATATAGATTTAGTGGTGCTTTATTTGGAAGAAATTAGCTCCGGTCCAGATATTATGGCTAGTTTAAGCAAATTAAGTCAGAAAAAACCTTGTTTAGTAATTAAATCTGGTCGTAGTCAGGTAAGCTCTAAGATGGCTTTAAGCCATACAGGAAGTTTAGCTGGTTCATGGCAGTCTTCTAAAACTGTTTTAGAAAGAGGTGGAGCTGTGCTATTAGATGATTTAGATCAGCTTTTTAGTGTTTTAAGTTTGTGGCCAGCTCTTTTAAATAAAGATTATCAAAAAATATTAAAAGATGTGAAACCTTATTTTATTTCTAATGCTGGCGGTGCTCTAGTTATGGCTTTAGATAGTTTAAGTAAATA
>Ga0102925_1001117_pt1 | contig 14742 bp, 8 predicted proteins | sample SalPonR1_A_D1_MG_FD_78216 | JGI IMG/M metagenome (GOLD analysis project Ga0102925, IMG submission 78216) | Salt pond soil microbial communities from South San Francisco under conditions of wetland restoration - Salt Pond MetaG R1_A_D1_MG | ecosystem: Environmental > Aquatic > Marine > Intertidal...
ATTATAATTTTACAGAAATAAATAGTTTACCAATATTTCTTGATTATTTAAAAGATAAAACTATAAAATATTATTCTAATTTGAGGTTTGATAAAGGTAAAATCTTTAAGAATAATCAATTTAAAAAAATAGAATATATTGGACCACAATCAGTTTGTATTAATGAATCTTTAGGTAATTATATATTTGATTGTGGATATATTGAATATCAATATAATTAATTTTCGGATGATATTAAAAAGGAGATAAATTTGATTAGCACTTATATGTTATTTGAAGAAAAAATAAATTACAATTCTGAAGATCTTAAGAATCATAAAGCTATAGCTGCTGTTATTTGGAATGATGACAAAACAAAAGTATTAGTTCAAAAACATAATAAGTTTGGATTTTGGACAATTCCTGTTGGGAAGGTTGAATCAAATGAATCTGTTCAACAAGGTTTAAAAAAAGAACTTTTTGAAGAATGTAATATTAAAGTTTTAAAATCGAAATTATTAAAAACAAAAGATTTTGTTTATAATCGACAAGGTAAGAATGTAAATGTTAAATCTTTTCTTTATGAAATATTAAAATATACTGGAGAGATTAAAAATAAAGAACCGAGTAAACATGAACAACAGATATTTATGTCAATTGAAGAGCTTCGTGAGAAAGATTATTTATCTAATATGACACAATTATTTCTTCAAATGTTTAAAAAATAAAGGAGAAAAAAATGATATCAACTAATCATTTATATAAAACGACATTACCAAAAATACCAAATGTATATACAGGAAAGAATACAAAAGAATTAAATAAAAGACAAAATTATAATAATTTACATAAGAAACCAGAATTATTAAAAAATAAATTACCAACTCCAAAAAATACAGAAGATGAGTTAAGTAGAATAAGGAGTTTGTAAAATGCAAATATCAGGACGTGAATATTCAAAAGCAACAGTAGGTTTAAGACAACCTAAAAAAATCACAGATCAACAATTTAAATTAGTTTTTATTTATCCTTTATTAATTGATAAAAATTTATCTAAATATCGAGATTTAATTAGATCATTTATTTCGGCTTCTATGTTAAAAGAATTACATATTAGTAATAGTTTAAATATTATTAAAATGGCAAGTAGTATTAGTCCTTTAATTGATGAAATGGGAAATATTGTTGATGTTGGTGGTAATGTTAGTGATGAAGATGCAGTAAGTGGATATGTTAAAAAAGAAACACAACAGTCTGTTAAATATGATATTGAACGTCGAGTAGAAGAAAAAACAGAATATATTAAAAAATTAATAAATACAGATCCACAGTTAAAACAATATAATCCAATAATTCAATTTTTAACATTGAACAATTTTCTCGACGTGCCCGTGATAATTGGGACGAAACAGTTTGAAATTCAAAGTTATGTTTTTTTATTTCTTTTTACAATTGCTATTGCGAGCAAAGGTAACATGTCTATGACAAGTTATAGTGATATAGAAAGAATGTTTAAAATAATAAAAAACATGAAAACAAATGATGTTAATATTTTGTTAAATAATCTTATTGATGTCCCTAACAAAGATGTATTTACTAGAATTGGGGATTGGTTTTCTAAACACCCCGCAGTAGGCAGACAATTAAAAGTAAGATGGTTTCCAAAAACTCAAAAAAGAATTGGTCAAACTCTTACAACGACTGGACGTAGATTAAAACCATTAAGACAAGATGATTTATCAAGACAATCATTATCAGATAGAGAAATTAATTATCCAAGAGTTAGTTCTGATTTAGCAGGTGGAATATTAGATTTGGCTCAAAATGATGTTCAAATGGCAAGTATATTTTTTAAATTAGCAATGGATCCTGATTTAATGGCTTCTCAATTTGGATATGATAAAAGTAAAGGACAGTTGAAAGAAACTTTTAATAGAATCAATCCAAAAATTAAAGAAGTCTTTAATAATGCAGAATTATATTTTACAAGTAATTTGTGGTCAAATCATATTGCTCCAACATTATCTTCATTTTTATATACAATAATTCCAACAACAAGCGGAATCAATGTATCAGATTTAATAATCGCAATCCAAAATGGAGATGCTACCAAAAATATTAAACCTTTAATATCACCATTAGTTGACTTTTTAAAAGGAGATTTTAGAACAACGTTAGATAGTTTATTAGAGAAAAAAGGTCCAGAAAAAGCAGATGAGATATTGGGGAATATGAAATCAATATGTCAAAATTATTTTGAACCTTCACAACGTATTTTACAAGGTTTTGAATCTATGATAGATGATAGATTAACAGGACCAGATTTTACAGATGATGATTTTATATCATATGAAAAACAATTTGAACAAAACATTACGACAATATCATCATTTACTTCTACAATTGATAGAACATTAAGAGACGTATTTCCAAATAGTGTTGTTGATAGTCTTATGACTACTAAAACTTCGCAAATAATTAATGATTCATTAAATAGTATAATTGCTTATTTAGCAACATTTCAAGATTATCCAAGTTCTACATCATTTGTAGTAACATTAAATATCCCACAAGATAAACAATCAAACGAGATATCAAATTATATTTCTGAAAGTAAGAAACAATTATTATTTTATATTAGATTTATGTTTTTAGAAACGATTATATATCTCTTATGTCAATATGTTAAAGAAACTAAGGTAGAAATAGAAACAACCAAACATGATGTAATGGATTCAAATAATTATACTATTGTAACATCTGTTGAAAATATATTTGCTGTTGCTAATGCTTTTGCTGCAAAAAGTTATAAAGATTTAGTTAATAAATCAAATAGAGAGGAAGAGGGTAATTTCAATAGCAAATTAATGAGAGATATAAATAATAATTATGTAAAAGGAGTAATCACATACATGCATAAACAATTGGATGTTCCTAATTTAATTGTAATTGATGAAAAAAAACAAGAAGTATATTATAAATTAATGTATCAATCAAATGTTTATAAAATAAAATTAAACACAATGAAAACATATGCAGAATCTGTATTAAAGTAATTTTCAAAAGGAGAAGAAACAATGTTTTTAAACAACCAAGAAACTGAATTAATGTGTGAAGCGCAACAAGCATTACAAAAACTTAATAATCAACAAAATAGTAAGAAAGATTTATTAGTAGAATTTCAAAATAATTGGACGAAATACGATAAAGGAAGAGCATATTTTGAAGAATATACTCCTGAATCTTTTCAAAGTAAAATAAAAATAGATTTATTATATATGGATCAGTTATTACAGAAATTAGATAATGATCAAATTAATGAAGTTGAAAAATTAATTTCTAGTTTATATAAAGATGTTAAAGAAATATATGAATTTTTAAATGTTAAACCTGAAATATATGGCAAAAATATAACTGAAGAGTTAATTAATGAAAATAATGAAAATATTAAAGGTGCTCTTTCTAAGAATATTTATAAATATTTATCAAATCGATTTTATGATTTGCCTGTTGAAAAACGAGAAAGTTTATATTTTGAAAGAACTAAAGAAGATAGTAAACGTCTTATTACAGAAGGGGAAAATGCAAAAACTGCAATCGAATATTCTATTAAAAAATGTTTAATGGAAGATTTAGTTTCTACTATTTGTTTTCCTTCTGTAATTAAAAATAGATTAAATTATGTTTTAGAAGATGAAGCCTTTGGTGATTTATTTGATCAAGAACAATTAAATGATGTTTATGACTCATATACTAAAAAATTAAATAATATATCTAAGATTATTGCGGCATGTGTTTAAAATCATAAAAAATAGGAGTCGTAACTGTGGCTAGCATTAATGAATTATATAAAAAAATTAGCAAATTTGCTAATGATGATGGTTCTTTTTATAAAAAATTACAATCTAAATTAATATCGATTATATCAAACGCTTCAATTCAAGCTATGAATTCTGATCAAGGGTATTGTTTTAAATTTTCAATTAAAATGAGTAATTATAAAGATATACTCAATTTGCTTCAGTTAACGAATAACGATTTATATGATGCGTTTTCTAATGATTGGGGAGCGAGTGTTATGAAAAATCATATGCATTCTGACCCATATTATCAATTGTTTTTATTATTATTATATTTTGGTCTTAAAGAAGATAATAAAAAAATAAGTGAAAGCGCATTATCATGTATTTTCTTTAAATTATGGAATGGTCGAAAAACAACATTCTTTCAATATTGTAATAAAGATATAATGAAATACGTGACAACTTATATGTGCAGTCGTAAACATCTAGCTAATAAATATGATACCCCATATGAAGTAATACAAAATCATTTTGTTCCTACAGTATTGAAAAAATATTCAGATAAAGTTTTAATGGGACCTGATGGATTAAAAAGAGTATTTGAACAATCATATACTCGATTACGACAAATGTTTGTTTCTAGATCAAGAATAGATTTAAAAACTGGTAAAAAAGTATCTGATGGTGGATTGTTACCATTATATATGAAAGCACATGAAGAAGGTAAATCTATGAGTAACATTCATGTTTATAATAATGATGATTCACCAGCTCAATTTGGGGATTATATGTCTGCTTCTAATTTAGATGGTATAATTAGTAATACAGTTGAAAAAATTGTAATGAATCCAAATAAGAAATATTCAAATTTATTTATTGAAAATTTAAGAAAAGAATATCGAGTAAAGAAAAATGTAATTGAACAGTTAGCATCTCAATTACATAATCATGAATATCATGATCAATTATATGATATATATAATATAATTTTAAATAAATTAGAAATTTCTAATAAAGATCAAATTTGTAGTCCAGGTTTTTCTACAGATGTAAAAAATAAAATAATGGGTAGTAAAAATAATAAATCTGCAATTTTACTTGAGAAAAAAATAATGACTTTGTTAGAAGACATGTTACAAAAAACTATTCAAAGAAGTTTAATGGAATATTCTAATGTTTTTCATATTCAATTAAGAAAAATGATTATTCGAATAATGATTTATAATTTAAAATCATCCGTTTGTAAGTAAAAGGATTATAATATGTCATATAATAGTAATTTACAAAATATTGTTCGAGATATGTGTATTGATGATGGTGGAGGAGCGTTTACTAATAATAAACCTATGACGTATTTTAATAGACAATTATTAGAAAAATTTAATCCTGATATAAATGGTTTTTCGTTATGTTTCTTTTTACCTCCTCCTTTTTTAGGAGCTAGTGTAAAATCTGATGTTTTTAGAAAATTATCTGTTTTTGCAGCTGTTGATTTTACTCCACCAGTTAGAGAAGTAAAAACACAAACATTTGACCATAGATCTGCAGGTATCCCTTATGCTGTAGAATTAGAACCTTCTGAACAATTTACAGTTTCTTATTTAGATAATACAGATATGGAAACATTTAAATTTCATTCAGCATGGTTTGATTATATTCATGATTTAACATTAGGTTATGTTTCTGCTCCAAGTATTTATTTAGATCCTGGTAGTGGATCTTATGGTGGATTAGATTATGCTGGAGCTATTTTTGTAGTTAAATATAGTATGTCTATGCAAGAAATTGTTTATGTTGGTAAAGTAACAGGCGCTTATCCTCAGTCATTACCAAACAAAGAGATAATTGGACAAAGAATTACAAATGAAATTGTCATTATACCATTTACTTATTTTGCAGGATGGTATGAAGAAACAACAAATCCTTCTCATCCAATTTGGTCTGAATTAGAATCAAATATAATTTCATATTATGGATAAGATCAAAATCAAGTTTTTGCCGCTGTCAAAAACAAAAAACAATATCATCACAAAGGGGAATTAGGAAATTATTATATTTTCTTTTTCCCCTTTATTTTATGATATTGTCAAATTTTAAAAGGAGTTAATATGGAAACTAATCCACTTCTTAAAACACCAATGGAGTTTATAAATGAAGAATCTGAAAATTTAAAAAGTTATTTAGATAATTATGACATACAAATTAATAAACTGGGGTTTACTGGGTTTTTACTTAATTTATTAGGGCATATGCGTTATGACGCTACACATTATTATCAAGGATTACATAAAGAATCATTTGTTGCATTAGCAGAAAAAGCAAATAACTTATATATGCATGCCTCTATTTATGGATATACTGTTCCTTTTGCTAAACCAGCAATTGCAGAAGGACAAATTGTTTTTGATTTTTCATATTTACCAAAAACAAAAAATTCTAAACGATCTGTATCATTATCGAATATTAAATTTGAATATGATAGTATTCCATTTGAAACAGATACAACTTATCATTTTGTAGAAGAGAATGGTACATATTATGCTATTGTATATTTAGAAGATGGAACAACTAAATATATACCTTCTCCAACACAAAGAATTTCAGTTCCTTTCTTTAATGTTAAACAATTAAAAGTAATATCTTCAAATTTACAATTACCTTCATATCCTTATGGAACTTATTATCCACATGAATTTAATATTGATGATAATTATTTAACAGATATTGAAATATATATTAAAGAAGAAGATAGTGATATAAAAGAAAAATTTGATATTAAGACAGTTAAATATTTAGAAAATCAATTTAGTAAAACTTGTTTTTTAAGAGCTTTAACTTCTCATAATTATTTAGTTGAATTTGGATCTGGTGTTAGAGCATTACACATACCAAATGCATTTGTTACATTTTATAAAACATTAACAAAAGGAACAAAAGGTCACATATATTCAAACAAACAATTAAAATTAGATTCTAGATCCGTCGCTAAGATAGAAACAACAGAAGGAAATAATGATATTTCTCGAGCTACTTCTACTAGATTTTTTGAAATTTATTTTGATAAATCTGAAAATGGCAGAGACACACCAACCGATGAAAAATTAAAAACTGATATTATTGAATTTATTCAAACTAAAGAATTTTTAATTGATAAAAAAGATTATTATAATTTAACACCTAATGATAAGGGGGATTTTTTATATAGTTTTAGAAAGTCACATATTATTAGAAATGATTTTTATTTACATAAAGTTTTAAGAAACGAATATCAGATTCCATATTTGACTAATTGTATCAATGTTAAAAAAATTAATACAGATGAGAGTATATCAGGATTAGAAAGTCATAAATTATCTGAAGATGAAGGAGAATTAGAAGGAGATTATAAATATACAATATTTGCAACAACTGGTTTTCACATTTCTAAACCAGTTACAGTAGATATTAATGTTACAGTAAATAATACATTATATTTTACATGGGATCAATTTGATGATGCAGAGTATTATGTTATAATTGTTTATAGTTATAATGATGAATCTTATAGATATTTTAACATACAAGAAAATCAATTTTTAGATATAGGTCAATCTAGTTATTTTTCAAATACATTTATTAATGAATTTAATAATGATATTGTTTCTGTGTCACCTTATGATAGTTATATATTTTTTCCAGAGTTTAAATTAAATGATAGAACTTTTAGATCTTTATTTGTTTATAAATATGATCATAATATGAATTGGTATGATGGTTATTTGTTTTATGATGATTTTATAATGTTATTTTCAAGAACAATGGAAAAGTTAAAAAATCATGCTACACCACAATTTCAATTAAATGTTGTTTATAATTATGAAAAATTTAGAACAGAATTTTATATAATTTCACCTCAGTCATCAGAAGATTATGCTATTTTAGTAACTATCCCTGGAACAAATATTAATAGACAACAAGCAGCAAGATTAGATGAAAATGAATTTTATATTGAATATACTGATACATTATATGGTATTTTTGAAGATAATATTATTTTTGAAATGGAAGTTTATTATTCAGATGAAGATGATGAAATTTTAACTGATTTGGGGATAATTGCTAAATTAGAAACATCAAGTTTTTATCAATTGCAAAAAGTAGCAGATCAATTAAAACTTTTAAATTATATAACAGACACTAATGAAGAATATGTATTATCTATACCAATAATTGAAAAAGAAAATTATTTATCTAATCGAGTAGGTGTTGATTTAGAAGTTTTGTCAAATATATATCAAAATGATATTGACGGTAGACGTTTCCCAAATGATGAAGTTCAATATAGATTTATAAATACAGATTTAATTAAATCATTATATTTAAAATGTTCAACAGTTCAAAAATATGAATTTGATTTACAGTTACCATTGAAATTAAATATTGAAGTTATTTATAATTCAGAATATTTAGAATCAAATTTAGTTGATTTACCAAAAGAAAAAGAAAATTTATATTTAGAAGTTGCTAAATTATTACAATCACAATATTCTGGAAATGAAATAACATTTTATAATAGTCAACTAATTGATTATATACATACTAATAGACCTTATTTTAAAAGCGTAAAAGTGAAAATTACAGATTCATTAGATAATAGTATTGATTTTGGAATTGAAAGTTATGATGAAGATCAGACAATGAGAAATATTCAAGATGAAATTAATAATGATCCACTTTTAAGAAAATTTGATATATTAAATTATTTTCCTCATTTTTTTTATTGGGATGTTGATAATATAGAATTTACTTATTCATTCAATTCTTAAAACTTATTTAGCTTTTTAAAAAGGAGAAATTTTAAATGAAACAAACTGAAGCTGAGAGAAAAGCGATTGAATGGTTAAATTGTAAAAAAAATCCATTTTATTTTATTTATAATTATGTATATATACCTGAACATGGAACTGGTGGTAAAATTAAATTAACCTCAGAGAATTTAAATCCTAAAATGAAGAGAGTAATTCGAGCATTATATAAATATCATAAAGCAATATTAATGGCTTCTAGACAGTTAGGGAAAAGTAGTATTGCTGCTTGTTTAATTGCTTGGGCATTAGTATTCTATCCAGGTATTCAAGTTACAATTCTTAATATGAAGAAAAAAGCTGGTTTGCAAAATTTAGCAACTGTTAAATTCATTGTTAATAATTTGCCTACTTGGATGGTTACTAATAAACCTATTAAATCTAGAAGCGAAATTGTAACTTATTTAGATTTATATAATGATTCACATTTAGATGTATTTTTCCCAAGCACAGTACATGATTCGAGTACAATTGCTAGATCTTTAACAGTACCAATATTATATATTGATGAGGTTGGATTTATTAAAGATATGGTAAAAATTTATGGATCAGCGCAACAAACATTATCAAAAGCAAGACAACAAGCAGTGAAGCAAGGCTATCCTTTCTTCCAATTTTTAACAAGTACACCTAATGGTGTAACAGGTAGTGGTGAGTGGTTTTATAAAAGATGGCAAAATTGCGTAGATTCTGATTTACTATTTGATGAAGATCTTTGGAAAACAGATGTAAATCTAGATGAAATTGTAACTGATCCTACAAGAAATTCTTTTATAGGAATTAAATACCATTGGTCAGAAGATCCCTCAAAAAATGAAAAATGGTATCAAGAACAATGTCAAGAAATTGATGATGAAAGAACAATTAACCAAGAATTAGATTTATTATTTGTTGGTACACAATTTTGTATTTTTACAGATCGAACATTGTCATTATTTGATTCAAAAGAAATGGTTGAAAGTATTGATACGCCAGGATTTGCAAAATTAAATGTATTTGAAAAAGAATTAGATCCTAGTGATTATTATTTGGTAGGTTGTGATACCGCAGAATCTTTAGAAGGAGCATTTTGTGCTATTGAAATATTCGGATTTAGAAACTTTAATCAAGTTGCAGAATTAGAACATAAATATGGTTCATATACTATGTTTGGACAAGATATTGATTTTACATTTAAATGGTTAAGAAATAAATTAGGAACGGACAATATAATCTTGTGTAATGAAAATAATTCTATTGGAAGAGCACCTATTGAATATTTGGTACTTCAAGTTAAAGATATCAATTATGTAAATTATCTATATGTTGATGATATTAAACCAAGAAATAATAAACCTGTTATTTCATCATCGACTGGAATTGCACAATCCGATAATATTGGAATTAAAACAACAGGTATGACAAAACCATTAATGGTTGGTTGTTTATTAGAATGTGTTAAAGAAAATCCAAAAGGATTTAAATCTCAAAGTTTAATAAATCAATTTAGTAATATTGAAAAAACTAATTCTGGTAGTATACGATCTAGTGGATATACTGATTTATTTATGGCTGCGAGTTTTTGTTCTTATGTGAGAAGCAAAACGGCGATTGATATTATGCCAATGCTTATTGAAAATAATATTTCACAGTATAAGAAAGATAAAATTGATGAAATGAAAAGTATTATTAGTATGGGAAATGTTAAATCTTTACAACAACCAAAAAATAATTTTAATTATGTAGATGGAGATTTTGAATTAAATTCAGATTCAGATTTCGATGAGTTTTCAGACGAAATTAATTTTTTACCATTTTTTAATGCATAATTGACAGTGACAAGAATTTATAGTGACCATACTTTTTTGCCGCTGTCAAATAAAATTTAAAAAGGAGCAATTGTATGGTCAAACAAAATAATCAAACAAAATCAGAATATTTAGAATCATTAGCTCAAAACGTTCCAAATACTAATGAAACTAAATCACAACATTTAGAACGTTTAAAACAACAAAAAGAAGAAGAACAAACAACTAATCAACAACTACCAGGATCAGTGGAAGAATTGTTATCAAATACAATTCCAAAATCTAAAGATAAACCAACAGATTCATATGATTCTCAAAATAGAAAAATGTCAAAAATATCTGGTAATAAAGGTTTTATGGCAGCTTCTATGTTAGGAGCATTTGCCAGATCTATTCCATTTTTAGATAATACAGCAGGAGCATTATTACAAGGAAGTTCAAAATCATTTAGTTCTGTAAGAAACAAAGTTAAAGGACAAAGTCGAAAAAAATATGAAAAAGAATTAGGAGCAGTTGGTAAAGCTGATCAATTAGGAAGATCAATATCCGCTGCAGGAAGACTAACATATGGTGCTAATATGTTAAGTATGTTAGGTAGTGCAGTAACAGGTATAGGAAAAGATTCAATCTCTCCAACTAGATCTGCTATGGGTATGATTAGTCAAACTCTTGGTCCTCTTGGAATGGGAGCATTAGCATTACCTGGCATTGTAGGTGGTATTGGAGCAGGTATGAAAATGAAGAAAATCAGACCTCAAAAACGTCCACCAGAACAAATAGAAAGTGAGTCTTCTAAAGCTAAAAATTTAGATTCATATTATAAAAAAATTATTTCTACTAATGATCAAATACAACCATTTGATCAATTACAATATATGTTAATGTCTTATATTGAAGCACATACCAGTGTTATTCCGTCAATACATTCAATGATAGAAGAAACAATAGATAAAGAAAATAAAGCAGGTAAAGGATTAGGTGAATTAGATCCTTTAGATGTAAAATCAGATTCTATTTTTACTAAATTGGAAAACCTAACATCAACTATTGATTCAAAATATAATCCTGTTTCACAAGTTATGGATCTTATTTTTGGAGGTAAAACACCAAAACAAGTAGTTGATGATATTGAAAGTGGGAAAAAGAAAGATTATTCAAAACTTGAAAAAGAAAAAATAAAAAATATTGGACTTGATAAATCTCAATATCGATTAATTACTACAAGTTCTGGGTCATTAATAGCGGGAGCCAACTCATATCAAGAGAAAATATTAGGTCTAACTGCAGGTCAATATGATTTATTTAGATTAATAGCACAAGAATCAATTACTATTAGAAAACATGGTTTTGGAATTAGTCATAATAAGTTTTCAGGTCCTGTTGAAGGAAAAGGATTTTTATCAAAAGTAATTAGTGGTATAGATACAGTTGCACAATCTATACCTGTTTTAGCTGCTGGATATAATGCAGTAAAGGGATTGATTCAATTTGGTCAGAAATCATCAGATGTAATAAAAGGTATTTTTTCTGGTGGGATGAATGCTATTTTTGGTAAAAAGTTTTTAGAATTTCAGAAAAAAGAAAATATAGATAAAGAATTAGGATTTGATAAAACTATACAAGAAAAAGTAAATGATTATTTGTCAGAAGGTTTACCAACTCAATTAGAAAAAATAAGAGCATTAAGTGCAAATCAATTAGAAGCTATACAAAATATATTTGATGCAACAAAAAGTCAATATGAATTATTATATGGTTATTATACTGGTAAAACGACACAATTTCAATATGAAAAGAAATTAGGGGATGATGTCACTCAAGAAAGAGTTTGGGACATAGTAGAAAAAAGAATGCTCATTGGTGAAGCATTTGAAAAAGCACAAGATAAAAGAGAAAAACAAAGGCAATTTAAAAGAGAACAAGCATTTGGTAGTTCATTATATGGAATATTACAAACAGATATATTGAATTTAGGTGAAACTCTTGAAGAGAAAATGAACAGATCCATGAAACCACTTAATCAAGTATCTGATAAATTTGATGATTTGGTTGGAATTAAAAGAGAAAAAACAGAAACAACTAAAAGATTTATAACAACAGAAAGAGATATAGAAACTGGTTTAACAGATTATGATATTGAACGAAAAAAAGATATTCGAACTGCAATTAAAGGTGATAAAAATGTAAAAGATTTTGCAAAAGAAGCTGAACATCAAAAAGATAATTTAAATGTGTCAAGTCCAATTAGTTCCGGAATAGGATTATTAAGCGGTGGTGCCATGTTAGCTGGTCTAGGTCCAGTTGGATTAGCTGCACTTGGTTTATCCCCAATTATTAAAATGGGTTTAGATACTAAAAGAGATGCTAATATTAATCAAGCAATATTTGATGAAATTGGGGACACTTCTAGATTTTATGGTAGAGATGTTGAATCTATTAAGAGTGAAATAGAAAAACGAAAAGTTTCTCATCAAGACAGACAAACCACACTACCTAACTTTTCTAATATTATAGGTTCTTCAAAAGAAATTTATCAATTATTAAAAAGACGTTTGCCAAATATTGCAACTAATATTGGAAGTTTTGTTAGCCAATTTAATATATTTAAAGATCAATTGTTTAAAAAATTAGATAAATCTTTTTTATTTTTTAATGATTTTAAAACATCTATTGTAACTAAATTTGATATGATGCTAAGTAAAATGGATGGTGTTTTATTATCTTTAAGAAATATTAATTCTTCTGTAGGTGTTTTAACATCAAATAATAACTTACAATTGAATAATATTGCCGAATTATTAAAATTTCACATTCCTGACAATTATAACGATTCTACAAGTTTTAATTCTATTGCCTCATTTAAAGGAGGGAAAATACATCCGTTGACTCCTACATTAGTAGGTGAAGGAAAAGGATCGAATATATCTAATACAGCAGAAATGATAGTAGGTAATAATGTTATTTCAACAGATCAAACTCAAGCATTTTTAAAAGATAATAAAATTAATACAGTATCTCAATTTAAATCACAAGTTAAAGGAAAGGCATTAGCTGAAGGAACACCAAATAATGTTATTTCAATATCAAATAAATTAGAAGAAGATAAAAGAGAAAAAGAAAAATTAGAAGAACAATTAGAACAAAAGAAACAAACAAGATTATTAAATTCATTAGTTAGTGGATTTAAAGAAGAATGGAAAAAAGAAGATAAAGAAAGAAAGAAAAAAGATGGTGGTTTTTTTAGTAATTTATTTAGTAAATTAGCTGGATTAGCAACAGGAACATTACCATTACTTGGTATATTAGGTGGAGTAGGTGCAATTGGAGCTTCTATACTTTCAGGAGGATCAATTGGTGGTAAAGCAGCTATGTCATTTGTTGGTAATTTATTTTCTCGATTTGTTGGTGTTTTAGAAAAAGTAATTGTTAAATCTAAATTATTACCTGAACTTATTAGTAAAGGTTTTGCAAAAACAGGATCAATTACTGCTAAAATGGCGCGACCATTTAAAGGATTAATTACTAAAATTATTAGCACAATTCCAGAACAAACTTCAAAGTTTATTAGTGGATTAATACCAAAAATATCTACAGGAGTATCTGAAAGTGTTGCTAAATTTGGTGCAACAAAAGGAGCTGGATGGATTTCAAAAATAGGACCAAAAGTACTTAAAACTTTAGGATGGGCTGGAAAAGGTTTAAAATTCATAGCAAAAAAAGTACCTTTTTTAGGAGCATTTATTGGTGGTTATTTAGCACTTGAAAGAGCAGCAAAAGGAGATTATTTAGGAGCAGTTGGTGAATTAACATCTGGTATTGCTTCTATATTCCCTGGTATAGGAACTGCTGTAAGTATTGGTATAGACACATTATTAGTACTAAAAGATATGAAGGCAAAAAAAGAAGAATCGGAAGGAAATGTTAATACAAAAAAAGAATTAGAAAAAGTAAAAGAAAATATATTTGCTAGAGCAAAAAGATGGCCAATCATAAGTACATTTTATCATTTAGGTGGTGCATTTAAAAAATTATTTACTGGGGATTTTGGTGGTTTTTTTAAAGAACTTGGACTGTCTGCATTAAATACTATTATACCTGGTTTTGATATAATTGCTAAACTTATGTCAGATACTAAAGAAGAACGAGATGATGTAAAGAGCGATAAAACAGGAGCTAATTTAAAAAAATTACGTGAGTCAGTTATATATAGGTTAAAAACAACACCTTTAATTGGTAGTTTTGTAAGTTTAGGTTCATCATTGTGGAACTTTCTTACTTTAGATTTCAAACAAGGATTTAAAGATTTAGCACATGCTGGTTTATCTTTCC
>Ga0102925_1001126_pt1 | contig 14704 bp, 10 predicted proteins | sample SalPonR1_A_D1_MG_FD_78216 | JGI IMG/M metagenome (GOLD analysis project Ga0102925, IMG submission 78216) | Salt pond soil microbial communities from South San Francisco under conditions of wetland restoration - Salt Pond MetaG R1_A_D1_MG | ecosystem: Environmental > Aquatic > Marine > Intertidal...
CGGTGCCGAACGGTTCCGTAATATATCTAGGTAAATATCGGAAGACAACCCCCGATTGCCAACTAAATCATATTTTTCTTATATATATCATAAGTATATGAAATGCTGAGGCATTTGACCGCCTCGACCGTGGCAGATCACCGACGCGGCCCTCCTCCGCTCATTCAATATCCCGCCGGAACAGTCACTTGGGTTTCGGCACGCCTCTTGCTCCAAGGCCGGCCATCCGTGGCCACCTGACGACAAGGAGTGAACGAGATGACGGAAATACTGGGGCTCTACCCCACCTGGTACGTGCCGGCGATCGGCTCGGCCTGGGTGATGGGCATCATCGGCACCATCCACGTGCTCGCCTCGCACACCTCGGTGGGCGCCGCCTGGCTGTTCGCCCTGCTCGAGACGAAGTCCTACCGGGAGAACAAGCCGGAGCTGATGGACTACATCCGCCGCTACGGGGTGTTCCTGCTGGTGTTCTCCTACATCATCGGCTCGATCACCGGACCGGGGATCTGGTACGCGATCACGGTCGCCAGCCCGCGCGGCGTGGGCGGACTGATCCACAACTTCGTCTGGGTGTGGGCCGCCGAGTGGGTGTACTTCACCGTCGAGGTGATCGGCGTCTACGCGCTGGTCTACCTGATCGGCAAGATCGACCCGAAGACCCATCTCAAGCTGACCTGGTCGTTCGCGATCGCCTCCTGGGCGACCCTGCTGCTCATCGTCGGCATCCTCTCGTTCATGATGTGGCCGGGCAACGAGAGCTGGTACGAGACCGGCTCGACCCTGGATGCCTTCTACAATCTCAACTTCTTCGCCCACCTGGGGCTGCGCACGGCCTTCATGTTCGCCATCGCCGGCGCGGTCGGCGGCATTCTCGCCGCGACGATGAAGGACCCGGCCGTCCGCGCCGAGATCACCCGCTTTCTCTCCAAGATGGGCATCGCCGGCCTGTTCCTGGGCGTGATCATGTGGATGTGGTACGTCCAGACCCTGCCGCCCAACGCCCGCCTGGTGATGGAGACGCAGCTGCCGGGCTACATCGCCCCCACCCTGTTCGCGGTGCTCGTCGCGACATTGATCTACTTCGCCTGGACCGCCTGGCGCCCAATGGACCTCAAGCAGGGCTTCGCCATCGCGATGACCGGCGTGATCGCGGTCTTCGGCCTGTGGCCGGAAGAGCGCTCGCGCGAGTCGATCCGCAAGCCCTACGTGGCCGGCCAGTACGTCTATTCCAACCAGACCATCGCCCGCGACGTGCCGGGCAAGCAGATCGAGTCCAACCTGCCGCTGATCGAGGCCGAGGGCGTGCTCGCGACCCACCCGTTCGTCCCCGACCGCCTGCGCACGCTCGATGACGGCAACCGCATCGAGGCCGGCGAAGTGCTGGCCAAGGTGATGTGCGCCAACTGCCACAGCATGGAGAACGACGGCCTGCGTCCGCTGGTGAAGAAGTTCCACGGCGCGGACGACCCCCGCATGATCCAGGCCTACCTCGACGGTGCGCTGTTCCACGGCACGGTCGACTACATGCCGCGCATGCCCCTGCCCGAACCGGAGCGCGAGGCGCTCGCGCTGTACCTGGCCGGTCTGTCCGGCGGCGGCACGCCCGTCGCGGCCAGCGAGACGCACGACACCGTCGCCCTGCAAACCCGTGAACAAGGAGACAAGTGATGGATATCGGCTCGACCCTGCAGGTACTGCGCGACCCGGCGGGCATTCCCTCGCACCCGCTGGTCTTCCAGGTGCTGATGGTGTTCACCTGGATCTTCCACATCCTGTTCGTCAACATCGCGCTGGGCGCGGCGACCATGGCACTGCTCGGCTTTCGCCGCCGCGTCGACCCCCACTGGCAACGCCTGTCGATCGCCATGACCAAGGTGGCCAAGGTCTCGGTCTCGCTGCTGGTGGTCCTGGGCGTGGCGCCGCTACTGTTCACCCAGGTCATCTACGACCCGCAGTGGTACACCTCCAACGTGCTCTCTGCCGGCTGGGCGATCGCCTTCATCTTCACCCTGATCATCGGCTACTCGAGCTGGTTCGTCTTCTACTTCCGCAACAAGGAAGGCGCCGGATCGGGCGTGTTTTGGTTCGGTGCGCTGGGCCTGGGGATGTTCCTGCTCGACGGATTCATCATGCACGCGCTCTCCTACCAGGCACTGCTGCCCGACCAGTGGATGGAGTGGTACGCACCGAACGGCGAGGTGGACATGTCCGGCAGCGCCATCCACGCCTGGCAGACCGCGCGCGGACTGTTCTTCCTCGCCATGAGCGCGACCGTGTTCGGCGCCTTCCTGCTCGCCTACGGCGACTACTTCGCCGTGCGGGAGGACCGGCCGGCCGACTACCTCGCCTTCGCCCGCCGCCTGGGCGGGCGCATCGGCGGCATCGGCGCGGGCACCGCCTTCGTCCTGCTGATCCTCTGGCTGGCCGGCGTGCCCGGGGAACTGGGCATGTGGACCCATCCGATCACCCTGCTGCTGGCCATCTACCTCGCCGTGATCGCCTTCGGTCTGTGGCGCCACCGGCAGGGAAACCCGGGCGGCGGCTACCTGATGATGATGCTGGCAACCGGCATGGCCGCACTGGTCGCCATCTTCCGCGAGGCGCTGCGTGTGGCCTACATGCGCCCCTTCGGCTACGACGCCCTCGACTACAAGGTGATGGCCGACTACCCGAGCACCGCCCTGTTCTTTCTCACCCTGCTGGGCGTGGGCGGACTGGTCGGCGGGTTCTACCTGCTCACGCTCTACCGCGCCGGACGCACCGACGGTGTCTACCAGGCCGACGCCACCGTCGCCCGGCTGGGCAGCAGTGCCGTCGGCATCCTCGTCGTGTGGGTCGCCGTGTTCTTCCTCACCGGGCTGTGGGTATGGCTGGGGAACGTCTGACCTCGGCATACCCCGTCCACGTTTTCCATTCCACCAGTTAAAGGAGTCGATTCATGAAGAAAGCCCCTCTCACCATGCTGCTGTCCGCCCTGGCCCTGACTGCCGTGACCAACCCGGCGAGCGCCGCCGACATCGCCGCCGGCAAGGAGAAGGCGAAGGTCTGCTTCTCCTGCCACGGCGAGGACGGCCGCGCCTCGATTCCCGAGTACCCGCATCTCGCCGGACAACAGGCGAAATACCTGGAGATCGCGCTTAAGGCCTATGCCGACGGTAGCCGGGAGGACCCGACCATGGCGCCGATGGCCAAGGCGTTGACTGCCGAGGACATCCGTAACGTCTCGGCCTACTTCGCCAGCCTCTCCTGCCGGTAAGGAAAGGTCCTTCTCATGCTGACATCCGGGTTCATTCCACCGGTCGACAATCGGCAGGTCACCGGGCGTGCGGCGGAAAGCACCGCGCGGCGGGGGCTTTTGTCCCGAAGTGACCTGAAAGGCGTGATCACCCACGCCAGCCAGTCACTGGCGGAAGTCTCCGAGTTCGCCCGGCACCAGCTGATCGGGCGACCGCACAACATCCTGCGCCATCCCGACGTGCCCGACACCCTGTTCCACCTGATGTGGAACGAGATCCGCCACGGGCGCGAATTCTTCGGCGTGATCAAGAACCGCTGCCGAAACGGCGACCACTACTGGGTGAAGACACGAGTCGCGCCGGTCATGCTGCGCGGCCAAATCATCGGCTACACCTCGGCGCGGCATCTGCTTTCCCCGGATCACGTCGCTTCCTGGGAACAACTCTTCACCGAGATGCGCGCGGCCGAATCCGGGCATGCCGCCACCGACCCGGACCGCTTCATCTCCGCACAGAACGTCCTGCAGCACTTCTTGCGACGGCAGGGCTTCGACGACCTCCGCTCGCTGGCGCTCTCCTTCAATCCCTGACCCGATTTATCGTTTCATGAAACATAGACATTTCCATTACCTTTCCCGCATCAAGCGGCTGACGGGCATCTGTCTCCGGGGCCTCTCGGTAGCGATCGGCACGCTGCCCTAGCCCACCGTCCACGCCTCGCCCCCCGGTGGGGAATCGCTTGACAGCATCATGGTCACGGCGACACGGACCGAACGGGAGAAGTCCGACGTACCGGCCAGCGCCACCGTGATCACCGCCGAGGAGATCCGCCGTTCGCCGGCACAAAGCGCGGACGAACTGCTCTCCGATGTCGTCGGTATCGACGTGCGCCACGGCATCGGCGTGCTGTCCACCAGCACCAGCAACAAGGTGACCATGCGTGGCCTGGCCGGGACCACCGAAGGCCGCACCCTGCTGCTGATCGACGGAGTTCCCGCCAACGACATCTACGGCGGGGCGATCGAGTGGAACGCGGTCCCTCTCGACGACATCGAGCGCATCGAGGTCGTTCGAGGCGCCTCCTCGGCTCTGTACGGCTCGAACGCCATGGGCGGCGTAATCAACATCATCAGCCGGTCCCCCGGCGAGGGACTGCAGGCCCATGGCAGCCTCGGCGTGCAGAGCATGAACACGCGGGAATTCGCCGCCGGAGTCGGCGGATCGAAGGGCCCTGTCGGCCTGCGTCTTTCCGGGCGCATTCTGCGCAGTGATGGCTATCTGCCGCTGGCTCCCGCCGACCGCAAGCCGACTTCCATCGACCACGGGATGGAGCGGGAAAACGTCAGCGCACGGATCGACTGGGCTCCGGCGGAGGGCACCAAGCTCAGCTTGAGTGGCCGCCACTTTCACGAACAGAAGACCGGCACACTCGACTATCCCGGCTACAACCCCTTCGAGCAGGAACAGTCCACCGTCAACCTCGGCTGGAAACAGACACTGCCCGGTTCGGCCAATCTCTCGGCCAGTCTGTGGGCGAAGACGGCGGAAAGCCGTTACGACTCCGCCGACTACCTGACCGGCTACACCTCCACCGCCTACACCAACAACTCCGAGGAAGACAGTGTCGGCGGCACGGTCAAGTACACGGCACCCCTGATCACCAACGCCTTCGGCGCCCACGTCCTCACTGCCGGAATCGATTTCCGCGACGGCGAGATCACCCGACACAACGGCTACCACAGCGGCCGGGACATCCGTGTCGAGGGAAGCCAGCAATATGCCGGCCTGTTTCTTCAGGACGAACTTTTCCTCATGGAAGACCGGCTGGTATTGAACCTCGGCGGACGGTTCGACTACTGGAACAGCTACGACGGCTACGGCTACGACGATGACGCCTCGCCCACCGCCACCCGGTACAACGATGCGGACCATACCGCGTTCAACCCCAAGCTTGGCGCTGTCTGGCACGTGACCGGATCGACCTCGCTGCGGGTCTCGACCGGGAAGGCCTTCCGGGCCCCGACCCTGTCCGACCTGTACAACACCTGGGTCTGGGGCACGCGGGTCTATGCCGGCAACCCGGACCTGGGCCCGGAGGAAGTCGTTTCCTGGGAGGTCGGCCTCGATCAGGCGATCGGGGAGCGCACCGACATGTCGGTCAGCCTGTACTACAACGATGCCGACGATTTCATCGCCTATCTCACACCGGATCCCGCCGGCGACCCCGACTACCACGAGAAGGAGAACGTCGGCGAGGTTTCCACCCGTGGGGTGGAAGTCGAGCTCTCCCACCGCATCGACCGCCACTGGCGCATCGGGGCGAACTACACCTGGAACCGCTCCGAGGTCGACTCCTATGCCGCCGACCCGTCGATAGAAGGCAACTTCCTGCCTGGCGCGCCGGAACACAAGGCCGCGGTGACCCTCGACTGGACCGGATCGACCTTTTCCGCCCGCGCGGTCGGGCGCTACGTGGGCAGCCGCTACTCGGACGACACCAATCAGACCGAGTACGCCCCCTACACGGTCTTCGACCTCGGGCTGCGCAAGCGACTCGGTGAACACTGGCGTGTCTCTCTGGACGTGCAGGACCTCTTCGACCGGGGCTACAAGGAACACTACGTATCACCGGGCCGCACCGTCATGGCGCGGCTGACGGCCAGGCTGTAACCCCATCCGTTCCAATCATCCCATTCCGATCCGGGAGTCTCATGAATCTCGTTGTGCTGCTGGAAAACTTTCTCTATCAGGTATCCAACACCCTGTATCTGCCCGTCATCGCCGGTTGTTCGCTCCTGGTCGCCTATGTGCCGGTCCAGCTCGGTCTGACCCTGGGTGAAGGCTGGCGACGACAGCGTGGCCTTCATCCGGACAGGATCGCGTTCGAGCGCCGCCTGCGCGCACTCAGCGATCGCGAGGCAAGCACCGGCAAGGCGCATCTCGAAATCGAGGTGGAACGCCTGCTGCAGGCCGAGGAACTGGCGTTGCTCCAGCGGCTCGATCGCATTCGATTCGTCATCAAGGCCGGACCGGCGATCGGCCTGATGGGCACACTGATCCCCATGGGCATCTCGCTGGCCGCGCTGGCCGACGGCGACATCCCCACCATGGCTACCCACATGGTCACCGCCTTTACCGCCACGGTGGCCGGGCTCGGCTCGGGGGTGGGCGCCTATCTGATCTCGCTTTCCCGCGAGCGCTGGGTACGCGCGGATCTGCGCGAAATGGCCTATGTCGCCGAACTGGCCCTTGCCCGCATCCAGCCCGCCGAACACCACTTCCAGGAGGAATCCGATCATGCGGTTACTGTCACGGCGTAGACGCCTGACCGGGGACAGCCGGGCGCTGGAAGACCCCATCGCCGGCGTTGCCAATCTCTTCGACGCCAGCGTGGTGTTCATCGTCTCGATGATGATCGCCCTGTTCAGCGCCTACAACATGCTCGATCTGCTGGATCCGGAGTCGGAAGTGACCATGGTCAAGAAGGGCGCCGACGGCCAAGTGGAGATCATCACCAAGAAGGGCAAGACCATCGAAGCCAGCCGCGTCACCGACGAAACCCTTTCCGGCCGCGGTGAGCGGCTGGGAACCGCCTATCAGTTGCCCGACGGGAGCATGGTCTATGTTCCGGAATGACCGCCGGATCCGGCGGATGATCATTGTCGCCGCCCTTCTGCTCGCCCCCTGGATCAGCCACGCCGACGAGACCATCGACGTGGCCTGGTTACCGGGGAAGACGGCCAGCGCCACGGCCGTCAAGGCGGTCAAGCGACTTTCCGGCGATGCCGGACTGAATGCGGTCCGCTTTCATCTGCTGCCCTCGGTGGACATCGACCAGAGGCATCTGAGGACCCTCGCCGAAGCGGACGTGGCGGTCATCTTCAACATGGGAGAGGCCCGGGCGAACGCCATCGCCCCGGCGGTCGGCCGGCTGGCCGAACGCGGCGGTCGGGCCTACGCCGTCGGGGCGAAATACGGCGAAGCCGAAAGGCGGGCAGGACTGGTCCAGGACGAGGACCTGCGGGCCTATGCACAGGAAGGCGGAGTCGAGAATCTGGTGGCGATGATGCGCCGACTGCTCGCCCGGGACTTCGACAGGACGCTGGACTACCGCGATGTGCAACCCTTCCCCGAGTCGGGCTACTGGAACGTACGCGAGCGTCGAGCCTACGCGAATTTCGCCGCCTACGCCGAGTCCTGGCGGGCAAGTCATCCCGAAACGACCGACCACCCCTGGATCGGCCTGCTGTTCAATCGCGGCACGGCCGTCAACGGCCGCTCCGAGCTGCTGGAGGCCATCGTCTCCTCCCTGGAGCGGCGCGGATTCAACGTGCTGCCGGTCTTCGGCTACCCCGGTCATGCTGCCGCCGAGGACTTTTTCCTCGACGAGAATGGCGAGTCACGGGTCGAGGCAGTCGTCTCCCGCGTGCTCAAGTTCGGCAATGTTCCCGAAACCACCATCCCCATCATGGAGCGGGTAGGCGCCCCCGTCATCAACACGATCTCCCTGCGCACGCAGAACCGGAAAGAGTGGGAAGCCTCGCCGCTGGGCCTGCCGCTGACCGAACGCGCCTGGCAGATCGGCACTCCGGAGCTCGCCGGTGCCATCGCCCCCACCGTGATCGCCGCGCGCGAACGCCGGGTGGATCCGGCCACGGACCTCGCCTACGAGACCGAGATCCCCATCGCCGAGCGCATCGGGCGTCTGGCCGACCGGATCCAGCGCTGGGTCGCGCTGCGGCACAAGCCCGAATCCGACAAGCGCGTGGCGCTGATCTACTACAACTACCCGCCGGGCAAGGAAAACATCGGCGCCTCCTATCTCAATGTCCTGCCCCGATCCCTGTGGCAGATGATCACCCGGCTGGAACGCGAGGGGTACGACGTCTCCGGCCGACCGGAAACGCCTGACGCTCTGCTGCACGACGTGCAGGATCACGGCGGCAACATCGCCACCAGCACCCCCGGCGCGCTGGAAAGGCTGGCCCGCAGCGGCGAGGCCGTGCTCCTGCCCGTCTCGCGTTACCGGACGTGGTTCCAGCGCCTGCCCGAGCCGCTGCGCGAGGCGATGATCGACACCTGGGGACCACCGGAAGCGGCCAAACACATGCTCTGGCGGGACGGCGACGGCAAGGCCTGGTTCGTTCTGCCGGCACGTCGCTACGGCAATCTGCTGCTCGCCCCACAGCCGGCCCGCGGCTGGCACGGTGACGTCGACAAGATGTACCACGACACCAGCCTGCCCCCCCACCATCAGTACCTCGCCTTCTATCTGTGGCTGCAGCACGACTACCATGCCGACGCGATGGTGCATGTCGGCACCCATGCCACCCACGAATGGCTCTCGGGCAAGGAAGTGGGCTTCACGGCCGCCGATCCCTCCGAGGTCATGGTCGGCGCCGTCCCGCAGATCTACCCCTACATCATGGACGATATCGGCGAGGCCCTGCAGGCCAAGCGCCGCGGCATGGCGGCGATCATCTCCCACATGACGCCGCCGTTCGACCGAGCACATCTGAATCGGGATCTCTCGCGACTGCGGGGATTGATCGACGACTACCTGGTCGCCGCCTCAAAAAGCGAGTCCGCCGCCGAGGCCAGATTGGTCGAAATCAACGACCTGGGCGAAAAGCTGGGAGTGTTCGCCGATCTCGACCGCCCACCCCTGGCCGACAGGGATGACGTCGAGGCAGTCGAACACTACCTCAAGCGGCTGGCCGAATCCCGCGCCCCTTACGGCCTGCACACCTTCGGCGTCGCCCCCGATGAGAAACACAGGCGCGCCACCGCCGAGGCCATTCTTTCCGCGCGTGACGACGCAAAGACCGCAAGCGAGTCGGCCATTGCGGAACTCGATCGACGCATGCGCGACAGCGCACAAGCTGAACTCGAGTCACTGGTGAGCGCACTCGATGGCCGCTACGTCACCGCCGGCCCCGGCAACGATCCGTTGCGCAATCCCGACGCGCTGCCCACCGGTCGCGACCTCTACGGATTCGACCCCACACGCATGCCCACACCCGGCACCTGGAAACAGGGGCGAACGCTCGCCCGAGACTTCATCACCGAACACCGCAAGAAACACGGCGAATACCCCGACAAGGTGGTATTCAACCTCTGGAGCGTGGAAGCCATGCGCCACGAAGGCGTCACCGAGGCCGAGATACTCGCCCTGCTGGGAGTACGCCCCACCTGGAACGAATGGGGACGCGTCACCGGCGTGGAAGTCATCCCGCGCGAGGAACTCGGTCGCCCGAGGGTGGACGTGACCATGGTCCCCTCCGGCCTGTACCGCGACACCATGCCGGAACTGATGCGTCGGCTCGACGAGGCGGTCGCCGCGGTCAAGGATCTCGACGAGGACGACAACCCCATACGCGAACACACGCGAGCCCTCCGGACCACACTGATCGAACACGGCGTGGACGAGAACATGGCCGACCGCATGGCGGCCGTGCGCCTGTTCGGCGAACCGACGGGATCCTACGGCACCGGCGTGGATCCTGTGGTCCAGGCCAGCAACACCTGGGAGGACGAGGGCAAGGTGGCCGACGTGTTCCTCGACCGCACAGGGCACCTGTTCGGCCAGGGCTTCTGGGGCGAACGTCCCGGCGGGCGGGAACTGGCGGTCGACCTGTTCCGGATGAACCTGAGAAACGCCGACGCCGTCGTTCACTCCCGCTCCAGCCACCTCTACGGCACGCTGGACAACGACGATACCTACCAGTACTTGGGCGCGACCTCCATGGCCGTACGTGAAGTCAGCGACCGGGAACCCGACACCCTGATACTGAACCTCGCCGAGTCCGACGGCGGCCAGCACGAGAGCCTCGCCGCCTTCATGGGTCGCGAGATGCGCACCCGCTACACCAATCCCGAATGGGTCGACGCCATGCTCGACGAGGGCTATGCCGGGACCCGCTTTGTCAACCAGGTCACTCGCAACCTCTGGGGCTGGCAGGTAACGGTCCCCGAGGCGGTCGACGACGCCAAGTGGCAGGAAATGTACGAGACCTACGTCGCCGACCGGGAAGATCTGAATATCCGGGAGCGCTTCCGCGAGGCAGACAACCTCCTCGCTTATCAGGCACTCGTGGACAAGATGCTGGTCGCCATCAACAAGGGCTACTGGAACGCCGACGAGGACGTGAAGGCGCACCTAGAACAGGTGAACCGAGAGGTGATCGAGGAAGCCGGCGTGGCCTGCGACGCGAACTCCTGCAGCAGCGAAGAGATCACCCACCTTGCCGAGGCACAGGACCGAGAGGCGATGGAAGAGGCCCGACGACAACCCGCTCCCGACCCGGCCACGAACCCGCCATCATCACCCGACTCCCCCGCTGCTACGACGGCACAGCCGGCGCCGACCGCGGACCCACCCGGTCAAAGCACCCCGCCGGGGGCCTCCAGATCGTCGGCAGACCAAGCGAAGGGCGAAATGATCGAGGGCAAGCGGGTAGAAAAACAGACGGGAAAGACATCCAACGCCGTCCCGCCGTCCCTGCCGTGGACCCCGCTGCTTCTGGCGGGACTCGTGCTGGCCGGCTTCCTGCTCTCCGGTCGCCGTGCCGCCTTCCGGCCGTGAACGTCAATCGGCCTCGGTCGCCGTCAATGCTCTGGCGAGAAACGCCGAGGGTCGTGATCCTTCGGGTTCCAGGATGCGCCGATCACCGAACACCAGAAAAGAATCCTTCGCGCGGGAGATCGCCACGTTGAGCATGTTCACGCCCCGGTCGAAGAACATGGTGCCTTCGTGTGTCCCGGGATAAGTGGTCGAGAAAATGACCACCGGGGACTCGGCACCCTGCAGCTTGTGCACGGTACCCACCGTCATGCGCTCGTATTCGGGCACATGCATCCTTCGCAGCGCACCCCGAACCTCCCTCGCCTGCGCCTTGAAGGGCGTGACGACAGCGAGCACCTGTGCCAAATCACCCTCCGCTGCGGGGTAGGCATCAAGCAGCATCTGCCGGTTTTCGGCCACCCATTCGGCGATCGCCCGGGCCTCCACGGCATTGTATGGGCTGGTACCGATCCGACGAATCTCCGCTGAGGGGATGTCCCGGTGCCCCAGGGGCGGCAGCGGCGAAGACCCCGCGTCAGCCCCACGGCGCGGATTCAGCTGCCCCCGGTATACCATTTCGTTGCACAGGGAGATGATCGCCGGCAGGCAGCGACGATGCTCGGAGAGGAACATACCCGGGTCGGGTGACCCCGGCATGGTGAAACGGGTCCGGGCCTGCGCCAGCCGAATCAGGTTGCCGTCATGGGACCGCCCGTAGTGGTTGTCGAGGTAATCGATGTGTTCGGTCAGCCCCGCGCGCTTGAGGTTCGCCGCGTCGATGCCCGCCGGCACATTGTGGACCGGCTCGATCTGATAGGGGTCACCGATAACCAGTGCCCGGCGCGCCAGGGCGAACGCGGTACAGCCGACCTCCGGCGATGCCTGTCCCGCCTCGTCGACCACGAGAAAATCGGCGGCGGACCAGAGAGGAACGGGCTGCTTGCGCGACCCGTCGAAGAAGGAGACCTGACGCGGGAGAGTATGGAAGGTGCCGACCATGACGGGCGTCAGGCGGGCCATCCGGCGCAATCGTGCCAACGAGGAGCGGCGATCCTGCCGGTTGCGCCGCTTGCCCTGTTCTCTCATCTGCAGTTGCACCCGCACCCAGTCGGCTTCCCAGTAGCGGGCCGCCAGCAGGAAGATGAAGAACCGCCACGTGGTATCAAGCGGTCGGTGGATCCCCTGGCCATCGACATGCTCCCAGTCCGGCTCTTCGACGAGCTGATCATCGATGCCCAGCTTTTCGGCCCGCTCGCGCCAGTTCCGCTGCGCCTCCCGACGCCGCTCGATCTCGTGCCGACTCGCCGATTCCAACTTCTCGAGTCGCTTGATTTCCTCATCGAGCCGACGCCGCTCTGTTTCCAGCTCGACCTTCCTTTCGGCAAACCCATCCCGGCGCTGTTTCGACCAGGAAGCCAGCAGGGACTCCACTTCCGGGCGTTCGAAGCTCGATGACGGCGTCCAGTCGGTTTGCACGCCCGCCTCGGCGAATGCCCGGAGGACACGATACCGCCAGCGCCGCCGGACCGAGGGAAACCGACTCAACGGCCAGATCCGCTCGGTCACTCCCTGAGGTTCTGTCCGCTCCCACAACTGGAGCTCTCGCCCTGTCTGCTCTTCGATCGACGTTTGCACATCATCCAACCGCTGCCCCGCCTGTCTCCTGGCAGCCCTCGCCTCGTCAAGCTCCGACCGAGTGGATGCCCAATCCTCTTCGAGCTGGGCCAACGTCGCGCCGTTCTGCTCATCTTCGAGGGCCGACAGACGCTCCCAAGCATCGTGCAAGGAATCCAGCAGGGACGAGACATGTTCGAGCACGCCACGAAGCCAGGATTGCACCGTTTCCAGACGCGCGAGCTTGGTGTTTCCCGCCGGGGACTCCTCCCTCCAGGCCTGCGCCCGCTCCAGCACGCGCCTCGCCGCCCGATCGATGAACTCGTCCGACTCCCAGTCAGCCAACGAATCGGCCAGGAACGACAGGCTGGTAGTGAACGGGAAGTCCCGGCACGCGGCCTCCTTCGCCTGGCTCTGGGAAGCCAGGTACAGGCCGAATGCATCAAGCTCGGGCACCCATCGTTCCGCCAGCGCACTGCCCGCCAAGGGATGATCCGGAGGAGGCACCCCCGCGCCCTGCATCGCTTCGAGAACGTTCGTGACCGCCTGATTGTTGTTCGATGCGACGAGAAACACCGGTGGTTCGTCTCGGGCCAGAGCCCTCGCTGCCATCTCCGAGGCGACCATGCTCTGGATCAACGTCGTCTTCCCGGTCCCAGGCGGCCCATTGATCACGAGCGTCTCGTGTTCCGGCAGACATTGCTGTGCAACCACTGCCGTCCGCTGCGAAGGGGACAAGGGAAAGGCCCCATTCATCTGCGCCAGATGCCGGGTCTCACTCTCACCGGGACGGATCCACTCCGGTGCGGAGCGTTCGAGTCGGGACAGATTGGCCAGCAACGGGGCCGTGCGCGAAGGATCGCCCTCCTCGCGCAACAGATCGTAAAGCGCGATCAATCGTGCCGCCGGCCCGCCACGATCCACATCCAACTCCACCACGCTCATATCGAGCCCAGCAAAGTCCGCCAGCACCGGATCCGTCTCCAGCTCCGTGAACGAGCGACCACGGAGGGTCGTCCACAGCGACTCGATCAGCGAGACCACCGTTTCCCAGTCCGCCTTCTCGACCGGGGCAGGATGGCGCGAACAGAAGTCATCATAGACCGACACCTTACCGATGACGGGAGCATCGAGCGTGTCGGAAGGAGCGAGCAGTTCCCGAGGAACCAGCGGATGCTCATTGCCAGCCAACAGCACGCCGTTCGCAGTCAGCCGAGCCGGCACGACGAAAGGCGCATGCCATTCCTCTTCCCGGCGGACGCCATGCTCCTTCCGCCGCACGACGAGCAGCGGATATACCAGCACCGGGATCGTGCCCGACCGATGGTTCTCGTCGGCTTTCTCCTCCCGCGAGCCTTTGCCCAATTTGCGATGCTCGACCCAAAGGGAATCGACACTCGCCGGAGGGATATGACCGCCCCACAGCACCTCGCGATCGATGGAAACGACACCGCGACCGAGATCCGGCGACGGCACCGTGCCGACACGCTCGCTGTCGGCGAGGTTATTGCGCCAGTAGGAGAGGATTCGTTCGAACATGCTCATTGGATCAGGGCCACTCCTGCCCAGGGCAGGACAAGGCAAAGACACGGGCAGACCACGGGCCTGTCGTCGACCGGGATAACTCGCGTCACTGTTGGGAAAAGATGCGGAAAGACCAGAATGCTGGCCTTGCACGCACCTCTCCGGAGAGAGTCCGTGGGCTCAGCGCCCGGCGACCAGTTCCTCGAAATCTTCGTCGCTCATCTCGTGCAGGCGGTGCTCGAGTGCGTCGAGACTGTTGATCACGTTCTGTGACGACTGCTCGAGGTTGATCATGTGCTGGTGGATGATCGGCTGATCCGCTTCCTTCTTGCGCTTGGCGATACCGAGCATTTTCGAGAACGCGGAGGCGTTCTCTTCCTCGGTGATCAGTTTGAACACGGCGGCGTATGCCTCGTGGAGGCGCTTGTGCGGTGCGTCGATGGCCTGAAACTCCGACAAGGAGTTGAGCGCCTGCCCTTCGCCGAAGTACCAGTCCCCGAACTCGCAGTCGGTGTGCAGGACGGGGATCTGCTCCTTCTGGATCTCGAGACCCTGCGTGAGAAGCTCGGCGCGACCGACCCAGGCAAGGTGGCTGCGCTTGGCGTTGTGAAGCTTCTGGATGATGTGATTGCGCGTCATCGTCAATTCCCTTTGGTTTCGAATATGCCTGCCCGTGGCGGGTACTTGCAGTCTATCAGCGAGAACCTGGAAGAGCACCGAGGCCGCGAGGATGATTGCCCGAGGGTTTGCCGACAAGCGTCGA